>ERZ795042.1336-NODE-1336-length-16309-cov-79.938723_pt1 | contig 16309 bp, 15 predicted proteins | sample MGYA00375126_ERZ795042 | MGnify/ENA primary metagenome ERZ795042 (study PRJEB30171, sample SAMN05518105) | compost metagenome | isolation source: Feedstock adapted compost from Newby Island compost facility, Milpitas, CA | place: USA:Newby Island compost...
CGGAAGCTTGCGGGCATTCTCTGCCAGAGCCGCATTACCCGTGATCAGGTGGACTATCTGCTGATTGGTATCGGCTTGAATGTCAACATTCCCCCCGACCAGTTGCCTTTGCCGACGGCAACAAGTCTCCTCGCTGAAACTGGTCGTGTCTTTGATCGCCACGCCTTACTTGATGCCGTGCTACACTCGCTGCGTGAGCTACCAGGGGTGTGGGATCTGCAGTAAGTGGCGGGTGCGGGGAGGAGCGCTGCAAGGCGAGATGTGGCCAGGTTGCGAGCGCGTCAGCCCCTCCCCTATACTGCGGTCAAGCCGCCGGCGAATCCGGCTGGCAGCGAGGAGTTGCCGGGCGAGGGAGGAACACCATGGATTTTTCGTTTACGCCTGAACAGTTGCAAGTGCGCGACATGGTGCGCGAGTTCGCGCAGCGGGAAGTCGCGCCCTACATTCGGGAATGGGACGCCAAAGGAGAGTACCATCCCGAAGTATTCCGCAAGATGGGCGAGCTAGGCCTGCTTGGCCTGCCGATCCCCGAGCGGTATGGCGGCGGCGGCTTTGACTATATCAGTCTCGCCCTGATGTGTGAGGAACTGGAGGCTGTTGACACGTTCTTGCGCGTCGTCATCAGCGTCCATGTTGGGCTGAACAGCCTGACGCTCTTGCAATGGGGCACGGAGGAGCAAAAGCAGCGCTGGCTCGTGCCACAGGCGCGTGGTGAGAAGCTTGCGACGTTTGCACTCACCGAACCTGGGGCTGGCTCAGACGCTGGCAGTATCCAGACTCGTGCGGTCAAAGATGGCGATAGCTACGTGCTCAATGGCGAGAAGATGTGGATTTCGCTCGCCAACACCGCTGATCACTTCCTCGTCATCGCTACGCTTGATCCATCCAAGAAGCATCACGGCCTTGCCGCGTTCATGCTCGAGCGCGGGATGGAGGGACTGACAACGGGGTCACTTCACGGCAAGCTCGGCGTACGAGCCGGAGATACTGGCTGGATTTCACTGCAAAATGTGCGCGTGCCGGCCGAGAACATGATCGGTGAGCCGGGTGAAGGATTCAAGATCGCGATGAGTGCGATTGACCAGGGGCGATTCACCGTCGCGGCCGGTGCGTGCGGGTTGATCCGAGCATGCCTGGAGGCGAGCGTCAAGTACTGCCACGAGCGGCAAGCCTTTGGCCAGGAGATTGGCCGGTTTGAACTTGTGCAGCAGATGATTGCCAAGATGGTCAAGGGGTACGAGACCTCGCGGCTGTTGGTCTTTCGTGCCGCTGAACTGAAGAACCGCGGCATCCGCAATACGCGCGAGACGTCCCTTGCCAAGTGGGTTGCCTGTGACGCTGCATTTGAAGCGGCAAATGACGCGATTCAGATTCACGGTGCCTACGGCTATTCCAATGAATATCCTGTCGAGCGGTACTTCCGCAATGCCCGTGGCGCTGTGATCTACGAGGGGACACGGGAGATTCACACGATTCTGCAAGCAGAATACGCGCTGGGCTACCGGGTCGATCGGCCGTTGCGTTGCCCGCAGCCGCCAGCGCAAGGCTTTGAAGCCCAAACCCCCTCGGCAGCGATGGTGTAAAGGGGGGTCTCGTGGCGGCATTGCTCCTTCCCTTCGGCGGCAAGCGTCCGCGTGTTGCCGCGGATGCGTTCATCGCACCAACAGCCGTCGTGCTCGGCGATGTTGAGATCGGTGAGCAGGCAAACCTGTGGTTTGGCGTTGTCGTTCGTGGCGATATTGGCTCAGTACGGATTGGTGCGCGGACGAACTTGCAGGAAGGCGTCATCGTCCACGTCGACGAGGGCTATCCCACGATTCTTGAAGAGGATGTCACGGTTGGCCATGGAGCAATTGTGCATGGCGCGGTCGTCGAGCGCGGAGCCCAGGTCGGCATGGGGGCCATTCTGCTGACTGGCTCGCGGATCGGTGCTGGCGCGATCGTTGGGGCTGGTGCCGTTGTGCCGGAGGGAATGGAAGTGCCGCCCGGCAGTGTCGTCCTTGGCGTCCCTGCTCGTGTGCGTCGCGAGGTGAGCGAGGCGGAGCGTGCGGCGTTGCTTGAGCGGGCAGCGCGCTATGCGGCGCGCGGGCAAGTGCTTCGAGCGTTGCTCGCCGAGCTTGCCCAAGGGAAGGAGACGCATGATGGCGATGGTTGAAATACGGCGCGAGCCGCCGATTGCCTGGGTGACGCTGAATCGTCCAGAGCGGCTGAATGCGCTCAATAGCCAAGCGCTCATTGACCTGCGTGAGGCTTTTCAACAACTGAGCCATGATGATGGTGTACGGGTCGTCATCCTGACAGGGGCGGGGGATCGTGCCTTTGCTGCCGGCGCCGACATCGCCGAAATGCGCGAGAAGTCTCCAACGGAGGCGCTCGCGTTTGCCCGCCTGGGGCAGGCGGCATGTGATGCGATTGCGCAAGCTCCACAGCCGGTGATTGCCGCGATTAACGGGTTTGCACTCGGTGGTGGTTGTGAGATCGCACTAGCCTGCGATATCCGGCTGGCAAGTGACCGGGCAGTGCTTGGTCAACCCGAAGTGACACTTGGCGTGCCACCAGGGTGGGGTGGGACGCAGCGGCTGACGCGACTTGTTGGGCCCGGCGTTGCAAGTGAGTTAATTTTTACTGGCCGCCGCGTGAGTGCTGAAGAAGCGCTCCGGATTGGTCTCGTCAACGCTGTTTATCCCGCCGATGAACTGCTTGACCGCGCCCGCGAGCTTGCGCTTGCTATCGCCCGCAACGGCCCAATTGCTGTGCGCCTCAGCAAGGCAGCCATCCGTCAGGCATTGGATGTTGACCTGAATAGCGGGTTGGCGTTTGAAGCTGAGGCCTTTGCGCTTGCGTTTAGCACAGCTGACCAGCGTGAGGGGATGAGCGCATTCCTTGAGAAGCGCTCAGCGCAATTCCAAGGGCGCTAATGTCGCAGGAAGCCTGACGAGAACAGGGGGCAGTATTGTGCGCATCGCTGTATTAGTCAAACCGGTTCCTGATCCGAGCGCTCTTCGGTTCGACCCTCGACATGGTGACCTCGTGCCTGGCGTGCAGCTCGTTGTCAATGAATATGACTTGTATGCTGTTGAGGCGGCGCTGCGCCTACGGGAGCAGGTTGGCGGCGACGTTATTGTTGGGACAGTCGGTGGTGGGGCACGCGATGCGCTCAGCCGATGCCTGGCAATGGGCGCTGACCGTGCTGTCTGGATCGATGGCGAAGGACTGCCCGGTGATAGTCTCACCACAGCGACGGTGGTAGCGGCCTGGCTCCGACAAGAAGAGCCAGACGTCATCTGGGCTGGCCAGGAGACGAGTGACGCGGGTACTGGCAATGTTGCTCCGCACGTTGCCACCTTGCTTGGGTGGCCGCTGGTGAGTAATGTCGTTGGTTGGCAATACCAAGACGGACAGTTCACGCTCGAGCGCGAAATTGAAGATGGCCACCAATTCCAGACAGTTGCACCGCCGGTCGTCCTCTGCGCGCTCTCAGCCCTCGATACGCCGCGTCTGCCGACCTTGCGCGGCATTATGGAAGCACGGCGTAAGCCACTCGAGCAACGCACGCTTACAACGCTGGGCCTTGATCCTGCGGCGCTTTCGCCTCGCGTGCAATGGGGCAAGCTGTTCGAGCAAGAGCGACGGGCTTCCGGCATTGTCTTACAAGACGTCGATCCAGATGAGGCCGTTGAGCGCTTCATTGCGTTCTTACGCGAGCGCCGGCTGCTTGCCTGGTAGCCGAGTGAGTGGAGAGGGGAAACTGACGTGGCTGGCGTGCTGGTTTTTGTCGAATTAGCCGGGAGCGAGCCGCGCGGGGTTGCGCTCGAAACGCTCGGCGCAGCTGCTCACGTTGCTGGGGCGCTTGGCGAGGTGACGGCGCTCGTCATTGGCCATGAGTGTCACGCTGTTGCTGAGCGCATCGGCCAGTATGGACCAAGCCGCGTGCTCGTTGTTGATGATCCCGCGTTTGCTGCACCGGTTGCTGGTCCGTACGCGCGAGCGCTTGAAGCAGCCGTGGCTGCAACGGAACCTGCGCTCGTCTTGCTTCCCGCGACGACGTTGGGACGCGATATCGCACCGATTGTTGCGACACGTCTGGGTGCGCCGCATCTCGTTGAATGCATGTCTTTGACGGTTGAGGACCAGACGATTACGGCGACACGCCCAGTGTATCAGGGGAAATTGCTCACCACGGTAACGGCGCCACGCGACACTGTTGTGTTTGCAACGGTACGTGCTGGTGCATTCAAGGCACCAACACCGGATGAAGCCAAGCAGGCGACAATCGAACGCATGACAGTGACGCTGGACGCCGCTGACCAGCGGGCAGCGGTGACCGGGCTGGCGCCAAAAGGACGCGGCGGAACGGCGCTCGAGTCCGCCCCGATCGTTGTCGTTGGTGGGCGAGGCATTGGTGGCCCACAAGGGTTTGCCCTGCTTGAGGAATTAGCTGCAGCCTTGGGTGGAGCGGTTGGTTGCACGCGGGCAGTTAGTGACTTGGGCTGGCGGCCCCATGATGAACAAATTGGACAGACCGGCAAGCAAGTCAGCCCGAAGCTTTATCTCGGTGTTGGCGTCTCTGGGGCAGTGCAACATACTGTTGGTATGCGTGGAGCTGAGGTTGTTGTTGCGATCAACCGTGACCCGAATGCTCCCCTCGTGCAAATGGCCGATTTTGCCATCGTCGCCGACTATAACGAGATCGTGCCGCGTTTGACAAAGCGTCTGCAGGAACTGCGCGAAGCGGCGGGCAAGGCATAAGGACGGCGGATGAGTCAGGAACGGGTTGACGTTATCGTCGTCGGAGCGGGTCCAGCTGGCACGGCTGCAGCGCTGACGTTAGCTCGGGCTGGGCTCAATGTCGTGGTGCTCGAACGCGGAGCCTATCCCGGGGCAAAGAATGTCATGGGTGGCATCCTCTATCGCCAACCAACTGAACAGCTCGTCCCAGAGTTTTGGCGTGACGCACCGCTTGAGCGCGCGATCATTGAACAACGCTACCTCTTGCTGACCCAAGACAGCGCTGTTGGCTTCACGTTCCGAAGTGAGGAATTAGGGCGGGAGCCAGCGAATGCCTTTAGTGTCCTGCGGGCGCCGTGGGACCGATGGTTCGCTGAGCAAGCTGAAGCCGCCGGTGCGTTCGTGGCGAGTGGTGTGCTCGTCGAGGACGTGTTGTGGCGGGGCGGCAAGATTGATGGAGTGCGCGCCGCTGGTGATGAGGGCGACTTATTTGCTGATGTCGTCGTCATTGCTGATGGGGCAAACTCGCTGCTCGCTCAAAAGGCTGGTCTGCACCGGGAATGGCGCCCGGAAGAGCAGGCGCTCGTCGCAAAGGAACTCCTTCGTCTCTCAGAAGATGAGATCAATCGTCGGTTCAACGTTCCGTCAGGACTGGGTGTGGCGATCGAGGCCTTTGGTGAATCGACCTGCGGGTTGCTTGGCTATGGCTTTCTGTATACCAACCGCGACACGCTGTCGATTGGCACGGGTGCCCTGCTTTGTGACTTGATCGAGAGTGGGCTCAACGTCAGCGATATGCTCGATCACTTCAAGCGTCACCCAGCGATTGCCCCATTCCTTGAGGGCGCTGAGCTCGTTGAATATTCGGCTCATCTCATTCCCGAAGGCGGATGGCGTGCCATGCCGCCGCTCTATACCGATGGCGCACTGCTTGTCGGCGATGCTGCGGGCTTTGTGAACCCATTGAGTCGCGAAGGTTCAAACTTCGCGATGATCTCCGGTAAACTCGCTGCTGAGACTATCCTTGAGGCGCGAGAAGCTGGGGACTTTTCTGCTGCGGCGTTAAGCCGTTACCGCGAACGGCTCGAAGAGAGCTTTGTCTTGCAAGATCTGTGGACCATTCGCAATATCACGCCGTTCGTCCATGAGCGACCCTATCTGTTGCGCGCTATCCCGGAAGCGCTGGCCGAAGCCTGGAAGAGCTATTTGACGGTTGACAGTACCCCGAAGCGCGAAAAATATACCAAGATTCTGCGTCAGTTCCTGAAACGGGTGCCGCCGCGTCAGCTTTTCGCTGATCTGATAGCAGCGCGTCGGCTTCTGCGCTGATCGTCTGGCAAACAGCAATCGGGCGGCATGGTACCCTTGGCAGCAGCACAGCGTGCTGCTGTGGGGAGGTGCTTGTGAGCCCGTACGCTGTCCTCGACATCTTGCTCCTGATTTTGCTCGCGCTCTTTGTTCCCATTGGCATCTGGCGAGGAGCGCAACGCGAAGTGCTGGTAACGTTCGGCATCCTTCTTGGTGTGGCGCTCGGACAATTCTGGGCGCAGCCATGGGGTAGTGTGCTGGCACGCTGGACAGGGCTCAGCCAGAACGGCGGGGCCTTTCTCGTTGCCATGATCTGTCTTGTTGCCGGGACATTCCTGATTGGCTATGGATTAGGCTCAGCAATGCTGATGCCGCCGCCGGGAACGCTCGGACGACTCGCTGGTGCAGTGGTTGCGGCTGTCAATGGCGCGCTGGTGCTGGGCTTTGCCTTACAGCATATTCAGGGATACCTCTTGGCTGGCAGTTCCATTCGCCTTTTCGACCAGGCGATCGTTGCTCACTATCTCAGTAGAGGAGTTGGTTGGTTGTTGCTGGCGAGTGCGGTTGCGCTCTTGGTGACGATCCTGATCCTTGTGCTGTTCGGACAATCGGGGACAATTGTGGTCTACGAGGAGGGAATGCCATCTGAACCAGGCCCGGTGACGCAGCAGACGCGCCGCTACGTCCCAGGTGGTGCTGAGACCAAGACAGCGTACAAGACCGAGCCTCCGCGACGTCCAGCTGAGGAGACGCGTCCGCTGCGTGCGACGGATGTTGAGCCGGGAGGACGAGTACGAGGGAACCTTAGCGATCAAGAGACAGCGGTGATTGCCCGATCAGCGACCCCAGCAGCAGAGGAAACGCGTCGGCAAACGCCGCTTGAGACTGGCAAGTGCCCCTACTGCCACGCCGACCTAGATGGTACTGAGCTGTTTTGTCCTCGGTGCGGTCACGTGCTCTAGTTGCCTCGGTCCGTCCCGCTCGTTCTAGAGAGCCGCTTCCAGTCAGACGGGCGTAGATGATCAGGAGAGGGTAAACCTCTCCGCAGGAGGAACATGGTCTGGGAGGTAGGAGAAGGTTGGTCACACCGCGTGTGAGCGTGCTGGAGCGCCTGCAGCAGACCCCTGTTGTGCAACAGCGTTCCTCACGCTGGTATTGGTTCTGGATTGCGCAAGCACTCGTAGTCGCAACTGGTTTTCGCCTCTGGTTCGTGCTCCATAGCAGTTTCCCATTGAATGATGGCGGTCTCTTCTACACGATGGTACAAGACCTTGAGCACGCTCACTTCCGTTTGCCTTTCTACACGTCATACAATCACGCGCATATCCCATTTGCCTACCCGCCTCTTGGTTTTTATGTTGCAGCAGCACTTGATCGGCTTGGCTGGCCAGTGCTGAGCGTGTTCCGCTTTCTTCCAACACTCGTCAACGTTGCCAGTGTTGCCGCCTTTGTCCCATTGAGCCGGGCCATGTTGCGCTCATGGCGAGCAAGTGCTGCCGCAACGTTTGCCTTTGCCTTGCTGCCAATGGCGTTTGCCTGGCAAATCATGGGGGGAGGCATCACCCGTGCTTTCGGGCAGCTTTTTGCCGTGATCGCTCTGCATCAGGCGTACCGACTCTACACGCGACGGCAGCGACGATATGTGGTTGGACTAGCGCTCAGCGCTGGCCTAACAGTGTTAAGCCATCCTGAGGCGGCGTGGTTTTTAGCGTATAGCGTGCCCTTATTCTGGTTGTTCCTGGCCCATGACTGGCGTGGCCTGCGAGACTCGCTCCTGGCAGCGCTCGGCGCAGTGTTCCTAACGAGTCCATGGTTGGTGACAGTCCTTGCGCGGTACGGATTCGCCGTACTCCAACCGATGCGTGACTCGGGTTGGGCACCCTATAGTGGCATCGTTCGCTTTGTGCTCTTTGACCTCACCCGCGAGCCGGTCTTCCCGCTCCTTGGTGCCCTTGCCCTGGTTGGAACGCTTGCCGCGCTGGCTCGTCGGCAGTTTCTGCTGCCGGTTTGGCTTGTGGTTATCCCGGTTCTGCAGTCGCGTGCCTTTGACCAGCGCGCGGTAGTGCCACTGGCGCTACTGGCAGGTATTGGGCTGGTTGAGGTTGTGTTACCCCTGACACAACGGGCACTGCTTGGGGTTGCACGTGTTCGGCTACCAGCTGGTGGGCGGCTCCTGACCTGGTTGAATGGAGCTTTCTCCCCTCGGCGCTATCGCCTGCGGCATGTCTGGTTGCTTCAGGTGCTGCTGATTCTGATCGTGGTCCAATCGGTCGTTGCGACTGAACGAGGATTTCGGCCGTTACTGACTGGTCTTTCCGCCGATGACCGTGCAGCGATGGCCTGGGTGGCAGAGCAGACACCGCCGGACGCGCGCGTGCTGGTTGTCACGGGCGAGACATGGTTTGCCCAGGACCGCGTAGCTGAGTGGTTCCCAGCCTTGACAGGCCGCACCAATGTTGCCGTTGTCCAGGGGTATGAGTGGCTCGGCCAGTTCTCAGATCGGATGAAGGCGGCAACTGTCTTGCAAGGGTGTGGTACGGTCGGCGTGAGTTGTCTGGAATACTGGGCAGCCCAGACTGGGCAGTCATTTGACTACATCTATCTGGTCAGTCAACCCATGTGGGTCGATGGTGTGCGTCACGAGCGCTTCGGCGCCTTGGCTGAGGAACTGGTCCGTGATCCCGACTATGCCTTGGTCTACAGTGGACCGGGCGCGCTTATCTTTCACCGGCAGGCGGTTCCCAGTTGGTGGGGAGGAAAGCGCTAGGGAGCAACGGAAGCACGCGTTGTCGCCACCATGCGAGTATCGGCGGAGCGAACGCGACGGCTAGCGCTGGCAAGTAAATGCATCCAATGATCCAACCGGTAGCCATTTCAGGCGAAGTGCCCTTCCACACCGCATCCCCAGGGGTGAGCCGCCAGCCCCAATAGCCGATCCAGCTGAAGACAGTAAGAAAGAGCCCTTCGCGCCACGAACGCGCCATCAGCCAGAGCGGGAGCTGGTCATAGAACCATAATCGCTGCGGCATGATGGCCATAGCGAGCAAGAGGCGGGCAGCCGGATCGTGCCAGCGGAGCAGGGCGAGCAGCAGCACGATCCCCGGAAAGACCTGCAGTGGCATCGGGTAATGGCTCTGGTGTTGCAGGTTGTGGAGCCAGTCGAGAGGCCAGCTCGGCAAGAGTGGAAGCGTCAGCACGACAAAGTAGAGCGCGCGGAGCCACTGCCGTCGATTGCCATGGGTTAGCAGCACAGGAATCCCAAGATTCGGCTTGGCCAGCGCGAGCGGCGCGAGTGCTGGAGCAAGTGCAGCGGCGACAATGAGCGGGGACCATTGCGCAACTGAGGCGGCGACGTAGAACGGAGCGCTCACGAGCAACGGCACGAGCCGCCATTCCTGCTTGCGCGCAATAAGATAGGCCAGCGTGCCAGCACAGATGCCGAAGAACGTTGGACCACCAAGCCAGGCTGGTAAGAGCGCAAATGGCGCGGCGACCACGACCGCTGGTAAAGGATAGAACAGCGGCGCATCAAACGGATAGGGAAAGATCGGCGAGAGACCTGGGTCATGGTATGGGTTGTGACCATGGATTAACAGCCGGGCAGCACGCCAGGCCCACGTGAAATCACCCGCGTAGCCGCCTCGTTGAAGTAAACAGATAAGGCTAACGAGTGCACTCAGTCCCCCGACGACGAAGGCAAAGTGTCGTGGATGCTGAGCCCAGTAGTCTGTCCAGAAGCGGAACGGATGCGCAGTAGCCTCGTCGGGCAACGGTGCTAGGCGAAGCCTGCGCAGTCGGTGCATGCTCCCGTCCCTCGTTCAGCTGGTGGGGCCGTGCGAGAAGTCGGCTATAGGCTCGCCACATGCTGAGAAGCCCGCACCAGCATTCCTCCACCCACTGTGGCCACAAGGGAATAGCTCCCTGTGGTCGCCCTCCCCAGCTGTCGATCCGCCCTCAGGATAACCAGCCGAGCACGCCCCTTCCGCATGGAGGATAGCATGCTGCTCGTCTGGTTCCCATGCGCATTATGGCATAGCCTGCAACATGTTGTAATACAACACGCTGAACGCGCTATGGCAGGAGCTGCACTCCTCTCATCGATGAGAGTGCCCGCTGATTGTCCTCGTGCACAAACGGCTGCGTTCACGTTTGGAGTCGGGGAGTTGACAGCTGACAACCGTTGCCGACATACTAGCGACTGGTTGCCGGAAAGACTGGAGTCATACTCCAGACTGGCGAAAGTGGCGGGATGCTGAAGCATTCTTATCCTGTGAGGAAGGCATGACAACATCTTCTCTGCCGAAAACACCTGCTGAGGCGCGTGCCCTCATTCGCTCTGGCGCCTGGAGCACACATACTGCCGGGCTCGTTCCGGGAGCTGTGCAAGCAAACGTCGTCATCCTGCCCGCTGATCTGGCCTACGACTTTCTGTTGTTCTGCCAGCGAAATCCGAAGCCATGCCCAGTTCTCGAAGTGACAGATCGCGGTTCGCCTGAGCCGAAGCTGACTGCGCCAGGAGCAGACCTGCGGACTGATGTGCCGCGATACCGTGTGTATCAGCACGGTGAGCTGATTGAGGAGTGTACAGATATCTCCCACTGGTGGCGTGACGATCTCGTTGCGTTCTTGCTTGGCTGCTCGTTCACCTTTGACACCCTGCTCCTTGACGCTGGCGTGCCAGTGCGCCATGTGCAGTGCGGCTGCAACGTGCCAATGTACCGGACGAATTGGCCATGTCACCCTGCTGGTATCTTTGCTGGACCATTGGTTGTCTCATTGCGGATGATCCCTGGCCCGCTGGTTGCGCGAGCCGTTGCCGTGACAGCGCGTTTCCCGAACGTTCATGGTGCGCCAATTCACATTGGCGATCCAGCGGCGCTTGGCATTGCTGACCTCAGCCGGCCCGACTGGGGTGACCCGCCAGTGATGGAGCCAGGAGACGTGCCAGTCTTTTGGGCCTGTGGGGTGACGCCGCAAGCGGTGGCGCTGGCTGCGCGACCATCGCTCATGATCACCCATGCTCCTGGCCATATGTTTATTACCGATCTCCGTGTTGAAGAGATCGCTTCGTGGTAAAGCTCCGGTTTGGTAGTGTGCGGCAGGCTCTGATGGACGTGGAGAGATGAGGAGGAGTGCTGCGATGAATTCGCTTACCCGTCGGCAGGTCCTACGCCTTGGCTTGGCTGGTCTCGCTGGTGGGTTGCTTGCTGCGTGTGGCGGCCAGGCAACGCCAACGCCAACTCCGGCGAAATCGAGCGGAGCGGCGACGAGCCCGACGGCAACGGCACAAACGCCAACGACTGCCGCAACTGCGACGAAAGCGACCACCGCAACAGCGAGCACGGCAAGTGGGAGCAGCAAGACCATTCGGATCGGAGTGATTTTCCCCTTGACGGGTACCGCTGCCAGTGTTGGCAATGATGCGAAGCAAGCGGTGCAACTCGCCGTTCAGCTTGTCAATGAGGGAGCACCCGATATTGCGTTGCCGCTTGCCAAAGGTGGTGGATTGCCGAACCTGGGTGGAGCCAAGGTTGAGCTTGTCTTTGGCGACAGTCAAGGGAAAGCTGAGGTCGGACAGTCAGAAGCGGAGCGCCTCATTAAGCAAGAGAAAGTCGTTGCACTACTCGGTTGCTATCAGAGTGCGGTGACGAAGACGGCAAGTGCCGTTGCTGAGCGTGCGGGCATCCCCCTGGTCAACGGTGACTCGTCCTCGCCAGCCTTGACCGAGCAGGGATACCAGTGGTTCTTCCGGACGTCACCTCACGACGGTGACTTCTCCAAGATCATCATGGAATTCCTCCAGGCGCTGACACAGCAGAAGAATGCGGGCATTAAGACGGTTTCCCTGCTGTATGAGGATACCGACTTCGGTGTCAATAGTGCGCAGGCATTAAAGGCTGAGGCGCAAGCACATGGGCTGCAAGTGGTTGGCGAGGTCAAGTACAAGGCCAATGCCACCTCGCTCACCACCGAAGTGCAAACGCTGAAAGGGCAGAATGCTGACGCCCTGGTTCCTTCGTCGTACACCAATGATGCAATTTTGACCATTAAGACGGCGCAGCAGTTAGGTTACCTGCCGAAAATGATTGTGGCTCAGGATGCAGGGTATGCTGACCCCGCCTTCATCAGCGGCGTTGGGGCAAATATCGCTGAGGGGATGTGCACGCGCTCAGCGTTCTCCGTTGATATCACCCAGCTCAAGCCAGCAGCAGCGAAAGTCAACGAGCTCTATAAGAAGGCAGCCGGTAAGGATATCTATGATGTGCCAGCGCGCGACTTTACCGCAATGCTCGTCCTGTTAGATGCCATTAACCGTGCTGGCTCAACTGATCCCGCTGCAATCAAGCGTGCCTTGGAGGCGACCAATCTTGGCCCGAACGACACCATCATGCCGTGGAAGGGCGTGAAGTTCGATAGCAAGCATCAGAATACGCTCGGTACAGGGATCATCTTGCAGATTCGAGATGGGCAGTATCGAACCGTTTATCCCTTCGACGTCAAAACCATTGATGTTACCTTCCCATTGAAGCCCTGGAACCAGCGCTAGGGCTGAGTAGACGAGCAGCGAGTGAGCGCGGAGGCGATCGTGGAGCTCACTAATGTGCTCCAAGCCCTCGTGAATGGGCTCCTGATTGGCATGGTCTATGCCCTGATCTCGGTTGGGCTGACTCTGATCTTCGGCTTAATGGAAATTGTGAATTTTGCCCACGGCGACTTGCTGATGCTGGCAATGTATGCCGCGTTCTGGGCGAGTGTCTTGGTGCATCTCGATCCCGTCTTTTCCTGGCCGCTTGTGGTTGTCGGCCTGGGACTGCTTGGTATCGTCATCTTTCATCTGGTGATCGCGCCCATTCTCCGCGCGCCGATGCTGGCGCAGATCTTCGCCACCTTTGGCCTCGGATTGTTTCTCCGGGGGCTCGCGCAGTTTCTGTGGAAAGCGGATTTCCGCACCATTGACCATCCGCTGCTCGGACAGGTCGCCGGGGGAACACTGCAACTCGGATCATTGTTCATTGGCCTGCCGCAGCTTGCTGCAGCCGTGATGGCCGCGCTTGCCTTCGGATTACTCTGGCTGTTTATTAACCGGACACGCGTGGGACTCGCCTTGCAAGCGGTTGCGGAAGACCGGGCAACCGCTGGGCTTGTTGGGATTGACAGCCGGCGGATGTTCGCGCTGGGGTGGGCCATCGGTGGTGGCTGCGTGGGACTCGCTGGCGCGGCGCTCGCGAGTTTTTATCCGGTCAGCCCAACCGTCGGTGTGCTCTTTGGCTTGATGTCCTATTTTGTCGTCGCCCTTGGCGGCTTTGGCAGCGTGCCGGGAGCGCTCCTTGCGGGGCTCTTGGTTGGGCTTGTCCAGGAACTCAGTCCAGCGCTGCTGGGCGTGCCGCCTTCCTACAAGTACGCGGTCGTCTTCGGGCTGTACCTGTTGGTCGTGCTGGTGCGGCCACAGGGGCTCCTGGGCCGGTTCTAACACGTTGGGGGCGAGCATGACAGCGCACAACCGACGGCCACTGCCAAAACGCAGCCTCGTCTGGCTATCCGTTATCGTGGTCGCGCTTGCTGCCCCGCTGGTATTCCGAAGTGATACCGCACTTAACATCGGTATCTTGTTACTCCTCTATGCTACGCTTGCGCAGGCGTGGAATATTCTGGGAGGGCTTGCTGGGCAAATTTCCTTTGGGAATGCCGTCTTCTTCGGTATCGGAGCCTATACTTCAACCGTATTACTTGTCCGGGCAGGCGTTTCCCCCTGGCTTGGGATGCTCGCCGGGGCAGCGTTGGCGCTGGTCGTTGCGTTGCTGGTGGGCTTCCCAATGTTTCGGCTCGGCGGTCATTACTTCGCCATCGCCACCATTGCACTTGGTGAAATTGCCTCAACGATTGTGACGAACTGGGATGCTGTCGGGGGAGCAACTGGGATTGTCATCCCGCTCGTGCGTGACGCGCAAGGTCAGCCAAGTGATTCCTGGCGCATGCTTCAGTTTAATCAGTCACGGCTGCCATACTACTACCTGGCGCTAGTTTTGCTTGCTCTGACAACGCTTGTAACTGCTCTGATTCTCCGCTCGAAGCTCGGCTACTATTTGCGTGCTATCCGCAATGATCAGCAAGCGGCTCGAGCACTTGGCGTCGCGGTATTGCGCTACAAGCTTGCCGCCATTGCTCTTTCGGCTATCTTCACGGCGATCGCTGGCACGCTCTATGCCCAGTATCTCCTCTACATTGATCCCGAGACTACCATGCGCCTTGATCTATCAGTGCTTGCTGCACTCATCGCGATTCTCGGCGGTGTTGGCACAGTCGCCGGGCCGCTGATCGGTGCGGCTGTGATGGTGCCGATGTCCGAGCTCACGCGCGCGTTCTTGGGTGGTGGAGGCAATGCCATCGACCTCCTGCTCTACGGTGGACTCATTGTGCTGATCTCGCTGTTCGAGCCACAAGGACTGATTGGCATTGGACGACGCTTCCGTCGCTCGCCGCGGTCACAGCCTGTTGCTGTCGAACCGGCGCCGGTCTCCAGCTCAGAGGAGGCGCACTGATGCCGTTGCTCGAAGTGGACCGTGTCACCATGCGCTTCGGCGGGCTGCTGGCGAACGATGCCGTGAGCTTTGGTGTCGAGCCAGGCCAAATTGTCGGACTCATTGGCCCCAATGGCGCTGGCAAGACGACGCTCTTCAACTGCATCTCCGGCTTTCTCCGACCGACGAGTGGCCATATTCGGTTTGCTGGTCAGGATGTTACCGGCTGGCCTGCTGAACGACTGGTTCACGCTGGCCTTGCCCGCACCTTCCAGATTGTGCGCACCTTTACCGACATGACCGTTCGTGAAAATGTCATGGTTGGCGCCTTTGCCCGGACGAACAGCACTGCTGAGGCACGACGCATTGCTGACGAGTTGCTCGCCTTCACTGGTTTAGCGTCGCGGGCTGATGTGCTTGGCGGCAATCTTACGGTTGCTGAAAAGAAGCGGGTTGAACTCGCACGTGCGCTGGCAACCCAACCGCGTCTGCTGCTGCTCGACGAAGTCATGTCCGGCTTAACGCCTGCTGAACGTGGCCAGGCAGTTGACCTGATCCGGGCGGTTCGCGAGCGAGGGATCGCTGTTGTGCTCGTTGAGCACATCATGGAGGTCGTCATGCCGGTCTCTGATTGGGTCGTCGTGCTCAGCTCGGGCCGTAAAATCGCTGAAGGACCTCCGGCCACAGTTGCGCGTGATCCTGATGTCATTGCTGCTTACCTTGGTGAACGCTATCGCCAGCGGATGCAGGAGGAGGCCTGATGCTGCTGGAGGTGCGAAACCTGCGAGCTGGCTATGGCGGTGTTCCGGCGCTGCATGACGTTCGCCTGGCCGTTGCGCCCGGAGAAGTGGTGGCACTGGTTGGCGCGAATGGGGCGGGCAAAACAACGACACTGCGGGCAATCTCGGGGCAAATTCGTCCGATGGGAGGAGAGATCTGGTTCGATGGGCAGCGCATCGATGGCCTACCAGCTCACCGCATCGCCGAACTCGGTATTGCCCATGTGCCCGAGGGACGCGGTGTCTTCAGCCGATTGACGGTCATCCAGAACTTGCAGCTTGGTGCCTATTGTTCCCGGGCTCGGCCAGCGGAACGTGAGCAGCTCACACGGGTCTTTGCACTGTTCCCACGGCTCCGTGAGCGGATGCATCAGCGAGCTGGTACGCTCTCGGGCGGCGAGCAGCAAATGCTGGCGATTGCTCGTGGGCTGATGTTGCAGCCGCGTCTTCTCATGCTTGATGAGCCGTCGTTGGGACTTGCGCCAGTGCTCGTTGAAGAGATTTTCGCGACGATTCAACGCATTGCCCAGGAAGGGATGACGATTGTCCTCGTCGAGCAACACCTGCACGAGGCGCTCGAGCTTGCCGACCGAGCGTATGTGCTGCAAAGTGGGCGAACCGTCCTCGAAGGAACAGGCGCAGAATTGCTTCGCTCTGACCTCGTGCGACAAGCCTACCTTGGCTTATAGCCCTTGTGCGCAGGGTATTGGCGCCCTTCGGGCATTGTTTCCTGATTGCCCCTGCCTGCACCCGACCCTTGGGATGTCCAGCATGGCGCAGGCAGCCCCCGGGCGACCCTGACTCTTACCTGCTTGGTGGCTAACTCTCGTTTGACTCTCAGCTGACCCTCAGCTGACCCTCGCCTGCCCTCCATATGTCTCCTCGTCCCCCAGTTCATGCTGAGGAGAAGGAGGGCCAGGTTTCCGCGTGCTGCTGCTGGTTTCGTGGTGCCGAAGGGGGGACTCGAACCCCCAC
>ERZ795042.1338-NODE-1338-length-16297-cov-30.989595_pt1 | contig 16297 bp, 25 predicted proteins | sample MGYA00375126_ERZ795042 | MGnify/ENA primary metagenome ERZ795042 (study PRJEB30171, sample SAMN05518105) | compost metagenome | isolation source: Feedstock adapted compost from Newby Island compost facility, Milpitas, CA | place: USA:Newby Island compost...
CGGAACCGCGCGCAGATCGCGGCAATTGCATACCTTCTCCTTCACCTTCTCCTTCACCTTCTCCTTCTCTTTCACCTTCAAATACTTCTGCTGCTGCTAATGCGCACGCGCGCGAAGAAGAATCAGAACCGCAAACCGAACCGTTTGCGGCCGCCTACAGGCGTGTGTTCCGGCGGGACCTGACGCCCTTTCAGGCCGAGGAATTGGGCGCCTACATCGACCAGGAAGGTTTCGAGGAAGCTGTCGTGGTTCGTGCGATTGAACGGGCCGGGCGGGCCGGTGGCGGTATCCGTCTGGTGATGCACATCTTGAACGACTACGCCGCCGCTGGAGCCAAAACGCTCGCCGGGGCAATCGCCTTCGACGCAGAATATGAGGCTCGAAAACAGCGGGACGGGCCACGGAAATCGCGGCAGTCGAGCCAATTTGAACTGCTGAATCGTCTCGAAAAGGAGTTCGAGGCTTATGACACAGGCTGAAATCGTTCGTCTGTTTCGCCAGATCGTCCTTGCATACCCAACCTTCCGGCTTCCGGAAGACATGGCGAGGGAGCAGATCGAACTTTGGCATCGCCATCTGAAGGAAATGCCGTTTGAAACGGCTCTCCGGATTCTGGACGAGCATGTTGCGACCGAGCGCTATCCGCCCACGATCGCGGACTTTCGCTCCCGCATCGAGGATCTGGAGTCCGCCCGCCGACAGAAGGAAGAGGCCGAATCGTACTTTTCCCGGCTGGAGGAGTGGAAGAAGCGGGCTGCTCCGCCTCCGGCTGGAGCGCGCGAACGGATCATGGCGATGATTCAGCAGCGAGGTGACGGAGCATGATCTCCGTCGACGAATTCCTCGGCGCCAGCATACCGCGGGACGTTGAAGCTGAACAGGCGGTCCTGGGTTCGATCTTGCTGGAATCCGGCCTGATCGGCGCGGTCCGGGAGATCGTGACGCCGGAGATGTTTTATGACCGGGCGCACGAGAAGATATTCCGCCGGATGTGCGATCTGGACGACGACGGCGAGGCGATCGACGTCATCACGCTGACCGACCGGCTCAGACAGCATGAGGAGCTGGAAGACGTCGGAGGCGTGACCTACCTTGCCCGGCTGGTTGGCGGAATCCCTACCACGGCCCACGCCGAACATTACGCCCGGATGGTCCGGGAGAAGTACCTGCTGCGCAGGAGTATCGAAGAGGGCATGGCGCTGATGAAGAACGCGGCGCAGAGCGGCGACCCGGCGAAGGTCATCAGCGCGATGCAGGAGGCCGCAGCGAAGCTCTCCGAACTGGCAGCGCCGCCGAAGGAAATCGTGCCGGTCGCGGAAGTGCTGATGGGCGTGTACGAGACGGTGGAAAAGCGCTTTGAGAACCGGGACACATTCCGCGGCGTAACCGGGATCGCATCGGGATACCCGGATCTCGACCGGATGACCGCCGGGTTTCAGCGCAGCGACCTCATCATCCTGGCCGGCCGGCCCAGCATGGGGAAGACGGCCTTCGCGCTCAACATCGCTCAGAATGTCGGCAAGCGCGGGGAGCCGGTGGCGATCTTCAGCCTTGAAATGTCGGCATCCCAGCTGGGAGAGCGACTGTTGACCTCAGAATCCGGGGTGGAAGCGGGGCGGCTGCGAACCGGATACCTCGAAACGGACGACTGGGAGAAAGTCACGATGGCGATCGGTGCGCTGTCGGAGGCCACGATCTATATCGACGACACGCCGGGTCTCATGGTCCACGAGATCCGGTCGAAATGCCGGCGGCTGAAAGAGCGGCGCGGACTGTCGCTGGTCATCATCGATTACCTCCAACTGATCGCGGCGCCGCGGAGGCCGGGCGTGAACCGTACGCAGGAAGTCAGCGAGATCACCCGGGCTTTGAAGCAGATGGCTCGCGAGCTCGACGTCCCTGTCATCGCCCTGTCCCAGCTCTCCCGCGGCGTTGAGCAGCGCCAGGACAAGCGCCCGATGTTGTCTGATCTGCGGGAATCCGGTGAGATCGAGCAGACGGCGGACACGGTGATGTTCCTGTACCGAGAGGACTACTACCAGCCGGAAAGCGAGAAGAAGAACATCACCGAAGTCATCATCGCTAAGCAGCGCAACGGCCCGGTCGGGACGGTGGAGCTGGTGTTCCTGAAGCAGTTCAACAAGTTCGTCAGCCTGGACCGCGGGCATGATGAGCCAGCGGCCAGGCGGGAGCCAGACCCGAGGAGGCGGTGGGCGTGAGGTTGGTCATCCCTGTCGAGCCAATGGGTGCCGTGCGGATGACGGGGCGCGGCAAGTGGGTGAAACCGGCCGCGCAGCGGTACATCGAATACAAGATCGTCGTCGGATGGGAAGCCAAGCGCCAGGCCAGGCTGGAGGTGCCGATTCAGAAGCCCATACGGATTCGAGAGCTCGTCTTCGTCATGCCCATCCCGAAGAGCCGGACAAGGCAAGTGAAACCCGGCGACTTCCACACCTCCCGGCCCGACATCGACAACCTGTTCAAAGGCGTAACGGACGCCTTAAACGGCATTATCTGGGAAGACGACAGCCTGATCTGCGAAATCGGTCGGCAGCTGAAAATCTACGGCGATCCGCCGCGGATCGAGATTGAGATCGAGGAGGCGAGCGCATGACACCCGACCAAATCCAGCCCGGCCGCTCATACCGGTTGATGCCGCAACTAGTAGTGCTGGTGAACGGGAAAGAGGTGCGGATGCCAGTGCGGAACTTCGCGGCGCTGGCGAGGGAGGAAGTGAGAACATGATCGAAAGCCGCAGAATCAAGAGAACCCGAAAGCCCCACAAATGCTGGGGTTGCCTTGAAACCATCCCGTCCGGCTCTTCTGCGTTGTATGTGGCCGAATATGGTGGCCGGGAGATCAATGATGCCTATTATTGCGAGAAATGCGACAGGTTTTTGACCGAGCACCCGGATTGGTTCGATCCAGACTTTGGGATCGGAGCCGGGGAAGTCTTGGAAGCCAGGATGGAGCTGATGCGCGATGAACTGGCACAAAGCACGCCTGTCTGAATTGTACTGTGTTGCCTATGACGACCCGATGGCGACGCCCGTCGACCGGCAGCAAGCGCTGGAGGAGATCCGGCGCCGACTGCAGGCGAAGAAGCGGCACGAGAGGGTGAATTACCGGGAGAAGGGGGTGTATCAGAAGTGAGGAACCGGATTGTCTTCTTCAGCGGCGGTCAGTCCAGCTTCGCGGTAGCGGATTGGGTGTTGACCAATTATCCCGACGACAACATCGTCCTCTACTTCACTGACACCTGCTGGGAGGACGAGGACCTCTACCGTTTCATCGACGAGGCCAGCGACAAACTTCAACTGCCGCTTCTAATTCACAGCATGGGGATCACGCCGATCCAGCTCATGTTCGAGAAGAAGCTGGTATTTAACAGTATGATCGGCGAATGCTCCAAGATTCTCAAGATGAAAGTCGCGGCTGACTTCATCAAGCGTGGGAAGCGTCCGCCAATCGAGAAATGGCGGAATCGGCAGTACCTGAAACGCGAGGACTTCACCACGGACGCGGTCCTATACTTCGGAATCGGGTTCGATGAAATGCATCGCGAGGACGCGATACGGAAGAACTGGGAGCCGTTCCAGGTTGAAATGCCCATGATTGAGCACAACATCTGGCCGGACGAGGCGCTCAAAAAGTGGAACATCCGGAAGCCGCGGCTGTATGACTATGGCTTCGCGCACAATAACTGCAAAGGCCGCTGCGTGAAGGCTGGACAGGGGCATTACAAACTGCTGCGGGAAAAGATGCCAGATGTATTCCGGGAAATCCTGGAGCAGGAATACTACATCAACCTGTATGTCTCATCTTACCGCTACCTGATGGAGACGGAGACAAGCGAACGGTTTCCGGAATGGCTGAAACAGCGTGAATTGCAGGAACTTGATGATGCATACAGGGACTACTTCTACGGACGCGCGCCGAAGCCAAAGCTGTATCCGCACCCGGCGATGTGGCTGGAGTGGCGTGAGGCGAAGAAGTACGGCTTTATGAAAAAGAACGGGGAGCCGTTTAACATCCGCGACCTGGACATTGAGATCCGCGAGGACAAGCAGATCGATTTGTTCGACATAGGCGGGTGTGGATGTTTCGTGGATGCTCATGATTCATCCGAACTTCAGGGCGTGAGATAAGGTGGTGCGAACAGAAGTCATCTAGGTAAACCCGGTTGCAGCAGAACACTGCGGCCGGCAACTGACGCTATTTTGAGGGAGGAAAAGCCAATGAGTGAATCCCTGATCAAGAAAGCGGTGGATGCATACCGGGCAGCGGACGAAATTTTGACACTTCGGGAAGAAAACCAGCGTCTGCGGGCGGCGTTGCACAAAATTACACAAATCTATGACGACCCTAACCTGCACGATTTAACTGCATGTCATGAAATGAATAGAGTAGCGAAAGAAGCCCTATCCACCACAACTGAACCGACCGGCCCGTACACCGTCCGCCGAGACGTTGCGGCAGGCATCAACACAAAGGGTCAACCGTTTGCGGTGGCAATCGAGCGGAATGGCTATACGGTGTTGCATCTCCAGCCTGGTACGGAGAGAAACGAACAAGAGGTCGAATTCATTGTAGATATGCTGAACGGACGGCCTCCAGAAGATCATTTGCTGTGGGATATTAAAGGACTTCTGGAAAACTGGGACTTCCGCGCAATCGCCGCAGAATTGGAAAACGGCTATGACAAAGGCGTACTCGTGGAACTGGTGGAACTATGCGAAAAGCTGACCGGTGCAAAGTCGCCGAGGTCGAAAACGGAGCAACCCAAAACAGACAAAACCTGTGTGATGTGCGGCACCCGCGAAGGCAAATATCTCAGCACCGCCAACAGATGGTTTTGCGAACCTTGCACAGATGCGTTGCCGCCGGTAACCGAACTTGTGGGAAGCTGAGGAAAAGAAGTTGAAGGCGCTGGCCGGACTGGAGGAACCGACATGATAAATCCGGACATATGCCTGTTGTGCAAAACCAAAAAAATCGGCTATGTGCTTCGGCACAAGTCGAAGCCGTGGCTGATCGGATTATGCCTGGATTGTTACAAATCAGCAAGGGAGGAACCGAACCATGAACGCAATTTATCGGGAAGCGCTGATAAAGCGAATAGACGAAATGATAAAGAAGTTGATGGCGACAAACGCAACATTGATGCTGTCAGGTTTTCATTATGATGGTGGAGTTGCCCCACTGACCGAACTTAAAAACGAAATTCAATCCGGCGCCTTCGACATCAAACCGCCGGAGGTGCCAGAACCAGCGCTAAAGCCTGGTGCGGTACAAGACCTGCAAAAGCTGATCAGCGCTTTGAATGGTCTTGTGCAGGAGTTTTACCAGCTATCACGCGACTATCATCGCATTTACAAGGGCCAAAGCGAGGAATACGACGAACACGCATACGGGAAACACTGGGCATTTGACGAGGCGGCGCAAATGCTGGAAGCCTTGTTGAAAGAACATGGGGTGACGGTGGAGTGAACTGGATCAGCGTCAAAGAGCGGTTGCCGGAACCCGGACAAATAGTGCTGATCTGCTATCGTGTCGGCAAGAATCAAGATATACAAGCGATTGACCTGACTAAGTTTTCATTTGGTCAGTTCCTCGGGCACCGGAGCAATGTTGTTACCCACTGGATGCCGCTGCCGGAACCGCCCGGAAAGGAGACGCCATGATCGGCCATAAACCTGTCCGCCCTGGCGAATCATACCGGCTGCTCGTCACGTTTCTGCGGGTCCGGAAGGGCGGCGTTCCGTCCGTGATCCGGGTGGATGGCCGGGAATATGTGCTGAAGGAGAAGCGGGAGAAGAAATGAAAAACCGCCCCGGCGCGGATGGCGGCCCGCCGGGGCATAAAAGAGAACGCAAGACCCGTCCCTATTATACCACAGCGATAGGCGGGTGTGGGGGATGGAAAAGCACGAAATCGAGCAGATTCTTCGGGACTATCACTGGATGATTCGGGAGATCGAACGCCTCCGGAATCTGCTCGGCGATGCCGGCGAAAGAGTGGTGCGAAACTACGAAACGCTGGACATGCCCAAACCGCAGGGCGGAAAAACGGACCCGGTGGCCATTGAAGCGGCCCGGCGCGAACGGAGCTGGAAGAAGCTCCGGACTTATGAGCAGAAAGTCATGTTCGTCCAGGAGCGAATCGATATCATCCAAGATGAGCGCGAGCGGACTGTGCTGGACTGCATGCTCGACGGCATGAGCATGCGGGCGATCGCAAACCATATGGGCTTGTCCAGGCGCCATGTGCAGAATCTGAAAGACAACATCGTGGAGCAATTCTATGCGTCCCAAAGGGCAGCGAGCTGAACGCGAGCCAAATTTCCCACTTTGCACACTTTGCGCCACTTTTCCCACTTTTCCATACGTGAGCCAAATTGCACACTTTGCACACTTTTTGACAAACGGGTTTTTGGCGGGTAAACTGGAGACCAAAGCAATAGAGTCGCAAAAATGCGGCTCTTTTTGTTTTGGAGTGTTAGTAGCTCCGAGTGCTTGTTCTGCCAACTTGTTCATGGGGTGCATATGGCCAGACCAAAAAGTCCGGGAAGGGTGCAGAAAATCCTCGAAGAGCTTCGAGGACTCAACGCGGCTCTTCAGCGGAATGAGTCCGCCCCGAAGCAGCCGGCCAAATGCATCGGCTGCGTTTGGGGAACCTGGACCGGAACGGTGCAATACTGTCCGTTCCAGCAATGCGCGAGATCATAACTCCCGTGGCGACGGACACTGGAGTTGCCGATTTTCGTCCAGCCGCCTCGCCGGGGTATGAGCCAGCCCTCTCCTCACCGGGACCGGACCGGTGCGGGGCGGCTGTCCGGGGTTTGTGCAGGAAAATCCTCCCATGTGTCGAAGTATGACGCACGGGAGGTGACAAAAACCATGGCGTTATACGACGGGAGGCGCCAAATTTCAGAAGATGAAGTATTGCAGAAGGTGAAATATTTTTATGACCGAGCTGGCAAGGCCATGGAGTATTGGAGTGCGGGAGATAAAAGAACCGCACTGAATTTGGCGAAGGAAATACGGAATGAACTTCGTGAGGAATATAAAAACAATGATTTGGCGAGAATCGAAAAATATTATGGGGAAGACATAAATTTTGTCAATTATAGAGCTGCAGTTCATGAGGCATATGCTTCAATAATAGGGCAGACGACTTATCAAAACGCTTTTTCGTTCCTTTATGACGTTCAAAGTTACATGAGCTATTATTTTCCGAAAATAAGAAAGAAAACGTCTTAACCGTCGTTTCGTTTCAAATAAAAAACCACGAGCGCCCGTTTCGGGTGCTTTTCTTTTGCCTTCTTGAGAGGTGGTGATCATGAGCCTGACGCCGAAGCAACAGCGATTCGCTGACGAATATCTGATCGACCTAAACGCCACGCAGGCGGCGATTCGGGCGGGGTACAGTCCGAAAACGGCCAATGAGCAAGGGGCAAGGCTGTTAGCGAAAGCTAGTATCCGCGCGTACATCGACCAGCGCATGGCCGAGCATTCGCGCCGGACCGGTATCAACCAGGAGCGCATAATCCGGGAACTGGCCAGGATTTCGCTCGTCAATCCAGCAAACGTCGTGAATTTTGAGACCGGCGAGATCAGAGCGACGGCAACCGAGGATGATTTGGCCGCGATTTCGTCGGTGAAGGTGAAAACCATCGGCTACACGGACGACGGCGTGCCGTTGATCGAGCGCGAAGTTCGATTCCACGACAAGAACCGTGCTTTGGAGCTGCTCGGCAAACGCTTTGGCATGTTCATCGACCGCCAGCAAGTGGAAGTTCAGGGCGCCGTTCAGATCGTCGACGACGTGCCGTGTGATGGCAAATGACAAAGGTTCGGCTGACGGATCTGATCGCGCCGTCGTTTTACTCTGTCCATCACGCGATCAAAAACGGCGACGCAACGCACTTCCTGCTCAGCGGCGGCCGCGGCAGCACGAAATCTTCGTTTGCGGCGGTTGAGATCATCTTCGGCATGATGCGCGATCCCCAGGCAAACGCGGTCGCGCTTCGGAAGGTCAAGGACACGATTCGGGAGAGCGTCTATGAGCAGCTGCTGTGGGCGATCGAGAAGCTCGGTGTTGCACACCTTTGGCAAGCGAACATCTCGCCGATGCGGCTGACGTATTTGCCGACCGGCCAGATGGTGATTTTCCGGGGTGCTGACAATCCGAAAAAGATCAAGTCCGGGAAGCTCCGGCGCGGGTATGTGAAGTTCATCTGGTACGAAGAGGCTGACGAGTTCTCGTTAGAAGACATTCGGACAATCAACCAGACATTCATGCGCGGCGGCGACAGCTTCCGCGTTTTTTACACGTACAACCCGCCGAAAAGCCGTAAGTCATGGGTGCATGAGCACAAAAACAACCCGCCGCCTGGCTGGTTTGTGCATCATAGCACCTACTTGGACGTGCCGCGGGAATGGCTCGGCGAACAGTTTTTCATCGAGGCGGAGACGCTGCGGCAGCGTAACGAACTGACCTACCGACATGAGTACCTGGGCGAGGACGTCGGCACCGGCGGTGAGGTATTCCGGAATCTCACCATCCGCCGGATCAGCGACGAGGAGATCGCGACGTTCGACCGCATCAAGCGCGGGTTGGACTTCGGCTTCGCGGCTCACCCGACGCACTACTCGGAAATGCACTTCGATTCCAAACGCCGTAAGCTGTACATCTACCGTGAGATCCACAAGGTCGGCATGAGTACGCGGGCCCTGGCGGAAGAGTTGAAGAAGGTCAACCCATCCAACCGACCAATCGTGGCCGACAGTGCGGAGCCGCGGACGATCGCCGAACTTCGAAATCTCGGCGTGAACGTGGTCGGGGCAAAGAAAGGCCCGGACAGCGTGGAGCACGGCATCAAGTTCCTTCAGGACCTGGACGAGATCATCATCGACCCGGTCCGCTGCCCGAACACAGCTCGGGAGTTCGAAGGCTACGAGCTCGAACCGGATGGGAACGGCGGCTGGAAGGAAGGCTTCCCGGACCGGGACAACCACAGCATTGACGCCGTCCGGTACGGCATGGAGGACGAAAGCAGCCTGAAGCGGATCAAAGCCGCGCCGACAATCGCCAGATAGGAGGTGACATGCACGAAATGCTGCCGGATTTCAGCTACGAAATCGAGCAAATCCAGAAGGGCGGCATCACGCCGGAGCTGGTGCAGCGCATTCTTCGAAAATTTGAGCCGCGACAGGCGGAGATGAAGAGGCTGTACCAGCGGTATTTGGGTGATCCGCAGGGGATACCCATCTTCCAGCGACGGCTCGCCGACGAGAGGAAAGTCAACAACCGGGTCGCCAATGATTTTTTTGGCGAGATTGTCGACATGAAAGTCGGTTACTTCGCCGGGAATCCGATCAGCTACAACTACGCGAAGGACGATCCGAATTACGAGGAAGCCCAGGGCCTCATCACGCGGTTCGCAGCTCTGAACAATTTGCCCGACCTGGACGTCGAGGTCACGAAGATGGCCGCGATCTGCGGATACGGAGCCAGGCTCCTTTACATTGACAAACAGGCCCGAGAGCGAGCAAAGAACCTGCCGGCATTCGGGACGGTGTTCCTGACGACCACCGGCGACATCACGGAGCCGGATTACGCCCTGTACGTGTACACGGTGCTTGACGAACGCGACAGCCCGATCCGGAAAGTGGAGTTTTACGACGAGACGTACACGTACTACTTCATCGAAACGCGCTCAAACAGCGGCGTGTACCAGGTCGAAAAGCCGCCCGAACAGCACCAGTTCAGCATGTGCCCGGTCGTCGGCTTCCCCAACAACGCCGAGCTACAGGGTGACGCTGAGAAGGTGCTCAGCCTCATCGACGCCTACGACCGGACAATGTCCGACGTAAACAGCGAGATCGAGGCCTTCCGTCTGGCGTACATGGCGTTTGTTGGCGGCCAGATCGACGAGGAAACGCTCAACGAGGCGCGAAAGACCGGAGCATTCAATATTCCGGATGGTGGCGACATCAAGTTCATCACGAAGCAGCTGAATGACGACATCGTGGAGCATCACCTCAACCGGCTGCATGACAACATCTACCGGTTTTCGAAGACGCCGGACCTGTCCGACGAAGCGTTCGGCGGCGGGGCTCAGTCCGGGGAAGCGCGGAAATACCGTTTGCTCGGATTGGAGATGAAGACGGGGTTCTTCGAAAACAAGTTCCGTTCGGCCAGCAAGCGCATGTTTGAGCTTCTCGCCGGGCCGTGGAACATGAAGACACCGTCCCTGAAATTCGACCCGCTGAACGTTTGGTTCGAGTTCAAGCGGAATTTCCCGCGCGATCTGCTTTACGAAGCGCAGGCGACGCGGCAACTCAAAGGCATGGTCAGCGAGCAGACGCGGCTCAGCCAGCTGTCGTTCGTCGACGATGCGCAGTACGAGATCGAGCTGATGCAGCGGGAACGGGACGAAATCCCGGAACTGGACATGCCCGATGACGAGGGCGATGACGCATGAGCCTGGACAAGTACGAGGAAGAGCTGCGCCGGAGGAACGAGCAGCAGACGGCGGCGGTTGAGGCGCAGATACGCCGCAATTTCGAAATCGCGCTGCACGGTATCATCGCCGAAATCGGCCTGCTCTACGCGAAGCTCGAAACCGAGGGGAAGCTCACCTATGAGGAAATGGCAAAATACAACCGCCTCCGCCGGCTGGAGAAGCAGATCATGGCCCAAGTCGACCGAATGAGCGCGAAGAACCAGCGGGCGCTGCGGCGCCTGCTGCGTGAGGCGTATTCGCACTCTTATGAGTGGATGGCCTGGGCGATTGAGCGGGAGAGCCGGGCGCGTCTGGCGTATGCCGCGATTCCGCTTGAGAAAATCGACCGCATCGTTGAAGAGCCGGTAGGCGGGCGAACGCTAAAAGGGCGGCTTTCCCGGCTCCGCCGGCAGACCGTTGACGAGCTGTTCCGGCGGATCACGGCCGACCTGGTCGAGGGTAGCACGCTTCGGAAAATGACTGCGAACGTCCGGGATGTGCTAAATACCAGCCACGCGGACACCGTCCGGATCGTCCGGACCGAGGCTCACCGAATCCAGGAGGCGGCGACGCTGGCCAGCGCGCAGCATGCGCATGCGCAGGGCGTCGTGATGATGAAGAAGTGGAATTCGCTGCATGACGAGAAGGTGCGGCACACGGCGGCTGCCAACCACCGGCTGATGGACGGGCAGGAAGTACCGGTGGACGAGGATTTCGAGCTTCTGCCGTCCGGCGGTCGCGGGAAAGCGCCGGGGAACACCGGCGTGGCCGCGCACGACATCAACTGTCGGTGCTTCACGACGTACCGGATCGCTGAGGTGCAGCGAAAGACACACAAAGAGCTGGCGGACATCACGTTCGAGGAATGGAAGAAAACTCGTTTGAAACAGCCGTGACCCGGCTGTTTTGTTTTTAACCAAAAACTTGAGGGCGGGTGTCGGCGAACTCTGCGCAGGGCGCCGGCATGGCCGAACTCGAAATGGAGGAATCAGCACATGCAAGACATGTTGAGATGGATGCCGCTCAGAATGAACCTGCAATTCTTTGCGGCGGATGCTGGCCAAGGTGGGGGAACTGACGCCGCAGGAGGCGCGCAGGGCCAACAAGGAGGCCAAGGGAATGATGCAGGTACCGGAACGACCCAAAGCGGCTCTGGAGGCGATTCTGGCGGCCAGGGAGGCTTCCAGCTGACACCAGAACTTCAAACCTGGCTGCAGAAGCAAATCCAGTCCGCCGAGGACCGGGTCCGGACTGCCTATTCAAAGCAGCTCAAGCAGCTTGAGCAGCAACTTCAGGCGAAGATGACCGAAGAGGAAAAAATTCAGTACGAGCTGGAGAAAAAGCGCCGCGAGCTGATGGAGAAGGAGGCGGCGCTGAAGCGGCAGACGGTCGAGCTGGAGGCGACGAACCTTCTGGCCCAAGCCAACCTGCCGATCCAGTTCAAACCGTTCGTGCTCGGCGACGACGTTGAGCAAACCAAGCAGCGCATCGAGGACTTCAAGAAACTGTGGGATTCCGCGGTTTCCGAGGAAGTCACGAAGCGCATGGCCGCGGGCGGACGCAATCCGCCCGGCGACGGGGCCGGTGGAAAGGCCGGCTTCTCCATGAACGACCTCATTCGCAGCGCCGCAAGGCGCTAATTTTTTTGGAGGTGGAAAGTTAAATGGCTACGAATGCGATCCTTCGCACTGATGCGGAAGCCCTGATTCCCGAACAGGTTGCGCGCGAAATCATCCAGGGCGTGCCGCAATACTCGGCCGTCATGCAGCTGGCGACGCGGCTTCCGAACATGACGGCGAAGCAGAAGCGGATGCCGGTGCTGAACAGCCTGCCGATGGCGTATTTCGTCAACGGTGACACCGGCCGCAAGCATACTACAAAGGTGGACTGGAAGAACAAATACCTCGAAGCCGAGGAAATCGCGGTCATCGTGCCGATTCCGGAAGCCGTCCTGGACGACGCTGAATACGACATCTGGGGCCAAATCCGCCCGCGGATTGAAGCGGCGTTCGGCGAAGTGTTCGACGCCGCCGTTCTGTACGGAACGAACAAGCCGTCCACCTGGCCGGACGGCATCGTGACGCAGGCGGAAGCAAAAGGCAAGGTCGTCACGCTCGGCACCGGAAACGATCTGTATGACGACATCATGGGCGAGGGTGGCGTGATCGATCTGGTCGAACGGTCCGGTTTCATGGTGAATGGTCACGTGGCCGCCGTGAGCATGCGCGCGAAGCTGCGGGGCCTCCGGGATGCTGACGGTCAACCGATCTTCAAGGCGACCATGCAGGAAGGCACCCGGTACCAGCTGGACGGCGAGCGGATGATCTTCCCGCTGAACGGCTCGATCGACCCGACCAAGTCGCTGATGATCTCCGGCGATTGGTCGCAGCTGGTGTACGCGATCCGGCAGGACATCACGTACAAAATGCTGACCGAGGCTGTCATCCAAGACCCTGTGACGGGCGAGATCGTGTACAACCTCGCCCAGCAGGACATGGTGGCCCTGCGCTGCGTCATGCGGCTGGCCTGGCAGATTCCGAACCCGGTCAACCAACTCGATCGGGACGAAAACACCCGGTTCATGTTCGCTGTGCTGAAGCCGGCGGCCTGATCGGGAAGCGGTTGAAAACCCTGCGGGAGGGACGCATTCCTTCCGCAGGGCATTTTTTCGATGAAGGGGTGATTGGCGTGGCGCGTGTGGAAATGCTGGTGCAAACCTTCTACGGAAAGCCGCTGAATCGCGGGGACGTCATCGAGGTGTCCGACGTCGTCGCCGAGCGCTGGGCTCAGCACGGGATTGCAAAACCGGTCCAGGAATCCGATCCGGAGCCGGACTCTCCGCCGAAGAAGAAGGGCGGAAAGAAAAATGACGCTGGTTGAACTGAAAATCCTGCTCGGGATTCCGGAAGACGACACCTCGAAGGACGACCTGCTGAAAATCCTCCTGCCGGCCGCCATCGACTTCGTCGTCGAGTGGACGCGGAACCCGTTTTCGCGGGACGGAAACGGCGACATCGTCCTTCCCGCCGGCGTGAAGGTAGCAATCAGCATGATGATCCAAGCGGTGCTGGCCATGGGTGTTGGCGCCGAGGGGGCGAACGCCGGGCTGGTCGAATCCGAGCGCGTCGGTCAGATGCAGCAGACGTTCCGGAATCCGGCGGAAATCTGGACGACCGGCGGCGGCATCAACGGCGCTTCCGGCGGTAGCACCGCGCCATGGTTCGCGCTGCTCAAACCATACACCCGGTTCCGGTTTGTCCCGGCCTCGACGCCGAAGTGGGATGAGCTGCCATGCCCGTAAAGGTGCACGACGAAAACCGCATTCCCTGGCTCCTGAAGGAGCTGGACAACCTTGGCAAGCGGAAAATCCGGGTCGGCATCATGGGCGGCGACAAGGCCATGATAGGCGCGGTCCACGAGTTCGGCGCCCGGATCCCGGTGACGCCGAAGATGCGGAAATGGTTCGCCGCGCAAGGGTACCCGCTGCGGAAGGAGACGACGCACATCGTCATCCCGGAGCGCTCTTTCATCCGCGCCGGTTTCGACGAAAACGAAAAAGCGTTTCTGGAAGAAGCGAAAAAGTGGTTGATCGAGGCATTCCGGAAGGGCACGCCGACGGACACGGTGCTGGAAGCCCTGGCCTTGCAGCTGCAGGGCATGATGCAGGAGTACCTGCGGAACTTGAGTGAACCGCCGCTTTCCCGGATGACCGTGGAAATGACCGGGCGAAGCAATCCGCTGGTTCGCACCGGCGATCTGCTTCAGGCGATCGTGTACGAGGTGGTGTGACGTGAGGCTTTACAATTTCGCTCGGTTGGTTCAGAAATACAGCGTCCCGTGCCAGCACATCACCAGCCAGCCTGGTCATTATGACGACGACGGCATCTGGCACGAGCCGCATGACGTCACCCGCGACACGATGGCGGCCATCCTTCCGGTCCCGGAGCGCACGCTGTACGAATCTGGCGGGCGGTACACGGCGGAGGACCGGCTGATCATCGCCCTCGAAGCGTTCCCGCTACAGTCGCACATCGTTTATCGCGGAAAGAAGTACCGGATCGAGGAAGAAACGGACTTCTCCGAATATGCGGACTTCCACCAGTACCTCGCCAAGCAGGTGGACACCGGCGGTGAAAGCGGGGTGGAAGGCGGTGATTGATTACGCGGCGATTCGCTCTGCCATCGTCCGCCCGCTGTCTGTGGCGCTCGGAATCCCGGTCATCATGGGTGACCAGACGGGGAAAATGCCGCCGTATCCATTCGTCACGTACAAGATGACGTCTCCGTACCTGGAAACGTCCGTACACGGCACAGAGGGCGTTGTGGATGTGGAAGGCGGCATCCGCCGGACGCAGGAAAAGCAGGTCGAGGTTGTGTTTTCGTTCACGGTGCACTCCCGGGACGCGGACGATGCCTACCAGCGATGCTATGCGCTCATCGAATTTTTCGATTTCACCGGGCGGGATGCGCTGCGCGGCGCCGGGATCACGGTCGTGGAGATCACAAACGCCCAGAACCGGGATGTGTTCTTGACGGTCGAGTACGAGCGACGTGTCGGCTGCGACGTTCGGTTCCGCGTTGTCGCGCGGTCCGAAATGGATGAGGTGTATATCGAAACCGCTGAAATTGAAAGGAGTTGATCGAAGTGCCTCTGAAAGACGTGACGGTCACCATCGATCTGGTCAAGCCGCCCGGCCTGATCGGTTTCGGCACGCCGCTGATCCTGACCGGGAAATCGGGCGGTTCGCCATTCAAGGAATACCTGGACCTGGACGCCGTAAAAGCGGACTATCCTGAGGGGACCGAGGCGTATAAGGCGGCCGCTGCCATCTTTGCTCAAGGCGACAACCGGCCGTCGAAGGTCGCCATCGCCGCATATGATTCTGACGCGGCCGAGACCTTCACGGATGTTCTCGGCGCCGTCTACGAGCGCGACTGGTACTTCGCTATCATCACCAGCGCCGACGTCTCCGACATCATCGCGGTCGCTGACATGATCGAACAGCGCGGCGGAAAGCTGTTCGCCGCACGGACGAACGATCTGGCCGATCTGGCGGCCATCTTCGCCAAGAAGTATGACCGCACCTTCGTCCTGTACCACAGCGATCCGGCGGAGGTGGCGAAATACCCTGAGGCCGCCTGGGTGGGCGCCGCCGGCGCGCAGCCGGTCGGCGGCGTGACGTGGAAATTCCAGCGTTTGGTCGGCATCGCGGCGGACGACCTGACCGCGACCGAGCTGAACAGCATCCATGCCGCTGGCGGAAACGCCTACGTCACGAAGGCCGGGGACGATGTGACGAGCGAAGGCAAGGTCGTGAGCGGCGAGTACATCGACGTGATCATGGCCAAAGACTGGGTGCAGGTGAACATCGAGCACAGCCTGCAGAAACTGCTCAACCAGTCGCCGAAGATCCCGTTCACGAACGCCGGAATCGCACAGCTCGAAGCCGCCACAATCAACGTGTTGCGGCAAGCATTCAATCAGGGGATCATCGCCGAGGATGCCGACGGCCTGCCGCTCTATTCGACCAATTTCCCAACGCGGGAAGAAACCGATCCGGCGGATCGCGCGCAGCGGAAATACACCGGTGCGACGTTCACCTTCGAGCTGGCGGGCGCCGTGCATGAGGCGACCATCCGCGGCACGATCACGGTGTGAGGAGGGGTGAAGCATGCCGCAGATCACAAGCTACGACGCCAAAAACGTGACGGTTACTGTGGGCGGCGTCTATATCACCGGGTTCGCTGAGGGGTCCTTCGTCGAATGCGAAAAGGCGGAGGACACGT
>ERZ795042.1342-NODE-1342-length-16254-cov-4.748318_pt1 | contig 16254 bp, 21 predicted proteins | sample MGYA00375126_ERZ795042 | MGnify/ENA primary metagenome ERZ795042 (study PRJEB30171, sample SAMN05518105) | compost metagenome | isolation source: Feedstock adapted compost from Newby Island compost facility, Milpitas, CA | place: USA:Newby Island compost...
GGGACCATCGGCCTGTGGCGGGCCCGGGACGCGCGGGAAGTGCGGGGGATCGAAAGGGTCGGGGAAGCGGTGGAAGACGCGCGGGAAAACGCCCGCCTCAACGGCATCGACAACGCCCGCTTTTTCGCCGGAAAAGCGGAAACGTTGCTGCCCCGGTGGATAAAAGACGGTTTCCGGCCGGATGTCGTCGTCGTCGACCCGCCCCGCAGCGGCTGCGAACGGCCGCTCCTGGACGCCCTTGTCCGGGCCAAACCGCAACGGCTCGTCTACGTTTCCTGCAACCCGTCCACCTTGGCCAAAGACTGCGCCGTCCTGTTCAACGGCGGCTTCCGCCTGAAGTGGATCCAGCCGGTGGACATGTTTCCGCATACGGCACATGTGGAAACGTGTGCATTGATAACAAGGGAGTAGTCGATGAAAATTTGATGTTTCCCGAAGGAGCCGACGTACCACTTTCCGCATGACAATAAAATCGACCCCGCCAAATGGTTAGAAGGAGGCACCCGCATGAGCGACGTTGGCAATAACAATCATCAGGAGATTGCTCAACCCGATTTATCTCCCATTCAGAAAATGGAACTGCTCAACACATTGAAAGAACGGTTCGAAAACAACATGCATCGTCATCAAGGAATCGAATGGTCCGATGTACAAGCACGGCTTGAAACCAATGCGGCCAAGCTGTGGTCCCTCTACGAAATGGAACGGACCGGCGGCGAACCGGACGTGGTCGGCTACGACGCCGAGACGGGCGAATACATATTTTTCGATTGTTCTCCGGAAAGCCCGCCCGGCCGCCGCAGCGTCTGCTATGACCGGGAAGCGCAAATCAAGCGGAAAAAACATCCGCCGGAAAACAACGCCGTCGACATGGCGCAAGCCATGGGCATCGAATTGTTGACCGAAGAACAATACCGCCATTTGCAGACGCTGGGACAATTCGATTTGAAAACGTCCAGCTGGGTGAAAACGCCGGACCGTATTCGCAAACTGGGCGGAGCCCTGTTTTGCGACCGGCGCTACGACACGGTCTTCGTTTACCACAACGGGGCGGATTCGTACTACGCTTCCAGGGGATTTCGCGGCGCACTCCGGCTATAAGCGTGCGATTGAAACAGGCGATAAATGAAAGAAACATCTGTTCAATGCAATAAAGCGATAACAAAAGAGAAAGCCGAACGCGCCGACCGGCGGTTCGACTTTCTGAGCTTTACATTTTCGGTTCAAAGGTTTTGCAGTCGGTCTCCTCCGAGCTTTTCGCTTCCTTGTCGTAGCGGCTGACGACATAAATGGCCGCGGCGCTGCACCGGTTGCCTTCATCCCAAAATTTGCAGGAGTTCACTTCGCACAGTACGTCTTTCGCCATGCCCACCTCACCTCCTGCCCTATAGTTTGCCCGGTGACACCCTTATCAATCATGGCAACGCCACCGTTTCACCAAAGGATCCGTTCAACGCGCTTTTACGACGTACGTGCCGGCGATCCGATCGTGCAACGCCCGCTTTTTGCCGTCAAAGGCCGCCATCAAATAACCGATCAGCAACAGAACAGCCGATAAAAATTTGCCGATCGTCTCCCGCAATATGATGTTCCCCCAGCTGTTTTCGCCGCCTTTTCGGCGTATGACCCGGATGCCGACAATCATTTTGCCCAACGTTTGCCCGAACACCTTCGTCAAAATGATGAAATAAGCCCAGCCGACAAGCACTTCCACCCCGTCAACCCAGCTGAAGCTTGAAGGGTCGATCCCTTGCGACTTGCGAATCAAGTTCAACGACAGCTCCGAGACGGCCCACAGAACGATGCCGTCCAAAACCGCCGCCACAAAGCGCAGCCAAAAACCGGCATATCGGTATCTTTCCTCACGGCTTCCGTCATCCAGCCTCCCATCGTGGGACGTCGACGCGTGAAATTGATGATCCATTCGCATTCCTCCTCTCCCATCGGCCGACTCTTTCCCCTTCCTTAGGGGATTACGGAACCGCCGGCTGATACAAATACAACAACCGGGGGCCCGTTGAGAAGGGGAACAACTTTTTCAATTCGGCGACGTCGGTCGCCGGCGTCCGGCCAAAAAACCCGGTCAGCTCTAACAAGCCCATGGACGGGTATTTATAGCGGATGAAAAGAGCTTCGTCCAATCCGGCCAGTTGCTTGGCCACTTCGAAGGCGTCGTCCAAAGCGCCCAACTCATCTACCAGACCAAGTTCGAGCGCCTGCTGCCCGGAATAAATTCTCCCGTCGGCAATGGACAACACCTTTTCCCGGGAAAGTCCCCGTTCGGCGGCGACCAAATCGACAAACCGCAGATAGATTTCATCCACTAACGACTGAAACACTTCCCTCTCCTCCGGTCGAATCTCCCGCAACGGATTGCCGATGTCCTTCATGGCGCCGCTTTTGATAACCGTTTCTTTGTAGCCGAGCAAATCCGCCAGACCTTCGTAATTGGGCAGAGTGAAAATGACGCCGATACTGCCGGTGAGCGTATTCGGGTTGGCCACAATGCGGTCGGCCGCAGCGGCGATATAATAACCGCCGGATGCCGCCGTCCCGCCCATGCTGGCCACCACCGGCTTGCCGTGATTTTGCAGCTCCTTGATCTTCCGATATATTTCGTCGGAGGCCACCACTTCGCCGCCAGGACTGTTAATGCGCAAGACAACGGCCCGAACCGTCTCGTCCTCCATCGCTTGTTGCAGTTGCGAAAGCAAGTCTGCAAAAACGAAACCGTCAGACAACAAACCGCCGGACGACTCGCTGATGGTGCCTTCCACCGGAATGAGGGCGATACGTTGCTGACCGCTACCGGCAATGACCTCCTCTTCCCATTCCTTGTCCGTGCCGAATGCAAGATCAAAGTTGCCGGTAGCCCAACCGACCACCAGGGCAGCGGCGACTAACAAAAGGACGACACTCAACGCAATCCATCGACGCCGTTTCACTTCATAGCTCCTTCCTATAATGATGAAAATACGCTCTGAACAAATTTTATGTTACAAAAAAAGAGTTTAGTTTAAAAGAAAAACCGGTCTGGTGCCCTAAACACCAAACCGGTCGTATGATGATCATTTCGGATGTATTTCTTTCCGTGGATGCTTGCATTACGGATGCTTGCATTACCGTACGACCAACACCGGGCACCCGGCATGGTGCAATACCCGGTTGCTCACGCTCCCCAATACGATCTCGGCAAACTGGTTCCGTCCCCGGCTGCCGACGACGACCAAATCATAATCGCCTTCTTTTGCCACCCGGCAAATTTCCGTTCCCGGATCGCCGACCACCGCCAGGGTATCATATGCGATTCCGGCTTCTTCCAACGGCGCCGCATCTTCTGCCAGTTGTTCTTGCGCCTGTTGTTCACTTAAGGCCATGGGATCGATGTTCACCGCTTGTAAATCGGCGTACAAGCTGATGGGGATCGGCTGGGACACCGTAATCAAGGTCACTTTGGCATCCGACGCCCCTTCCACCAATTTGACCGTCGTATGTATTGCTTTTTTCGAACCTTCAGACCCATCGGTTGCCACCAAAATTTTCTTAAACATGGTGTGTCCCCTCCCAATACTTTGATGTTTCTATTTTATCCCATGTCGCAGGCGGATGCTAGCCATTCACATCAATTTTCGAAACTTTTTTATCTGTCGTTCACAAATTCGTAAAAAAATCTTCACAATTTTACTTTTCAATCAGCACGGGCAATTTGGAGGTCTGCACCACGCCGTGACTGACGCTGCCCAAAAACAACTCTTTCAAACCGCCCAGCCCCCGGCTGCCCATGACGATCATATCAACACCGTTTTCTTCGGCGTACCGGTTGATCTTGTTCGGCGGATATCCTTGCAGCAACACCGTTCGGCACGGGACACCCAGTTCCTCTTCGCAGTACGACTGGGCTTGCGCCAAAATTTCTTCCCCGATTTTCTTCACACTTTCCACAAGCTCCGGTTTGTACATGCCCCGGACGTACGGGGACACCGGTTCGACCACGTGAACAACGGTCACCCGGTCGCCGGCGGCCACATCAGCCAGACGGGCCGCCCGCCGCAACGCTTTCTTACTCAAATCGGATCCATCTACGGCCACCAGGTAATGCACGCCCATTGCTGTCCTCCTCGCGCTCGAAGCAACGACCGCTTGAAACTATTTCAACCGGGGTTCGTCGGTCTGCTTTTCCTTGGCGCTACGGGAAGCGTTGTCCGGAAACTCAACGCCCTCCACTTTGACATTGACTTCCACGACCCGCAATCCAGTCATCGTCTCCACGGCTTCTTTTACATTTTCTTGCAATCTGCGGGCCACCTCGTGAATTTTCACGCCGTACTTGACAATGACCCGCAAGTCGATGGCCGCCTCCACCGACCCAACTTCCACGCTGACGCCTTTGGTGACGTTTTTGCCGCTCACCCGCCGGGCCAAACCTTCCGTAATTCCGCCGGACATGCTGGCCACTCCTTCCGTCTCCGCCGCCGCCACCCCGGCGATAATGGCCACCACGTCATCGGCAATTCGTACAACGCCGTTTTCTTGCACATCTGTCATGGTTGAATTCCTCCCTCTTCACATCCCACGTGAAACCGATGGTACTGACTTCATCTTACTAAAAACAGCCAGAAGATAAAAGCGGGCTTCACAAAGCCCGCACCAAGCCGCCGTCCACCAACACCACTTGCCCGGTCACATACGTGTTGGCCCAAGAAGCCAAAAAAGTGACAACCCGGGCAAATTCCGCCGGCTCCCCGTACCGTTTCAGCGGGATGGCGGCCTCCATTTCTCTCCGCACGTCCTCCACACGCAAACCCGTCTTCTGCGCCCGAACCGAATCCAATTCGATCAAGCGGTCTGTGGCAATGCGTCCGGGACATACGGTGTTCAACAATATCCCTTGTCCCGCCAGCTCCTCCGCCAATGTTTTCATCAACGCGGCGACCCCGGCCCGCATGGCGTTGGAAAGCACCAACCCCGGCAGCGGCTGGCGCACCGCCGCAGAAGCCAAGGCCACGACCCGGCCCCCTTCGCTCATCCATGGCAAGCTGCCCCGGATAAGCCGCACGACGCTCAAAAAATTGCGGACAAAGGCATCTTCCCAATCCCCGTCGTCAAAATCCAAGAAATTCCCACTGGGCGGTCCGCCGGCATTGGCGATTAAGACGTCAATACGCCCGAACCGCTTGCCTACCTCCGCAATCATGTCTTTGATTTCCTCCGCCCGGCCGACATCGGCCACCAAGGGCAATACTTGCGCCCCCGTCTCCTGGCGAATTTGTTCCGCCGCCGCCTGAATCCGTGTCTTGTCCCTGCTGCATATGACAACCTGCGCCCCTTCGCGGGCCAATTCTTTCGCTACGGCCAAGCCCAGCCCTTTACTGGCCGCGGCGACCAGCGCCACTTTGTCTTTCAGACCGAGATCCATGCCTTCTCCTCCCCCGGTTCTACTTCGTAGCCTCATTATACGATCCGACACTAAAGGTTGGCCATTACGAATTTTCAACCCTTTTCGACCCATTTCCGCAACGTCTGATCCAAATGGACGATGCTGGACGCCAATTGTTCCAGTTTTGCTTCAATACGCATGAGCAAATAAAACGTCACGGCAATGGGAAATCCCAAATTCTGCAACAAATTGACCCAGTCGTCCATGTATGCTCCCTCCTGAAAAAAAGAAGAGGGGGAAACCCGGTTCTAAAGCCCCCTCTTTACGGCATGGTCCGCTTTTCCGCCGCAAACCCCGCCCTTAGACCAACGGGATTTCCGTCACCGTCCGGTCTTGCAAACGGATGCCGGCCTTCTCCTTCCAAGCGGCGCCGTTGGTCAGGAACACGTTTTTCGCCAAGATCGTGTCCATCACCTGATTGACGGCGGCCCCATCCAACGGTTCCACCGGATCCCGCAACGTGATCCGCACCGTCCGTCCCTCTTCGGTGCGAAAGATCAATTCCAACGTTTTCGTATTCATCTCCGCCCCTCCTTTCTAACAATAAGCCTTGCCCCTTACTCGGCCAGTTCCGCCTCATCCACCCGGCGGACGTACCCCAACGGATATTTCTGCAACGACGCCAGCGCCTGGGCGACGTCATAAACGTCTTGGTCCGCCGCCTGGGAACGGACGTTTTGCAACGTCTGGCTGCGGTATACAGGACGGCCGAATTCGTCCGTCCCGACTACAAAGCCCAACACCAGTCGGCTTGCGCCGGGGATTTTCGTTACAGCCATCGATTTTCCTCCTTTCTTTTGTCTTTCGGTGACCGGTCACACCCGATACAATGCCGCATCACCCCGCCGCGGGGGACAGGCGGGCGATTTCTTTAACCAAAAATCTCTTGGCGGCGACGCAGTTTTTGCGCCAACCGCCGTTTCCACGTCTTCACCGTGTCCACACAAACGCCTTCTGCCGCCGCCAGCTCCTGGAGCGTCCGTCCTTCCATGACGTGTTTGCGCAAAATCAACTGTTCCCGGGGCGAAAGAAAAGCGGCCAACTGCTCCAGCCAAATCGCATCGTCCCAGGGGTGCGGCCGCTCGTCCGGCCAGCGCTCCCACCATTGCCCTTCCTCCTCATCCCACCCGTCGGCAGGGAAACGACCTTCCGTCCGCCACCGCCATTCCCGCCGTTGCAATGTCCTGAGCGCCGCCCACACCCGCCGTTTGACGTAAACGCCGAAGTAACAGCCGACCGTCGGATCAAACCGTTCGACCGCTTCCATCACCGCCAACCGTCCTTCTTGACACCCGTCTTCCCAGGAAAGGTTCATCCGCCGGACGAGGCTGCGCACCAGCGGTTCGTAATGCCGGACGATGTCGGCCAATTTCTCCCGCTCCCCCCGTTGCACCGCCTTCACCCAACGGTCCATCGGCTGTTCGTTGCGCAACTTCCACTTCCTCCTTGGCGGAGGACCGGCCCTCCCGGTTATTGCGCGCAACTTCAGCTTACGGCGCGGCCTTTGTCGGCCGCACGTTCGCCGATGGCCTCCCAACGGTGGAAAAATGGCGTTTTCAGCCTGAAAGACAAAAACGGCAACAGAAAAAAATGAAAAAAATCACCATGGAACCGTCATCGGCCGTAGCCGCCGTTGGGTTCCATGGCCAAGAGAAAACCGCGGCCATAATGAATTTCCGCGTAAAAATCCCGGACGAGACGGACATGCCGCATCTGGGCCTGGCAAAATTGCCATGAATGGTGCACCGTCACGGCATGGGAACCGCTCAACTCCAGCCGCGTCCGCTGGGGCGCCGCCGGCGTCAACCGGCGGATGTGCTGGGCGACGAACCACCCGTGGACGACTTGCCGGCCGATGGGATTCCGTACTTTGAAAGGAACAATGACCCAGTCGGCGGCAAGGGGCAAGGGAACGAGTTGCTTGCGGCCGATGGCGGCACCGTAACGCCGCCGCAGGGCGGCCACATCGGCGCCGTAATAAAAGGCAACGGCCCGCAAAAAGCGGTTCGCACTCACCGCCAACACCGCCATACCGCCATCCTCCAGTAAAAGGCGCAACCCGTCTCCGACGTCCGGGATGTTTTCCGGCAAAAAAGCCGCACCGTTGAGGACAAACCGCTCCGCCCACTGTTCCAGATCGTTCCGTTTCATAAACCCCCTCCACGCCCGGCTCCTGTTAAATTTTGTTGCTCCTGCCTCCGCTTGTCTATCCATCATATACAAACATATGTTCGGTGTCAAGCGGGATTTTCCTTTGGAAACAGAGAAATCGGAACATTCTTGGCGCGATGGACATGTTTGTTACAATACGGACATAAGATCACCATGATCGGATTTTTCTGCCAAAGTTTGTCTTTCGCAGGCGAAAGGAGAAGGACGAAAATGTCATTCATGCGTTCCGGAAACATCCGGTACGGCCTCATCGGAATGTTGTCGCTGCTCGTCATCCTCGCGGCGTGGCCGGCGGCGGACGCCGTGGCCGCGGACGGACGCGCCGACCGTTTTGCGTCAACCGGCCAAGAGGATACGGCACAAACACTGAGCCAACGGCGCGTCGCTTATCACATCGACGTCAAATTGGCGCCGGAAACGAAACAGCTCGTCGGAAGCGAACGCATCGCCTGGACCCATCCCGGCCGCAAGCCCGTGCAAGAACTTTATTTTCATTTATACCCGAACGCCTTTGCCGAGGGCTCCACTTTCCTGCAAGAATCGGGCGGCATGTTGCGCCGCGACCGGATGGACCGCCGGTACCCCGGCAGTATGGAAATCACGGCCCTGCGCCTGGCCGACGGCACCAATCTCCTGCCGGCCTTGGAATACGTCCAGCCCGACGACGGAAACACAAACGATCGCACATTTGCCCGGGTCGTCTTGCCCGAACCGGTGTTGCCGGGCGAGACGTTGGAATTGGATGTCAAATTTCGCGTACAGCTGCCCAAAGTTTTTGCCCGCATGGGGTTTTACGGCGATTTTGTCATGGCCGGACAATGGTTTCCCAAACTGGCGGCGTACGAAGTGGCGGGCCAGCGGCAGCGGAGGGATGAAGGGTGGAACGCCCACCAATACCATGCCCATTCGGAGTTTTACGCCGACTTCGGGACGTATGAGGTGACCATCACCGTCCCCGAATCGTATCAAGTGGCCGCCACCGGCAGGCTCGCCGCCGTTTCCGAACCGCGGTACGGCTGGCGCCATTGGACGTTTACCGCCGGCGACGTCCACGACTTCGCCTGGGCCGCCTCACCCCACTTTCTCGTTGAACAGCGCCACTACGCCGAACTGGGCCCCGGCGGAATGACCGTCTTTTTGTACTTGGACCCGGCCCACCAAGAAGCCAAGGAGCGGTATTTCCGCATCACCCGGCAAGCCATGGCCAAATACGGCGAATGGTTCGGACCCTACCCCTACGAAACCCTGCGCATCGTCGTTCCGCCCCCCGGCGCCGGCGGTGCCGGCGGCATGGAATACCCGACGCTCATCACCGCCTGGGACGCTTCCGTTCCCCCCGACAGCTTGGCGGTGGAACAAGTCGTGGTGCACGAGCTGGCCCATCAATACTGGTACGGCCTGGTGGCCAGCAATGAATTCGAGGAGCCGTGGCTGGACGAGGGCTTGGCCACCTATACCGAAAACAAAATGATGACTCTCATCGCCCCCGAATACGGCCGCCTGACCAACATGTCCCCCATTCTCGAACCGCTGCCCTTAAGCTGGCCGGCCTGGGCATACGGGAACGACACGTACGCCAGCAATGTCTATTTGCGGGCCGCCCGGGTATTGTCCGGCATCGAAGAGGTGGTCGGGGAAGAAAAAATGCTGGAGATCTTGCGCACGTATTTCCAACGGTACCGCTTTTCTCATCCGTCCACAGCGGACTTTTTGGCCACCGTCAACGACGTGAGCGGAAAAAATTTCAACGACTTTTTCAACCGGTTCGTATTTTCCGGCGGCATGGCCGATTACCGCATTGTTGGCATCGAGAGCGAACCGGCTAACGAACAGGGTCATTACCGGCATCACATCCATTTGGCGGCGGACAACGCCCTTCCCCAAACGGTTCCGGTCTTGATCCGTCACGTGGACGGCAAAACGTCGACCGTCATGTGGAATAGCCGAAATCTTTCGGAACCCCTCGTCGTGGAAGGGCCGGCTGTCGCCTGGGCGTGGCTTGATCCGGCTTTTACGAATCCGATGGAAATCCACCACGTCAACAACGTATACCGGCCGGTGAAGGCAAATACCGTCGCCGCTTGGGCGGCCTGGTTAAGCTATTGGCTGGAACACCTGATCTTCTGGTTGTTTTAATTTGCTGTAGGCGTTAAGGAGGGATCGTTTTGCACACCGCAGACAATCTCTTGCAGGCGCTCAGAAGCGGCTGGCGGATGCTGCTGGACAGCTGGTCGGTCTGGCTGTTGTTGGCGGTGGTCAGCCTCTTTTTCACCGGGCTCGAGCAACGGCTGTTGCACCCCGCCCTGGCGCAAATCCTCCCCCGCATCCCGCCGCCGGACACGACGGTGGTACCGTCGGAAAGCTACGTCGTCTTGCTGATGGAAGGAACCCACCAAATGTATACATCCGAAGCCGTCCACCGCCTCGGAGCGGCCTTGGGGCTGGTGGTTTTGTTGAAATGGCTGCTTCAGCCGTTTCTCGGCATCTTCGTCTTTTCGCCGTTGTCCCAACCGGCCCCGACCGTATCGTACTATCTTCTATGGCGCCAGTTGGCCCACCGGTTCCCCGCCTTTTGCGCGGTGGCCGTCATCCAGGGCGTATGCGTCGGCACAACCGTTGCAGGCGCGGGGATTCTCGGATCGTATTTGGCGGAAGACATCGTGTGGGCAGGGCAAATCAGTTCCTTGGTCTTACTGCTGTTGTCGCTCCTGGCGGCCGGTGCGTTGTTCAGTTGGGGATTCAGCGCCTTCACTTTGTGGCAGGCGGCGCTGGCCCAAGGAGAGCGGCTTTGGTCCGGCGCGACGCGGGCGCTCAAGACAACCTTCCGCCGGAGACCGGTTCTGTGCATGGCCCTCCCCATGGCCTTTTGGCTGCTTTCCACAAGCCTGGCGGCCACTCTGCAAATGTTTTCGCCGACGGCGAAGTGGAGCATTTTGTTGGCCTGCGCTTGGCTTCCTTTACCCTTTTTGTGGTTGACGTACACATTGGTTGCCGCATGTTCGGAAAAGCAACCGTAAATCGAACGACACACGGCCGAAATCAATTCACGGGCCGACGGCGGGGAGTGATTGACATTCCCCGCCGTCTTTGCATATAATAGCGCTAAAAGTTTCCCTTGAGAAACTTTGATAACTTAAGCTAACTTCAGGGGGTGGGGGCATGCCATCCTCCGAAAAAAAGGCGTTATCGGAACTGAAACCGGGAGAACAATTGGTGATCACGGATCTGGCCGTGCAAGGAACGATGCGGCGCCGCCTGTTGGATTTGGGATTCATCCCCGGCGCGACGGTAACAATGCTCCGGAAAAGCCCGTTGGGGGATCCGGCCGCTTTTTCCGTCAACCGCACGGCCATCGCTTTACGCAAAGAAGAAAGTTACCAAATTTTCGGGATTTTGACTCGTCAAGAAAGCGGGTGAAAAGATGTCTTACCGCATCGCGCTGGCCGGCAACCCGAACACCGGCAAAAGCACCTTGTTCAATGCGCTGACCGGCCTGCGCCAACATACCGGCAACTGGCCGGGAAAAACCGTCGCCTCGGCGGAAGGAACCTTCACCCACAACGGAATCGCCTATACCATTGTCGATTTGCCGGGAACGTATTCCCTCTTTTCCAATTCCGCCGACGAAGAGGTGGCCCGCGATTTCCTGCTGTTCGGTCGTCCCGACGTCACTATGGTGGTAGTGGACGCCACCGCCTTGGAACGGCATTTGAATTTGGTCTTGCAAATATTGGAAATTACCGCTCGCGTCATCGTCGTCGTCAATTTGCTGGACGAAGCCCGGCGGCAAGGCATTGCCATCGATACCGAGGCGCTGTCGCGACAATTGGGCGTGCCGGTGGTGCTGACCGCCGCCCGCAACGGCGAAGGCATCCCGGAACTGTTGGACGTGCTGGACAAAATGGTGCGGGGCGAGATCACCACCACACCCTTGCAAATCCGCTACAGCCCGGCCATCGAAGAACGCATCGCCGCTTTGGAGCCGCACGTGCGCCAAGTGCTGGGCGACTCGTTCCCGAGCCGCTGGATCGCCTTGCGGTTGTTGGACGGTGACGAATCGCTTCTGGCGGCGTTGAAAGAAAAACTGACGTCGCCCCGGGAGGAGGTGAGCGACTTTGCGCCTGTCCGGGCCAGCATCTGAACCGATATCGGCCGAGCGTTTCGATGGGCTGATGAACGAGGCGAAACGCTTGGGAGCGGCCGAGCGGGACGAAATCGTCACCCGGCTGTACGAAACGTCCCAAGCCATCTGTGCCCAGGCGGTTTCCATCGCCGAAGAGAAACTGAAACGGCAACAAAGACGGACGGAACGCATCGACGACATTTTAACGTCCCGCACCTGGGGTTTCCCCATCATGCTCGGACTGCTCGGCGTCGTCATCTACTTGACGGTGGCCGGCGCCAACGTGCCGTCCGAACTGCTGGCCCGCCTCTTCGCCTTGGGAGAAGAAGGATTGACATGGCTCATGTCGGCCTTGGGCGCGCCGGCCTGGCTGCACGGTCTCCTCGTCCTCGGGGTGTACCGGGGCCTGTCCTGGGTCGTCAGCGTCATGTTGCCGCCCATGGCCATCTTTTTTCCCATGTTCGCCCTGTTGGAAAACCTCGGCTATTTGCCGCGGGTGGCCTTCAATTTGGATCGGCTGTTCAAGGCCAGCGGCGGCCACGGGAAACAGTCGTTGACGATGACCATGGGCTTCGGTTGCAACGCCGCCGCCATCGTCTCGACGCGAATCATCGAGTCGCCCCGGGAACGGATGTTGGCCATCCTCACCAACAATTTCGTCCCCTGCAACGGGCGTTGGCCGACGCTCATTTTGTTGGCCTCCCTCTTCATGGCGGCCCAGTTCAGCGGCGGCTTGAAAACTTTCGCCCCCGCCGCCGTCGTCGTCGGCATGGTGTTGTTCGGCATCGTCGTCACGCTGGCCGTCTCTTGGGGGCTTTCCAAGACGGTGCTCAGGGGCGTGCCGTCCCATTACACGCTGGAACTGCCCCCGTACCGCATGCCGAAGTTTTGGAACACGGTCATCCGCTCTTCGCTGGACAAATCGTGGTTCGTCCTCAAACGGGCGGTCGTCATCGCCGCGCCGGCGGGTCTCATCACGTGGTTGTTGGCCAATATTTTCGTCGGCGAGTTCAGCCTGTTGGAACACGCCGCCCGCTTTTTAAACCCCTTCGGCCACGCGTTAGGCCTGGACGGCTACATCTTGATGGCGTTCATTCTCGGCCTGCCGGCCAATGAAATCGTTCTCCCCATCCTCCTCATGGCCTACTTGTCCACCGGCGCCATGGTGGAAGCCGACGGCCTGGAGGGGTTGAAACAAATTTTGCAAGAGCACGGCTGGACGTGGCTCACAGCCTTGAACATGATGCTCTTTTCCCTTCTCCATTACCCGTGCGGGACGACTTTGTTGACCGTCTTTCGGGAAACGAAAAGCGTCAAATGGACGGCCATGGCCTTTTTGTTGCCCACCGCCATCGCGGTGGCCGTCACCTTCTGCACCGCCCAATTGGCCCGCGGGCTGGGTCTGGTGTAATTTGAAAGTATAGTACGAAATAAAAAAACGGGAGCGGCCTTGTTCGGCCGTTTCCCGCTTTTTTATGTCTTGCGGCCTATGGCATTACCCGCTTTTCGTCTCGAACAGCTGGCGTTGTCGTTCGTAATGTTCTTGGAACTTGGACACTTCTATTTCCAATTTATTCATGATCTGCCGTCCCACATCCCGGCTGATGAGACCGACCCGAACCGCAAAATCGATTTCTTTCGACAAACCGAACATTTGCGTGTCCAACACCTCTTCAAAGACGGGACATTGAGGGGCGGTCAGATGATCCAGCTGCACTTCGATCATTTGACGGATTTTCGCCGCATCTTCCATCAATAAGTCCAAAGCTTTTTTCCGCAGGGTGATCGCCTCGTCGCTCACTCGGATCCCCTCCCTTATCACCTTGCCTCCTTCTATCATATCGGATTGGGCAAGGTTTGAAAAGCGAAGGTTTAATACAAGCTCCAACCCCACCGGTTGACACAGTCGGACAACAAGCGGACACCGGCCACGCTGTTCCCTTGCGCGTCCAGCGCCGGGCCGAAAACGCCGATGCCGAATTTTTTCGGCACGAAAGCCAAGATGCCGCCGGAGACGCCGCTTTTGGCCGGGATGCCCACTTCCATGGCAAACCGGCCGGAGGCGTCATACAGGCCGCACGTCACCATCAACGCCGTCACCATCCGGACAACGGGACGGGGAATGACCGGTTCGCCCAGCCCCCAAACGGTGCCCCCGTTGGCCAGACACGTGGCCATGTACGCCAAATCCCGGCAGGATACTTCGATGGCGCATTGCATCAAATAGACGTCCAGCGCCTCTTCCACGTCGGTCTGCAATAAACCTTGCTCCCGCAGCAGGTGGGCGATGGCCCGGTTGCGATGATTGTTCTTTTTCTCCGCTAAGTACACTTGTTCATTGACCCGGATCGTGGGGTTGCCGCTGATGATCCGAATGAGGCGAAGCAGCCGGTCGAGTTTTTCCTGGGCGCCCTTTCCATGAATCAAAGAACTTACCACCATAGCCCCGCTGTTGATGAAAGGATTGGCCGGTTTTGTCCCTCCGATGGCCGGCGCGTCCGGCCGCGACGACGGCCACGCCGCGGGCAAGGCGTCAAAGGGACCGCCGGAAGGTTCCGTCCCCACGTAACGAAAGACGTCCTCGCCGCCCCGATCCATCAAGGCCAGGACGAGGGCGAACAGCTTCGAGATGCTCTGCAGCGTAAACCGCACTTGGACGTCGCCGGCCGCAATTTCTTTGCCGCCGGTGCTGACGACGGTCATCCCCAGCCAATTAGGGTTGGATCGCTTCAGCACCGGGACGTCCCACATCCGCCCTTGTTGGGCATAGGTCCGCGCCTTTTCCAACAAGTCCTGCAAGTCCTGCTGCAACTTCTCCATCTGGGCCAGTCCATGCTTCTGGCGCGTCGGAACCCGTGTGCTCATGACGGCACCTGCTTTCTGCTTCTTTTGTGTTTTTAGCATATCCAGTTTCCTTGGCGTTAACCGGGCGGCCCGGGCCAGTACCTTTTGCCGCGCGTCTCCGTTATAATGAAACGAAGAATTAAGCGGCGAAATAAGCCCGAAGAAAAGGTACATCCAACATAGTGCGAACGTGAAGGAGGAAAAACGATGAACGATATGATTATTACAATTGGCGGTGCCGTCAATTTTACGATCACCCTCGATCCGACGGTGTGGATTTTCGACAAGCGGAAATTTCCCATCCAAGTCGTCTTTCCGCAAATCGAAGAAGAAGGCCAATGCATGCACTTGAACCCGTTTTTGCACAACGCCGAACCGGAGCGGGAAGCCACCCGGGTGCACTGCGTCCTGAAAAACGGCGAACGGGTCACCATCAGCCTGGATCAGGCCAAAGCCGCCATCTTGCGCTTTTCCCGCAACAAACAAGCCATCCGGGAAGACGGACCGGTTTGGCTCTATTTGGCCGACGGCAGCAACGTGGACAACCCCATCCGCAACATTCAACGGTTTGAAATCGAGTGAGCACTTCGCATGACGACAAAAAACGAGTTCCCCTCTTCCCGGGGGAACTCGCCGTATAACCCTTTATGACGCCGATACAAATGCCGCCTCTTGCGCCTCCTCTGCAAACAACGCAACGGCCGCCAACGAACCGCCTGCGCTTAGAGCCAAGAAAAACCATGCTGATAAAACCAGGAAAAGAGCAAAATGTACACCGCAATGGCCCCAATGCGGAGCGGAAGTCCCGCTTTCACTTTCGGCAAACCGAGGACGTTGGCGGCTAAATAGCCGCCCACCAGCCCGCCCAAGTGGGCGTAATTGTCCACGCCCGAGGAAAAAATGCCGAAGACGAGGTTGATCCCCAAAAGGGTCAAAATCTCCATGCCGATGGTTTGGAAAAACAAATCCCGATCCTTTTGCCCGAAGTACAAAAGAGCGCCGAACAAGCCGAAAATGGCGCTGGAGGCGCCGGCCGACAGATGCGGCGAGAAGGCGAAACTGGCCGCCACGCCCATGGCTCCGGCGGCAAAATACGCGAGCAAAAACCGGCTGGTACCGTAGATGCGCTCCACCAGCGTACCCAAGAAATACAAGGCGACGCTGTTGAACAACAAATGGGCCAAACCGATATGGATGAAGACCGGCGTGACGAACCGCCACCATTCCCCGGCCCATATGGCCGGATGAAATTTGGCGCCGAAGCGAATCAAATTTTCCGGATTGGTCGTGCCTCCGGTCAACGTCATGAGCAAAAACAGGCCGATGTTGACACCGATAAACACGTACGTCCAAAAGGGTCGGGCCCGGGAAAACACCGCCTGCATGTGGGCTTCTTGCCGTTCCATGCTTTCCCGGATGTCGGCTTTCCACCGCTCAATCTGATTTTGTTCGTAAATTGGCACGGCCAACTCTTCCGACGCCAGCTTATCCAAGGGCAGCGCCGGCTTTTCCGGCCCCGCGCCGATGATGCGCTGCCGGGGCATATCCAAAGCCCAATGGGTGAAGATGAGCTTTCGGTCTTGCCCGGAACCCGACAAAAAAACTTGTTCCAACTCGGGCGTCACCCCGCGGGGCAACAGGAAAATATTTTGCACCTCCAACCGACGGGCGACGACCC
>ERZ795042.1345-NODE-1345-length-16214-cov-28.733461_pt1 | contig 16214 bp, 13 predicted proteins | sample MGYA00375126_ERZ795042 | MGnify/ENA primary metagenome ERZ795042 (study PRJEB30171, sample SAMN05518105) | compost metagenome | isolation source: Feedstock adapted compost from Newby Island compost facility, Milpitas, CA | place: USA:Newby Island compost...
ATCGAGGGCCGGCCGCTCGGGCTCATCGCGAACAACCCGAACCACCTCGGCGGCGCGATCGACGCCGCTGCGGCGGATAAAGCCGCGCGCTTCCTCCAGCTCTGCGACGCCTTCGACCTGCCGGTGCTCTCCCTCTGCGACACCCCGGGGATCATGGTCGGACCGGAGTCGGAGAAGGAGGCGAACGTGCGCCATGCGGCGCGGATGTTCGTCGTGGGCGCGAACCTGACCGTCCCGCTCATCACCGTCGTGCTCCGGAAGGGGTACGGGCTCGGCGCCCAAGCGATGGCGGGCGGCAGCTTCCACGCCGCCACGCTGACCGTCTCCTGGCCCACGGGGGAGTTCGGCGGCATGGGGCTCGAGGGCGCCGTGAAGCTCGGCTACCGGCGCGAACTCGAGGCGATCGCAGACCCGGTGGAGCGGAAGCGGGCCTTCGACGAGATGGTGGCGCGGATGTACGAGCACGGGAAAGCCCTGAACATGGCCACCCACTTCGAGATCGATGACGTCATCGACCCCGCCGATACGCGCCGGGTCATCCTCGGCGTCCTCGACGCCATGCCGCCACCGCCGCCGCGCACCGGGAAGAAGCGCCCGAACATCGAGACCTGGTGAACGAACGAGCGCCCCGGCCTTGCCGGGGCGCTCGCGGCTCGCGGCGCGGACCAATTACTCGAACGTCTGGAAATCCCAGGTCTCGCCCGCGCGGTACTTCCGGATGACGCGCCGGGAGACGACCATCCGGTGCACCTCGTCCGGACCGTCCGCGATCCGGAGGGTGCGGGCCGACTTGTACATCGCCTGGAGCGGCGTATCCGTCGTGACGCCGAGCGCGCCGTGGACCTGGATCGCCTTGTCGATGACGTCGCAGGCGACGTTCACCACGAAGAACTTGATCATCGAGATCTCCACCCGCGCCTCGTCGCCGGTGTCGATCTTCTGCGCGGCCTGCATCGTGAGCAGGCGCGCCGCCTGGATGTTGACGAGCGAGTCCGCGATCCAGTTCTGGATCGTCTGCTTGTCGGCGAGCGGGCCGCCGAACGCCTCCCGGGTCACCGCCCGCTGGCACATGAGGTCGAAGGCGCGCTGGGCGAGCCCGAGCGTCCGCATGCAGTGGTGGATTCGGCCGGGGCCGAGGCGCTTCTGGGCGATGCGGAACCCCTCTCCCTGCGGCCCGAGGAGGTTCGTCACCGGCACGCGGACGTTGTCGTAGTGGATCTGGGGGTGGTTCGCATCCGGCTCGCCCCAGACCTCGATGATGCGCTCGATCTTGAAGCCGGGCGTATCGGTGGGAACGATGATCTGGCTGAACCGCTTGTGCGGCGGCGCATCCGGATCGGTCATCGCCATCACGATGGCGAAGGTCGCGCCGATGGCGCCGGAGCTGAACCACTTCCGCCCATTGATGACCCACTCGTCACCTTCGCGGACGGCGCGCGTCTGCAGGTTCGTCGGGTCGGCGCCGGACACCGCCGGCTCCGTCATGGAGAAACAGGACCGGATCTCGCCGGCGACGAGCGGCTTCAGCCACTTCTCCTTCTGCTCCTCCGTGCCGAAGAGCCAGAGGATCTCCGCGTTCCCGGAGTCGGGCGCCTGCGAGCCGAAGGCGCGGGGCGCCACGAGGCTGCGGCCGATGATCTCGTTCATGTAGGCGTAGGTGAGGAACGGGATCCCCATGCCGCCGGCTTCCTTCGGCATGTGCGGCGCCCAGTACCCGTTCTTCTTGTTGATGGCCTGCAGCTCCTTCATGAGCGCCTCGGCCTTCTCGCCCCCCTTCTCGAGGACGCGCTCGTTCGGGTAGATGTACTCCTCCATGAAGCGCTTCACGTATTCGCAGCGCTGCTTCGTCTCCTCCGACAGCTGGAGTACGGTGTCCGGCACGTTCGACCTCCTTCGTCTCGAAACGCTGATGTGGCACGCCCGATACTGGAACTTCCGGGCATTGTTTGCAACTGCCTATCGGTCTCCCACACGCCGGCCGAACGGCGGTTGACGAATCGCACTACGCCGCGGTCGGCGCTTCGAGGAGCGACCGCAGGGTGGCGAGGAACGCCCCTGCCTCGTGTCCATCGACGGCGCGGTGGTCGAAGGTGAGGCAGAGGTTCACCATCGCCCGGATCGCGATGGCGTCGTCCCCGACGGCGACCGGGCGGCGGACGACCCGCTCGAGGGTGACGATCGCGACCTGGGGCGGGTTCAGGATCGGACGCGAGGCGACGGAGCCGAAGGCGCCGGTGTTGTTCACGGTAATGGTCCCGCCCTCGACCTCCCCGAGGCGAAGCTTGCCCGCCCGGGCGCGCTCCACGAGCTCGTCGAGCGCGCGAGCGAGTCCTTCGAGGCTCAGCTCCTGCGCGCGCCGGAGCACCGGCACGACGAGGCCCGAGGGCGCCGCGACAGCGATGCCGAGGTTGACATCGCGGTAGCGCCGCAGCTCCCCTTCCTCGAAGCGCGCGTTCAGGTTCGGGTGCTCGCGGAGCGCCCGGCAAACGGCGCGGGCGAAGAACGGGAGCAGGGTCAGGCGGCGGCCGAGCCGAGCGGCGGTCTGCTCGCGGAGGCGGACGAGCTCGGTGACGTCCGCCTCGACCATCGTCCACGCCTGCGGGATCTCACGGACCGCACGGGAGAGGCGATCGCCGATCGTCCGGCGCGTCGGGGTGAGGGGCACCACCTCGTACTCGGCTTCGCGGGCAACCGTTTCGCGCGCCCCAGGCGCGGAAGGCGCTTCTGCCGCGGCGGGCGCGCTCTCTCGGCGAGCGAGGAACGCCTCGACGTCCTTCCGTGTCACCCGCCCGCCGATTCCCGTTCCGGGGACCTCGTCGAGGTCCACGCCGTGCAAGGCAGCGAGCCGGAGGACGGCAGGGGAGTAGAACCGGCGCCCCTCCGTGCCGCTCGACGCCTTCGCGTCGGCCCTCGTGCCGGTCAGAGCCCGCTCGGCAGCGGGCGACGGCGCCCGCGCCCGGCTCCTCGGAGGACCGCCAGGAGCGGCTGCCACTTCCGCCTCGACGATCTCGCAGAGGGGCCTGCCGACGGGGACGGTCTCGCCCTCGGACACGAAGATCTCACCCATCGTCCCCGCGTAGGGTGAAGGGAGCTCGACGTTCACCTTCTCGGTCTCGATCTCACAGAGCGGCTCGTCCAGCTCGACCCGATCGCCGGGCCGCTTGTACCAGCGGATGACCGTCCCTTCGGTGACGCTCTCGCCGAGCTGGGGCATCACGACGGTGGCCACGGTTCCCTCCTAGTAGCGCGCGAGCTCGCGCGCGGCGGCCGCGATCTTCGTTCGGTCCGGCATGTAGAACGCCTCGAGGTTCGGGTGGTAGGGGATGGGCGGGATGTCCGGCCCGCAGAGGCGCCGGATGGGCGCGTCGAGGTACTCGAAGGCGTGCTCGGCGATGAGGGCGGCAAGTTCGGCGCCGAAGCCTCCTGTCAGCGTGTCCTCGTGGACGATGAGCACCTTCCCGGTTCGGCGCGCGGCCTCGAGGACGGTCTCGCGGTCCAGGGGAGCGAGCGTGAGCAGGTCGACGACCGTCGCTTCGATGCCCTCCCCGGCCAGCTCGTCGGCCGCCGCGAGGCACTCGTGGAGCATGAGCCCGTAGGCGTACATCGTCAGGTCAGCGCCGTCGCGGACGATGCGGGAGCGGCCGATCCGCTGCTCGCCGTTCGAGCCCGTCACCTCCTGGCGAATGAGGCGGTAGGTCCGCTTGTGCTCGAGGAAGAGCACGGGGTTCGGGTCGTCGATGGCTGCCCGGAGGAGGGTGTAGTAGTCGGCCGGGAACGAGGGGGCGACGACCTTCAGCCCGGGCATGTGGGCGTAGTACGCCTCGATGCTCTGGGAGTGGTGCTGGCCGCCGTGCACGCCGCCGCCCCACGGGGTGCGGACGACCATCGGCAGCCAGGCGTCGCCCTTCGTGCGGTAGCACCAGCGGGACGCTTCGGAGCAGAGCTGGTCGAACCCGGCGTGGATGAAGTCGGCGAACTGGATCTCCGCCACGGGGCGCATGCCGTAGTGGGCAGCCCCGATGGCGATGCCGATGATCGAGCTCTCAGCGAGCGGGGTATCGATGACGCGGCCGGGGTACTTCGCCGCGAGCCCTTCCGTGGCGCGGAAGACGCCGCCCGCTTCGACGTCCTCGCCGAGCACGAAGACGCGCTGGTCGGCGGCGAGAGCGTCGTCGAGCGCTTGGCGGACCGCCTCGATGACGGTGAGCTCGGGCACCGCTACGCCTCCTTGTAGACGTGGGTGAGCGCCTCCTCCGGCTCGGGATCCGGCTGGGCGAGCGCCCACTCGACGGCGTCCCGCACCTCCTCTTCGACCCGCCGTTCGATTGCCTCGAGGTCGGCGAGCGGGAAGACGCCATCGGCGTGGACCCGGTCGCGGAAGACGACGATCGGGTCCTTCTTCGCCCACTCCTCCAGCTCCTTCCGGGGCCGGTAGCGGGAATCGTCATCCTCGCTCGAGTGCGCCCAGAGGCGGTAGCACTTCGCCTCGACGAGGAACGGACCGGCGCCCCTCCGGGCCTGGTCGACGGCCGGCTTCACGGTCTGGTAGACGGCCACGCAGTCCATACCGTCGACGACGGCGGCCTGCATGTTGTAGGCGCGGGCGCGGTCCGCCACGTTCGGTACGGGCATCTCCTTCTCGGTTCGCTCGGAGATGGCGTAGCCGTTGTTCTCCACGAAGAAGATGACGGGGAGCTTGTGGATGGCGGCGAAGTTCAGCGCCTCGTGGAAATCGCCCCGGCTCGTCGCTCCCTCCCCGCAGCACGCCATCACGACGAGCCGCTCGCCGCTCAGGCGTGCGCCGAGGGCGATGCCCACGGCGTGCACGAGCTGCGTCGCGACGACGCTCGACTGGGTGACGATCCGCCGCTTCGGACTCGACCAGTGGGCCGGCATCTGCCGCCCGTAGCTGTTCGGGTCGTCCCGTTTGGCGAGCACGTTCAGCATCGCCTCACGCGGCGTCATGCCGAAGACGAGGTTCATGGCGAGGTCGCGGTAGTACGGGGCGAGGAAGTCGACGCCGGGTTCGAGGGCCATGGCGGCGCCGACTTGCGCAGCCTCCTGGCCGGCGCCGGCGATCACGAACGGGGCGCGCCCTTGGCGGTTCAGGATGAGCATTCGCTCGGAGAGGCGTCGAGCGAGGAGCATGTAGTAGTACATCTGCTCGAGTTGGGCGATGGAGAGGTGGTAGTCGCCGACGTGACCCGCCGTCCCGCTGCTCGCCCTCGCCCTCCGGGCTTTCGTCATCACCCGCCCCCTCCGCCGATCGTACCACTCCCGTCAATCAGCTCTATCGATGTATCGAATCATGCGATGGCTGAAGCGAGTCCTGGCGGGCCGTCGCGCCAGGTCTCTCCGGTCCCTGGCGGGCCGGCCGCTCCTTCGAAGGGGAGATGGGCGCGGCGCCGCCGTCCGCGTCGGGATGCGACGACCGCCGTCGTCCGCGGTAGCCGCCGACTGGTGTGACCCTCCTCCGGCTCTGGTGACGGAGCTCGGGGCGCCGCCTCTCGAGACGCGGGTTCGGAAGCGCTGGCAGCGGTCTCCGTGCTGGCGTCGGTGTGACGGCGGGCGCAGCCGACCTGCTCGCGCTTTCCGAGCGTCGGGGGAACTCCGTCTGCTCCGCCCCATCTCGTGGGAGGGAAGGACCCCCTCCGAGGGCGGGTTCGGGGAGCGGCGTGGGAGGACTTCCTAGGCGGGTGCCCGGCCGGTGATGTAGTCGGTCATGTGTTCGATCTCCCGCTGCTGGTAGTACGTCACCCAGCGCAGCAGGTCGCCAATCGAGACCATCCCGACCACCTGCCCGCCGTCCATCACCGGCAGGTGCCGGTGGCGGAGCGTCGTTATCGTCTCCATCGCTTCCCGCACGGGAGTCTCCGGCCGAATCGTCACCACCGGGCTCGACATCACCTCCTCGACCCGAGTCGCCTCCGGGTCGCGGCCGGCATCGACGACGCGCCGCAACACGTCCCGTTCGGTGAAGATCCCGACCGGGCGGCCCTCCTCCACCACGAGCAGGCTGCCGACACCGAGCTCGTTCATCTTCCGCACGGCCTCGCGCACCGAGGCCCGCGGGCTCACCGTGTGGACCGTCTTCCCCTTCTCGCTCAGCACGTCGCGCACGAGCCCGTACATCTCGCGGACCTCCCTGCGTCCGGTTACGTCCAGTCTACCCCCACCGTCAACTGCCCGAACGGCCCTCGCGCGCCCGCCGCAGCCGGTCGAGCTTCGTGTTGTCCCAGGAGACCACCCGCTCGGGGACGACGACGATCCAGCGCCAGTTCCGCCCGCGGGCGGTGGCGTCGTTGCGGCGTGGCTCGGCCGGTTCGCCGTGGCCGCCGGCGTACTTCCGGCCCATCTGCCACCGCACCTCCTCGAGGTACGGGTCGTTCGCCTCCGCCTCCGCGTCTTCGAGGACGTACCCCTTCCCCTGGAACATCACCCCTTGGAGCTCCGGGAAGCGCTCGTTCCGATCGACGAGGACGGTCGCGGTGGGGTTGCGGCGGAGGTTCTCGACCTTCTGGCCGCGGCAGTAGGCGTAGATGCGCCCCCCGGCCCAGCCGAACCAGAGGGGCGTGAGGTTGATGCGGTCGCCGGGCCCGATGGTGGCGATGCGCATGTTCCAGGTCGTGAGCATGAGCTCGTCGATCTCCTCCGGGGTCAGCGCGAGTTCGCGCGGGATCGGCATCGGCGTCGCCTCCTCTGCGGCGTCGCTGGTACAATAGCCCACGGAGAGCGGGCGTGGTTTAGTGGCAGAACGCGACCTTCCCAAGGTTGAGGTACGGGTTCGATTCCCGTCGCCCGCTCCAGAGTTCCCCTGGTTCGCGAACTCCCCGCTCCCTGAGCCGCATGTCGCGCTGCCCCCTGTCGGGCGGTTCGGTGGCCGGTATCGCTCCCGCCGGACCCGCGCAGGCCGCGGCGACCGACCCGCGGCGTCGGCAACCGCTCCTCGCTCGGCGTTGGCGCGCGGCGGCTGCCGCCTGCTGAGAGCGCCTGGCCGCGGCTCCAGCTCGCGGGCGCCTTCCCACCGAACCCCTACCGGGACGAGAGGCACACCGATTGCCGCGATGCGGATGTATGATTACGGCCGACCGCTCGCGTCCGAGGAGGATGCACCATGGCCACCTTCTCCCGGCGTTCGCCCGATGCCGTCCCGCCGCCCCGCCGAACGTCATCGGGTCGGGCGGACTCGGTGCCGAGCGCGCTCGTCGGTTTCGAAGCCCAGCTGTGGGAGGCAGCGAACAGGCTGCGCGGCAGCATGGACGCCGCGGAGTACAAGCACGTGGTCCTGGGCCTGATCTTCCTCAAGTACATCTCCGACGCCTTCGAGGAGCAGCGAAAGCGGCTCGAACAGGAGCCCCACGCCGACCCCGAGGACCCCGACGAGTACCGGGCGGCGAACGTCTTCTGGGTCCCGCCCGAGGCGCGGTGGGAGCGCCTGAAGGCGAACGCCCGCGAGCTCCGACATGACTCTTAACGACCTACTCCGGGAGAAGCGCGAGGAGGCCACCGGATCGCCGCGCGGCACGGGGTGCGCAAGCTCGGGATCTTCGGCTGGGTTGCTCGAGGCGATGCAAACAGGGAGAGGGAAGCTACGGGAGAGGGCGGAGGGACAGTCAGGGGAGAGAGCTGAAGTCCAGGCGGCCGTGGAAGGACCAGAGCCCCTCTCGGACAGGCCCGGCTCACGGAAGAGCAGCGGCGCTTCCACTGAACAGTGGGCGTGGGGCTTGGAGGGGCCGGGCCGGCGGGCACGGTGTGCGCTTGCCCTGCACGGCAAGGGGGTACGGTCCAGGGCCGAGAGGCGAAAGAAGGGAAACAGGGCAGAGGGTCCTGACCCGGGAGCCGGGGCCTTTGCTTTTAGACGTTCTTAAAACAGCCCTTCCTACTAAAAATGGGCAAGTTGGCCTGTCAAAGCCGGAGGTGACCTGGAGGACGTCTCAGCCGAGGAGATCCAGCAGCCGGCCGAGCTGGCGGCACTCGCGGCAGCCGCTCGCCCCGGCAGGTGGGTCGTTCAGCTGCAGGAGGCCGTGGGCCTGGCGCAGCAGCTCCGGGATCCGCTCAAGCCGCAGCGCCACCGGCCGGTGGACGGCCTCGAAGGGTAGGATCAAGCCGGCGTCGCCCGCCCCGGCGCCCACCTGAGGCTCCAGATAGAGGAGCGAGAGACCCGAGACCGGCTTATAGCCTAACCCCTCAGCGATCCAGGCGTAAGCGTTCAGCTGGATCTCGTACAGGGGCAAGAGCTCGTCCTGGCCGGCAGTGATGCGTGCGGTCTTGTAGTCCACGATGTGCCAGGACCCGTCGGCCAGACGGAGGACCTCGTCGGGGACGCCGCGCAGCTTGAGGCCGGTTGAGGGATCCTGCAGTGTAAAGCGGCTCCAGTGGAGCTGGCCCTCGGGCAGGAATTCCTGAATCGGGCCCAAAGGGAACCACGCGGGCGGGGAGCCGTCGCGGCCCAGGGCCGCGCGCACGAGGGCCTTGGTGTGTTTGTCGATGTCATTGAAGATGCTGGGGAAGCTAAGCTGATACGGAGGCTTGCCCTCGAGGCGTTCCAGAACCCAAAAGCAGCGGGGGCAAAAGTCGGGCAGGGCCAACCCCGCTAGGCTGCGTACGGAGAGCGTGCGCACGATGGAAACGGTAGCTCCATGGAGAGGCGCAGTCAATTCTGTGAAAAGGCTTATGACGAGGCTGGTGATGCTAGCTTACCGAAATTCTCCGCATCGGCGTCGTACCCGGTATCCGCAGCCATCAGGCACAAGTCGTTTCCGACCTACGACGCCAAATACGCAGGCACCTTGTAGCCGCGCATCGATCGGCGGGATGGGAGGTGTGAAGGGTGCGACGCAGTGAATCTGACACCAGAGCGACTCTTATCGACCCCAAGCTCAAAGCTGCGGGCTGGACAGATGCCCAGATTACGCGCGAGCACTACTACCGACGAGACCACCAGTACACGCAAGGACGGGTGATTCTTGTGGGCGACCGAGTGCGGCGGGGGGAGTCTCGCAAAGTGGACTACCTGTTGTACGTCTCGGATGCATTCCCGATCGCTGTTGTCGAGGCCAAGGCCGAATCGGAGCCGGCGGACGCAGGTCTCGAACAGGCGAAGGCCTACGCAAGGGATCTCGGCCTTGCTTTTGCCTATGCGACGAACGGCCACAACATCATCGAATTCGACTTTTTAACGAACACGAGCAGAGTGCTGAAGAGCTTCCCCATGCCCCAAGAGCTATGGGAACGATGGCAACAGAATCTGGGGCCGGCCGATACGCTAAAAGTAGCCGAGCAGCGGCCCGAATATGGTGCGGAGCGACGATCCAACCCGCTCCTTCACCCCTATTGCCCCGAGGCAGTGTGCGGAAAGAGACCGTTCTATTTCCAAGAAGTTGCTATCCGCGAGATTGTGAAACGAATCATGCAAGGCCGAAAACGGGTGCTCCTCACCATGGCCACCGGCACAGGAAAGACTTTCGTCGCTTTTCAGGTGGTTTGGAAGCTTATCAAGTCCGGCTGACTTCAGCGGCGCCACCCGGAGCGCCCGGCCCGTGTGCTTTTCCTGGCAGACCGCGTGGTGCTCCGGGACCAGGCCTACAACGCCTTCGCTCCGTTCGCGGACGGGACCAGCGAGCCTCGTTACAAAATTGAGGGGCACCCGCCCAACCTAACCCGCGACCTCTACTTCGGCATCTATCAGACCCTCTGGAGCCCCGACGATGAGGGACGGCGCCTTTTTGAGAAGTTCCCACCGGACTTTTTCGACCTCGTCATCATCGACGAATGTCATCGCTCCGGTTTCGGCACCTGGCGCGAGATTCTGGATCATTTTGGGTCCGCCATTCACCTCGGTATGACCGCCACGCCGAAGCAGGACGAGAACATCGACACCTATGCCTACTTCTGCGCCGAAGAGCCCGAGGTGGCCATCGATCCTGAGCACCCGGAGCGCGGCACCTGGCGCCCCCCTGCCTACCAATACAGCCTGGGGCGTGGCATCGAGGACGGCTTTCTTGCCACTTACAAGGTCCACCGGGTGCGAACCACGGTGGACGCCACGGGGCTCCGCCTGAAAGACGCCATCGAGCAGGGTGCCGAAGTCTTCATTCCCGAGGACGTGGAACCGCGGGAGGTCTACGAAACACCCCAGTTCGAGCGTGAGATTACCCTTCCCGACCGCACCCGCGAGATGGTCGAGCACCTGGCGGGGCTCCTGCGCCGCTTCGGGAAGATGGAAAAAACGATGATCTTTTGCGTGGATATGGAACACGCGCGGCTGGTCGCCCGGCTGCTTCAAGATGAGTTCGGCCCGGAGACCGGGCTTTCCAACTTCGCCGTGCCCATCATCTCCGAAGAAGGGGAAGAAGGTCGCAGGGCTCTGGAGGCCTTCGCAGATTCTGACAAGTCGGCTCCCGTCGTGGCCACGACCGCGGAACTCCTTTCCACCGGCGTGGATGTCCCTTCGTGCCGGAACATCGTGTTCATGAAGACGCTGTCTTCGCCTGTCCTCTTCAAGCAGATCATCGGCCGGGGAAGCCGCCTCGACCCCGCGACCGATAAGTACTGGTTCCGCATCATCGACTACACGGGTGCAACCCGGCTCTTCGACGAGTGGGATCGCCCACCCGTTCCACCGCCGGAGCTGCCGAAAGGCCCGCAGACGGCACGCATCGAGGGCGTGGTGTTTCACGCCGATATCCAACAGCTCATCGCCGGTGCCAGCGTTTCCGTCCGCACCGGTCCAAACTCCCAGCGGGGGCCCATCCGCACGGATGAGCAGGGCCGCTTCCGCTTCGACAAACTTCCCGCCGGCCGTCTTCAGCTCATCGTGAGCGCAGGCGGCTTTGTGACCCGCACGATCGGTGTGGAAACGCTTGCGGACGAGACCACCCAGGTCGAGGTGGCGCTCAAACCCGCTCGAAAGGAGCGCGGGAAGATCCGGGTCGAAGGCCTGGAGGTGACCATTGCCGACGAGGCGGTCTTCCTCATCGAAGCCACAGGCGAGCAACTCACCCTCGAGCAGTACCGCGACTACACCCGCCGTCGCATTCTTGATGCAGCATCCACGCAATCGGCCCTCCGGGCCATCTGGCTGGACGGCGCGCGCCGCAAGGCCTTCCTCGAGGAGCTTGCCCGCTCCAGCGTGCACCCGCAGGTTCTGGCGGAGATCCTGGGCCAACCGGAGGCCGACGCCTTCGATCTTCTCGCGCATATCGCCTTCGGTTCGCCGATCCGCACCCGGAGCGAGCGGGCCGAAGCCTTCCTGAACCGCGAGCAGGCATTCATCCGCCGCCATGCCGAAGAGGCCCGCCGGGTGATCCTGGAACTTCTGGACAAGTACCGCGTGGGCGGCATCGATCAGCTTGAACCCGAGGTCTTCGCCGTCTCTCCGTTCCGCGAATGGGGCGGCGCGGTGAAGATCAGCCGGGTTTTTGGCGGACCCGATGCCCTGGGCCGCTCGCTCCGGGAAATGAGAGAGCGAATCTACGCTGAGGAGGCTGTTGCATGAACAGACCACAGACCCGCGAAACCCTTACCAACGAGATCTGGCGCGCCTGCGACATCCTGCGCCGCGACAACAACTGTGGCGGCATCATGGAATATGTGGAGCACCTCTCCTGGCTCCTCTTCCTGCGCTTCCTCGACGCCCAGGAGGACGAGTGGGAAACCCAGGCGGAACTCGCCGGCCGCTCCTACACCCGCATCCTGGACGGCGACCTTCGCTGGAGCGCTTGGGCGACCAAGGACTGGCCCGCCGACCGCCTGCTTGAGTTCGTCCACGGCCGACTGATCCCTTATCTCCAAACCCTCGGCGGCGACCCCCTGCGCGAGACCATCCGCGGTGTCTTTGCCGAGCGCAATGTCATCGTCTGCGCCTCGGGCTACAACCTGAAGGAGGTCCTAGGAATCCTCAGCGGCATCGACTTCCACAGCCAGGACGACATCTTTACCGTCTCCCAGGTTTACGAAGAACTGCTCCGACGGCTCGGCAGCGAAAACGGCATGGCCGGTGAGTTCTACACCCCGCGCCCGGTCATCCGCTTCATGGTCGAGCTCGTCGACCCCAAGATCGGGGACACGGTCTATGACCCCGCCTGCGGCTCCTGCGGCTTCTTGGCGCAGGCGTACCTGCACATCAGGACGGATGAGAAGACCATTGAGGACCACAAAACCCTCCAAGAACGCACGTTCTTCGGCCAAGAGAAAAAGCCGCTCCCCGCGCTTCTGGGCCTCATGAACATGGTCCTCCACGGCGTCACCGCCCCGCAGATCCGCCGCCGCAACACCCTGGAAGAGAACATCCGCCAGGTCTCCGAGCGGTTCGATGTGGTGCTCACCAATCCGCCCTTCGGCGGTATAGAGGGGCGCCACATCCAGGCCAACTTCCCGGTCCAGACCTCGGCAACAGAGCTTCTCTTCCTCCAGCACATCATGAAGAAGCTAAAGCCCCGCGACGGTGCCCGCTGCGGCATGGTCGTGCCGGAAGGAACGCTCTTCCGCAACGGCGCCTTCGCCACGGTCAAGCAGGACCTTCTGGAGCAGTTCAACCTGCACACCGTCGTGAGCCTTCCGCCCGGCACCTTCGCGCCTTACTCTGACGTGAAGACCGCGCTCATCTTCTTTGAGCGCCCGGGCCCGACGAAGGAGGTCTGGTATTACGAGCTCCCCCTCCCCGAGGGGCTCAAAAAGTTCAGCAAAGGAAGCCCCATCCAAGACGAGCACTTCGACGAGGCGCGCAGGCTGTGGACGGCCTGGGACGCCTACCGCAAGGGCCAGGGCCCGCGCGAGGCCTGTCTTTCGGAGCGGTCCTGGATTGTGCCCATAAGGAAATCAAGGCGCGAGGGTATGACCTCACCGCCCGCAACCCGAACCGCAAGGAGACCGAAACCTTGCCGCCGCCCATGGAGATCGTGGCAGGCCTGCTGGAGCGCGAGCGGGAAATTCTCAGCATTGTTGAGGAGCTGGATGATCTCCTGAGCAACGGGAACGCGGAGGGTGCATCATGACCGAAGGACCCTACAAACTCCCCGAAGGCTGGCGGTGGGTGAGTTTGGGGGAGGTGGCGGAAGTTATCATGGGTAAATCGCCCCCGAGTTCCAGCTATAACCGCGATGGGATTGGCCTTCCTTTCTTCCAAGGGAAGGGCGATTTTGGGGAAATCCATCCTACCCCCCGTGTTTGGTGTACAGACGCCAAACAAATCGCCGAAGCGGGAGACATTCTTATTAGCGTTCGAGCCCCAGTGGGCCCGACAAACTTGGCAGAATCAAAGTGTTCCATAGGTCGCGCTTTGGCGGCCCTCCGTGTGGGGTCTGGAATCGAGCGTTTTTGGCTTCTTCTATATCTCAGGTCTATAGACGACCAGCTAGCAACGTCCTGCTCAGGCTCAACCTTTAATGCGATTACAAAGAAGGAACTGATCTCTTTGCTCATCCCCCTCCCACCCCTCTCCGAACAACGCCGCATCGTGGCGCGGATTGAGGAGCTGATGAGCCGTGTGCGCGAGGCGCGGCGGCTGCGCGAGGAGGCGCGCCGCGACGCCGAGCGCCTCTGGCAGTCCGTCCTCGCCCAAACCTTCCCCCGCCCCGGCTCTGACCTGCCCCACGGCTGGCGGTGGGTGAGGTTGGGGGAGGTGGCATTGGCAATCCAGAGCGGCTTCGCCTTTCGCAAAAAGAACGCCCAGGCAGGTGATATTCTCCAGTTGCGTCCTTACAATATTGGCGAAGATGGTGAACTCCACCTCGAGCAACAATTCTTCGTCCCCCGTCAGGCTATCCCGGTAAACTGGTCGCCGTTGGAACCAGGTGACGTGCTATTCAACAACACTAACAGTGTCGAGCTTGTTGGGAAAACGGCTGTGGTTCGCGAGAGCAGGGAAGCGGCATTTTCGAACCATATTACTCGTATCGGCGTTCGACCTGAGGTGTGCGAAGGAAAGTGGTTGACCCTCACATTGAACGCCCTCTGGCGCCGTGGCTTCTTCGCAGAGCGTTGCAATAGATGGATAGGTCAGGCAGGCTACAACACAGAAGCCCTTCGAGAAACCTTCATCCCTCTCCCACCCTTCTCCGAACAACGCCGCATCGTAACATATCTGGAGGCGGTGCAGGGGCGCATCCGTTCCTTGAAGGCCGCTCAGGAGCAAACCGAAGCCCATCTCAAACAGTTAGAGCGGGCGATTTTAGAACGAGCGTTCCGAGGCGAACTATGACCCTGCTGGACTTATGGGGCAATCCTCCGATAGAGAAGCACGGGGAATACGTCGTCTTCCATGATGAGAGCATTCCCAATAAACGCTGGCTGCTCATAGGGCTTTCCTTCGTTGAGGAATCCCGTCTACAAAATGTCTATCGAGTCCTTCAGAACATCCGCCAAAGCGAAAACTACTTCGGCGAAATCCACTTCAGCAGTCTTCCTAAGTCCTTTGAGGGAAAATACGGTGCAAAAGCCCGCGTGGCTCGCTCGTGGATGCAGGCTTTTGAACGTGGTCTTGCTGAGATTGTGCATTTCTCCTGCCTTGCCGTGGATCGCCATAGCCCAGCCTATGACCACCGGCGATTTACTCATGATTTCCATGCCTACAACCGATTTACCGCCATGGCGCTGAAAGCGGGCATCGCTTGGCATCTCGGTCCAAAGGAGTTTGATCAGCTCAGCATTGAATTCGTTTCGGATGCCAAAGACCGAGCCACCAGACCCGATAAAGGGATGATTGACAACTTCGAGGAATATTTGCCCTATCGTGCGCAGCTTGATTCGTATCTATCGCAAATGCAAGGCAGACGATTTCCCATTATCACGATGAGTCTACAGCTTTGCGATTCCGCAACAAATGACCTCCTGCAGTTTACAGACTTGCTTCTTGGCGCTTGTCAGATGGCACTTGTAGCTGCTTCGAGTCGACCTGTGAAACGGAGGCTTGGCGAATTCGTCGTCCGGTGGTGCGAAGATCTGAGGCGGAATCCATGGGAACAAAGGCTTGGCCTGCACCGCCGTTTTAGCTTTTGGGGTTTCCCCGACAATGAAGGTCGTCCCTATAACCAGATGCCATTAGAGCTTAATCTCGACAATGGGCAACTGCCACTTTTTTGATTTGAGCGAGCCTCCAAGCACGGCGGCTGGATCCCCGGAAACCTAGGCCGAACAAATGGTTTTATGCGCCAGCCATATTGGATGAATTGGACAAGCACTACAGGAAGAACGGACAGTAGGGCACTGGTCGAGCGCGGCTGTCCGAGGCGGTTTCCTAATACATCCTTGCGAAGGTTCTAGCCTCACGGGCGGCCGCCTCCGGCCCGTCCCGCGAGAGGAGGTCTGCGTCCCCTCCTTGGCTCGGAGCCGAGCGGCGTCGCGGCGTCCGCCGCGGCGTTCGCAGACCTCGGCGATGGAGCTGAAGGCTTCGTCGAGCGCCGACTGCCCCGCGGATGCCGAGCGGCCGCTGTCCCCGCCGGCGGAACCCGCGGCCGCTTCGGCATCGCTCCGGACTCCCGCGAGGACAGGCCGGAACCGAGCGATTGCCAACCGCCGCTCTCGGAGTAGCGGAACACGGCACCCGGCCCGCTGCTTTGGAGAAGGGCTGGACAGGGCTCTCGCTGCCGCGCAGCAGCGCGGATTCGCGCGAGGTCAACGGAGCTCGTCCGCTGCCGGCAGGACCGTCCGCCTACCCGGGCGCTGGGCGAGCATCCAGCGGCCGAGGGCCATCCCAGCGGCCGCGAGGCCGCACGAGAGGCCCGCCGCCGCCCAGGCGGCTCCGTAGGAAAGATGCTCCGCGATGAGCCCGAACGCGATCGGACCGACGACGCCGCCGACGTACACCCCGCTCTGGGTGACGCCCGTGGCGGCGGCAGCCGCAGCCCCGTAACGGCGGGAGACGGCGAAGTGGAACATCGCCGGCCAGGACCAGCCGAGGGCGAAGGCGAGGGCAACCCCGGGCACGAAGAGCGGGACGGCCTGCGCGGCCATGAGCGCATACCCCGCGGTGCCTCCCGCCAGGAGCGCGACGACGAGGGTGAGCGGGTCGCGCGGATTCCGGTCGCTGTACCAGCCGCTGGCGAGCCGCATCCCGATCCCGAGCGCGCTTCCCATCGCGAGCAGGAGGCCGGCCGCGGCCTCGCCCACGCCCAAGTTCACCGCCGAAGCGGTGACGAACGTCCCCAACGTGCTCGCCGCAGCGGCCCCGAGCGCCGCGCTCGCGGCCAGCACGAGGAGCGGCAGGTACTCGAGCG
>ERZ795042.1347-NODE-1347-length-16208-cov-3630.705070_pt1 | contig 16208 bp, 15 predicted proteins | sample MGYA00375126_ERZ795042 | MGnify/ENA primary metagenome ERZ795042 (study PRJEB30171, sample SAMN05518105) | compost metagenome | isolation source: Feedstock adapted compost from Newby Island compost facility, Milpitas, CA | place: USA:Newby Island compost...
TTCATTTGGGAGCTGAAACCTCGAACAGTTGTTGATGTGGAACCACCTTCACGCGAGCGCTGTCGGTTAATGTTTTAGAAACAGCATTGTAAGGTGCAGAAATCACCACATCACCAGCTTTTAATCCAGAATCGATTTCAATGAAGTTATCGTCCTGAATACCTGTTTTCACGGGGATCATGCGCACCAGATCCTGCCCGGTAAGCTTGAACACCACCTCCTGCTGTTCTGTATTGTTGCTTAAAGTTGTGTTGTTCTGGTTTTTCTTTGATGGCATGCTGCGCAACGCCACGGCATTGATAGGAACGGCCAGCACATGATGACGGGTTTCGGTCTGTATGTTCACGCTGGCGCTCATGCCCGGGCGTAGTGGGAAAAAGCGTGGGCGTTTGGGATCTAATAAATCGGCGTAGCTGCTACGCAGGATGCGGATATGCACCGTGTAGTTGGCGACCTGGTCGGCAGAAGATGAAAGTGTGGCAGCTGTGGATGTTTGCTGGGCTACGGCCTGACTGGAAGGAGCAACCTGTGTAACGATGCCCTTGAATTTTCGATCATTATAAGCATCTACTTCAATGATTGCGGTATCGCCTAATTGTACCTTGGGAATATCATTTTCACCCACATCTACCCGTACTTCCATCACATTCATATCGGCGATTCGCATGATTTCCGTGCCGGCCATCTGTGCGGTACCTACCACGCGTTCGCCTTTTTTCACATCGAGTACGGAAACAATGCCATCCATCGGCGCCGTGATGGTGGTGCGGTATAAATTATCCTGTGCCTGTTTCAAATCGGCCTGTGCAGATTGCACGGCAAATTGTGCACTCTTTACCTGTTGCTGTGCGGCTTCATAGTCGGCAAGTGCGGAATAATAAGCACTTTCAGCCTGTTCAAATTCGCTTTGTGCAATCACTTTTTGTTGAAGCAATTGTTTATCGCGATCATACGTGTATTTGGCTTGATCCAGTCGAGCCTTGTACGATCCCAGTGCAGCCTGGGCATTCGCCAGTTGTGCCTGTGCCTGTTTTAATGTAGCTTCGGAACGCTGCACAATAGAACTGTAAATATCAGCGTACACACGAGCTACCACCTGGCCTTTATGCACAGAATCGCCTTCTTGAACGGGTAAATCCACAATCTCGCCCGATACATCAGAACTCACCCGCACTTCCGTTTCTGGATAAATTTTCCCGCTGGCGGTAACCACCTGTGTGATATCACGATAAGTGGCCGTATCCACCGCTACTTTTACCGCATCGGTACCTCCAATCACGCCTCTGGATTTTAGCACAAGCAACACAATCACCACCACTACAAGCAAACCAATCATCGTGTACAAGGTTCTTTTTTTCATATCTTCAGGATTGAATTTTTTTTAATGAAATGAAATTAAAATTGTACATGCAGGGTTTGATAAAACTCTAACACTTTTACTTTGAAGATGTAATTGTATTTGGCCGTGAGCATGTTCACGGTTGCTTTGAATAAATTGTTCTGTGAGGTAAGATAATCGACTGAATTCAACAGCCCGAGTTGATAACGCTGTGTAGCATATTCGTATGCTGTACGTGCGGCTTCCAGCGCGCGTATGCTTGAGCGGTATTGCTCTCTGGCGCCTTTAGCATCTGCATAAGCTTGAAAAATATCCTGCCTCAGGGTGATTCTGTTTTGTTCGGCAGTGAGCTTTTGATTTAAAAGTTCTAACTCGGCTCGTTTTACATTCGTGCGAGCCGTATATCCGTTGAATATGGGAATGTTCATGCCAATACCGATGGATTGATTGAAATTATTGTTAAGCTGACTTCCCAGCGGACTTTTATACGATTTATAAACGGGTTCCGTTTGAGGCAAAGAATTCACTTTATAATCCATACCGTTGATGTTTACCGTACCAATCTGTACGGGTGGCACCATTACCGTGTCGATATGATATTGTGTAAATGTGCTGGCGTAATTGGTGCCCAGGCTACCGGACAAATAAATGGTGGGATATAATGCACCACGTGCTGCGGATAGCTGTTTCTGATCGGCAAGAATGGTGAGTGAATCGGCCAGGATTTGAGGTTGTATGCCGACGGCCTGTTCATAAATTTCTTCCGGTGTGATGGCATCCAGATTCGTAAGTGGAATGGCATCCACATTCATCTGCGTATCGACAGCAAATGGTGCCTCGGAAGGCAAATTCAAAATAGCTTTCATTTGCAAAATGGCCAGGGTGAGATTGTTTTCTGCCGTAATGAGCGAAGCACTATCAGATGCCACCTGGGCCTGCATATCGGCCAGATTGCTTTCCGGCAAAGCACCTGCAATCACCTGTTTACGGGTATTGTCAAGCTGTGCCAGCGATAAACTTAGTTGTTGTTGCGTAGCTTTTAGCTGTTCGGTGTTTAGCAAGATTTGTAAGTATGCCGTGGCCACATTTAATGCCACATCATTTTCCATCTTTCTTTCCAGCTGTTCACTTGCTGCCAGCATGTACTTATTTGCCTGAATGGTATGGTTTTTTTGCAAACCACTGAATAAATTCAGGCTCATATTGACATTGCCGCCCAGGTAATACAACTGCTTGTTGATAAATTGATTGGTGGTCGGATCAATGGAACGGCCAAAGTTAAATCCATTGTTGATGCCCGCACTGAGATTGGGTAGTCGGGAAAGACGGCTCTGCTGCAGGATGAGCGCATTTAATCGCTTTTGAATTTCTGCCTGTTTGATTTGAATATTATGTTCACGAGCATAATCCACACATCTTTGCAACGACCATACATCCTGTGCAAACAACGCAGGGGCATATAGCAGTAAAACCATCAGGCATCCAGTAAACAAATATCGCATGGCAATTACAGATGTACGCATTTTTAGCAAATATATCATTCCCTTTCCGCAGTGAAATTTAAATTTAGGATAAACGGACTTTTTTCTTCAGGAATGGCAATTTTATGCTATCGCATTGCAAACGACATTGTCGTGTATCTTTGAGCCAATTTTCAGCCAGGTATGTACACGGATTTTCTGGTTATTGGTTCGGGTATTGCAGGCTTGACTTATGCGCTCAAGATGGCCAGACATTTTCCAGACCGACAGGTTACGGTGCTTACCAAATCACAGGAGGATGAAACGAATACCAAATATGCCCAGGGGGGAGTGGCCGTAGTAAATGATCTGGAGCATGATAGTTTTGAACGACATGTGGAAGATACGCTTATTGCGGGTGATGGACTTTGCAACGAAGAAATCGTGAAGCTGGTGGTGCAGGAAGGGCCTGAGCGTGTGCGGGAAATCATTACCTGGGGCGCTCGTTTCGACCGGGACGCCCTGGGACAATTTTCGCGCGGCCGTGAAGGGGGCCATTCCCGACATCGGGTACTGCATCATAAAGACAGTACGGGTCGGGAAATGGAGCGGGCCCTCATCGAAGCCGTACACCAGCAACCGAATATCCAGGTGCTTACCCATTGCTTTGTAGTGGACCTGATCACCCAGCACCACCTGGGCTATCTGGTTACGAAATCCACACCCGATATTACCTGCTTCGGCGTATATGTGCTTAACCTCCAGACCCGGCAAATTGAAAAGCTGCTGGCGCCCATCACCCTGCTGGCCACCGGAGGCTGCGGGAGAGTTTATCGCACCACCACCAATCCCGCTATTGCTACGGGCGATGGCGTTGCCATGGTGTATCGCGCCAAGGGACGTATCGAAAACATGGAATTCATTCAATTTCATCCTACCGCCCTCTATCAACCCGGAAAAGGAGGATCCACTTTTTTGATTTCCGAAGCCGTGCGGGGTGAAGGGGCCATCCTGCGCAACCATGCCGGCGAAGCATTCATGGCACGCTATGATCCACGAAAAGAACTGGCACCACGCGATATTGTGGCGCGTGCAATCGATAGTGAAATGAAACGCACCGGCACAGAATATGTGTACCTGGATTGTTCCGCTATCCCGGAAGAACATTTCCAGAGCCATTTTCCAAACATCTATGAAAAATGTCGGCAACTGAACCTGGACCTGCGGCATGACTGGATTCCGGTGGCACCGGCTGCACATTACAGCTGTGGCGGCATCAAAACCGATGCCTGGGGGCGTACATCCATACGTCGCCTGTATGCATGCGGGGAATGCGCATCTACCGGTTTACATGGAGCCAACAGGCTGGCCTCCAATTCCCTGCTCGAGGCCATGGTATTCGCTCACCGATGTTATCTGGACAGCGTGCACCTCATCCAGCAACCTTTTACCCTCCCCGACGTGCCCGATTGGGATGCAGCCGGTACCACCGAGCCCAGGGAAATGATCCTGATTACCCAGAGCCTGAAAGAATTGCAACAGGTGATGAGCGATTATGTGGGCATTGTACGATCGAATACCCGGTTGCAACGCGCCATGCGCCGGCTCGACCTGCTCTTCGAAGAAACCGAAGCCCTCTACGAATCCACCATCCTGTCTCCACAGCTGTGCGAATTACGCAATATGATCACCGTCGGTTATTTGATTGTGAAATGTGCCATGTTCCGGAAAGAAAGCCGGGGCTTGCATTTCAATACGGATTATCCGGAAAAAAGCCGTATCGTGCAAAATATCGTTCTGTAAAGCATTTCAGGCATGTGGTATTATCTTTTATTCGCAGTTTGTTACCTGATTTCGTTGCTTCCTTTTCCGCTCCTGTACCGGCTATCGGATGTATTGTATGGATGCATATATTATCTCATAGGCTACCGCAAGCAACTGGTGCGCCAGCATCTATTACAGGCCTTCCCCGAACTGGATGAGCCTGCCCGGCGTAACATCGAAAAAGCCTATTATCGCAACCTGTGCGATATGGTGGTGGAAACCATCAAGATGATGAGCCTCTCACCGGCCAGCCTGCAAAAACGCTTTCAATGTGACCTGAGCCTGTTGCATCGGCTTGCCTCGGAAGGTAAAAGCTGCCAGATTCAACTGGGACACCGGTTCAACTGGGAATGGGCCAATCTGTATTTCAAACTGGGCACCACCGTTCCCTTTCTGGTGGTGTACATGCCCATCAGCAATCCGCATGTGGAAAGGCTGGTAAACCATATCCGTCGTCGTTTCGGCACGGTGCTGATTCCGGCTGATCGGGTGCTGGAAGCCATGAAACCCTGGCAATCGCAACCGCATATCACCATACTGGTGGCCGACCAGAATCCTTCAAACCCCAGACGATGTTACTGGGAAAATTTTCTGAACCGACCCACGGCTTTTTACAAAGGACCTGAACTCATTGCCCGACGCTTTGGCGAGGTGGTGATCTGGGGCGATATTCAAAAAATCAAACGCGGCTATTACCGGGCGGAAATCGAAGAAGCCTTCCCGTACCCGGCGCAGCTGACAGAAGGTGAAATCAGCCGGGCCTTCAGCCGATATCTTGAACAAAAAATTCATGAACAACCCCCGAACTGGGTCTGGAGCCACAGGCGATGGAAACATCAGCCTCCGCAAAAGGATCGTGTGGTTGACAAAAATTCAACTAACTTGTAACGAAATCGTCCACACATGAATCGCTGCTCATGGCCTGCCAACGATCCACTCATGATGCAATACCACGATACGGAATGGGGTGTGCCGCTGCATGATGATCGTAAATTATTTGAATTCCTGGTACTGGATGCTTTTCAGGCAGGACTGAGCTGGCGAACAGTCCTGTACAAAAGAGCCGATTTCCGGAAGGCTTTCGATGATTTCGATCCGGAACGCATTGCCCGATATCAATCCCGCAAAATTCAGCAGCTGTTGCAGAACGCACGTATCATTCGCAACAGGATGAAAATAGAGGCTACGGTAAATAATGCCCGCCGGTTTCTGGACATACAGGCGCAATACGGTAGCTTTGATCAGTTCATCTGGCAATTCACGGATTACCGTACCCTGCATCATCAGCTGAAGCCCGGACAACCGGCACCGGCCACATCCCCCGAATCAGACGCTATGAGCAAGGCTTTACGCAAAGCGGGATTTCAATTCGTAGGCTCCACGATATGCTATGCTTTCATGCAGGCCGCCGGTATGATCAACGATCATGTGGTTACCTGTTTCCGGTATCATGAGCTGAAAAACCCTGCATCAATTTAACACATTGCGTTCCTCCACGATCTCAATCTGCGGATGCTGGCGGATTTCACGGAAACCACCGGCAATATTGCGCAGGTTATGAATGCCCTGTTGCTTGAGCAGGGAGCAGGCAATCACGCTCCGGTAGCCGGTTTCACAATGTACGTACAGGTTATGATGGTCTTCAATGTGCATGAGACTCACGGGATCGCGCATATCTTCGAGGGGAATGTTGACAGATCCCCTCACATGAGCCTGGGCATGCTCGGTATGATGACGCACATCCAGAATCACCATGCGCTGGTCGTAAGGAATATCCAGCGCAAATTCTTCAGGGTCCACGCTGATAATCATGTCTCTTGGTTCCCCGGCATCCAGCCACGATTGAAATCCTCCCTGCAAATAGCCAATGACGCTATCAAATCCCACTCTTGCCAGACGTGTAATGGTTTCCTCCTCTTTACCGGGTTCTGTAATCAGCAAAATGGGTTGATGATAGGGCAACAAACGCCCGGCCCATTCTGCAAAACGGCCTCTTAATCCAATATTTAAAAAGCCCGGAATAAAGCCTTCTACGAAGACTTCAGGAGCGCGGCTATCTACACACACCACGCGATCTTGCCGCAGATGCTGCTTGAATTCTTCCACAGAAAGGCCCACCAGACTTCGTTGCAACACACGATTCAGCCGTTCGTAACCTTTTTGGTTGATGCGGGCATTGATATGAAAATAAGCGGGTGCCTGTGTAAGTCCATGGGTGACCTTTTCAATAAACGCTTGCTTGTCATCGGTTAACAACGCATAATTCTGTTGCTTTTGTTCTCCCAGCGTACTGTATGTTTCTTTTCCAATTTGCTTGCCACAGGCCGATCCGGGCCCATGTGCCGGATAAATAATCAACTCATCGGGCAAGGGCTTAATTTTTTGCTGAAGCGAATCGAACAGAAATCCCGCAAGCTCTTCGGCTGTAAATCCGCCGCTGGAGAGATCGGGCCGGCCTACATCACCTACAAACAGGGTATCGCCCGTAAACAGGCAATAGGGTTTTCCGGCTTCATCATACAACAGGTAACAACTTGATTCAATGGTATGACCGGGTGTGTGTAATAATTTCAGCTGAATGCTTCCGAGTTGAAAGATTTCACCATCGCGGGCGATATGCACGCGGTATTCTGTAGCGGACTGCGGGCCAAATACAATCTGCGCGCCGGTTTTCTCGGCAAGATCCAGATGCCCGGATACAAAATCAGCGTGAAAATGGGTTTCAAAAATATACCGGATAACGGAATGGGTTTCGGCCGCCATCTCCAGATAAGCTTCCGTATCGCGCAAGGGATCAACAACGGCGGCTTCACCATCGGAAGCGATGAAATACGCCGCTTCGGAAAGACAACCGGTGTACATCTGCTTTATCAACATAGCACAGTGTTCTGCTTCATTCAAAATTACATCATTTTTCAGGCCCGTCTTTGAGTACAAAAAAGCCGCCTTTAAGGCAGCTTCCCCGAATTGGCTGATAGCCAGCAAGGCCTAATGCAGCCTGATAGTGGAAATAGGTATTATTTCTCCGGCTTCAGCGCATAAAGCTCATCAACCACACGGGCAATGGTCGCAAGCGCATCTGTATCCAGAGAATAATAAATGAATTTCCCATCTCTTTCATATTTAACGATATGATTCCTCCGCAGGATAGAAAGATGTTGCGAAGCCACGGATTGTTCCAGGCGGAGCTTCACATAAATTTCCGTAACCGTCATGCGCTTATGCTCTTCTAAGAGCTTGATGATTTGTTGCCTGAGCTTGTGGTTGATAGCCCTCAGCACATGGGCGGCGATGCGCACATGATAATAGTCTAATTTAATGACTTCATCTGACCCTTCTCCCCTGGAAATGGTCAGGGTATAAGACGAGGTGGGCATAATGGTTTTTTCCATGTTATATGATTTAAAACGACAAATCGGTTTTCCGGATATGAGCTTGTGTTTGCATATTGATTACAAAAATATCTTATATCTTTAAATTGAAGAAATCTTCATACATAGATTCATAGGCTGTTTGTCACAAGATAGTAGGATTTTCGGGAATTTAACAGAATGTTGAGCCATGAGCTTATCCTTTTCCTACATAAGTGGGTTTCAGGTACAGGGGCTCGGCATAAGCCAGATCGGTGAAATGACCTGCCTGGAAAGCCTGTTCGGCCAGCATGGCCATATGAGCAGCATGAAGCTGATAATTTGTATCAATTTCTATTCTGCCAGCCTGTTGCGGGAGCCTGCTCATAAGCCGCTCTGCAGCTTCTCCGAAAATCACCATGGGTAGGTGATGTTGCCAGGTGGAGAAATCTTCTTCCTGGAGTTGCACGGGTCGTGCATCTTCGACGATTGTGCCATCGGCCTGGTAGATCGCAGCATATACTTCATCTTTTCGGGATTTTAATACCGGCACCAGAAAGCCCTGTTTTCCCCATTGCGGATGCAGTTGCCGATAACCGGCAGCCATGATTGCCAATGTGGGTATTAGAATCAGACGGCAATTCCATCCATAGCACAGGCCTTTCGCCGTGGAAAGTCCCACCCGTAATCCGGTATATGATCCCGGACCGGCGCTCACGGCTATCGCATCTATGTCGGCCGCATGGAGCTTCAACTCGCGGAGGCCCTGATGGATATATGCGCCGATATAGGCGGCATGATCTTCGGCCCGGGGATGTGCAAAAGAAGCCACTACATGACCGTTTTCACTGAAACAAACCGAACCGGCATCTGTTGCGGTGTCAATCAAAATGAATTTAGCCATAAGCAATAAGCATGACAGGCAAAGGTACAACCTGCAGGCGCTATGGAAAATGATGCAGCCCACTAAAATGAATTAGCTTATTTTTACTGCGATTTTTGAATCTGACCTTCAAAACAAACCTCAATTGATTTATGGAAAAAAATGTACTTCAAACCCCACATGCCCCTTCCCCCATTGGTCCTTATAGCCAGGCGATTCAGGCAAATAATCTGCTGTTTATTTCCGGACAGATTGCCATTGACCCGGCCACGGATCAGATGATTAAGGGCGATATTGTGGAAGAAACGCATCGGGTTATGCAAAACTTGAAGGCTATTTTAGCCGCAGCAGGAATGGATTTTCAACATGTGGTGAAGACAACCATCTTCATTCTGGATATGCAGGATTTTTCTGCCGTGAATGAAGTGTATGGCAAATATTTTCAAGAGCGCTTTCCAGCCCGGGAAACCGTTCAGGTAGCTGGACTGCCACGAGGGGCCCGTGTGGAAATTGCCATGATTGCTGCTAAATGATTTTCGTGATTTTGCCTGACTTTCGGGTATATTTGAAATCAATCTTACACCTATGAGCAAAAAAATATTAATGATCGTGGGGGACTATGTGGAAGATTATGAAGCCATGGTCCCTTATCAGGCCATGCTTTCCGTTGGGCTTCAGGTAGATACCATCGCCCCCGGCCGAAAAGCAGGTGAATCGGTTCCTACTGCCGTTCATGATTTTGTTGGCGATCAAACGTATCGAGAAACGCCCGGGCATCGCTTTGCCATCACGGCTTCTTTCGACGAAGTGCATCCCGGCCAATACGACGGATTATATCTTCCTGGCGGCCGGGCTCCAGAATATATCCGTTTGAACGCCCGGGTATTGGATCTTGTCCGTCATTTCTTTGAAACCCGCAAACCGGTGGCCGCCATTTGCCATGCCATTCAAATTCTCACGGCAGCAAAAGTGCTTCAGGGGAAAACGCTTACAGCTTATGTAGCCATAGGGCCCGATATTGAGCTGGCAGGAGGTACCTGGAAAAATATCCCGGCCGACCAGGCAATTGTAGATGGGCATCTGGTAACGGCACCTGCATGGCCCGCCCATCCGGCTATCCTGAAAGAATTCTATAAACTGTTGGGGCTTCAGATTCAGTAACCACTGCATGGCTGAGATGGTGATTCACATATCAACCCTGCAGTTCCTGCGGCAATTACGGCGTCATAACGAACGCGAATGGTTTGAAGCCCATCGAACCGATTATTTGCTGGCCAAACGCAATGTAGAGGATTTTGTGGGAGAGGTTATCCGGCTGTTTTCCTCTATTGACCCGCATATAGCTGGCTTACAACCCCGCGATTGCCTTTTTCGCATATACCGGGATATTCGTTTTTCAAAAGATAAAACGCCCTATAAAACGCATTTTGCAGCGAGTTTTCAACGCAAGGGCAAAAGGGTACATAACCCCGGCTATTATCTGCACATCGAACCCGATGGCAACAGTTTTATCGGTGGAGGTATCTGGCACCCTTTCCCGGAAGATTTAAAAAAAATCCGACAGGAGATTGATTATAACCTGGAAGCATTTGAACAGATTATCCGGCAGCCCGCTTTTAATCGTCGTTTTGGAGACTTAACAGACGAGGAGGCCCTGCAACGTCCGCCGAAAGGCTATGCGCCCGATCACCCGGGCATACGCTACCTGAAAATGCGCAATTTCATAGTTGGACATGAAATATCCGATGAACAGGTGCTTTCATCTGGCCTGTTGAAGCAGATTATCAACGATTTCACCCTGATGAAGCCCTTTATTGATTTTCTCTCGCGCGCACTCGACGATTAAGCCAGCCAGCCCTGCCGGTAAAGGTATTCGGCTATCTGTACGGCGTTGGTAGCAGCGCCCTTGCGAAGGTTGTCGGCCACAATCCACAGGTTCAGGGTCTTCGGTTGTGATTCGTCGCGGCGGATACGGCCCACAAAAACTTCATCTTTTTCATGCGCACACAAAGGCATGGGATATTTGGATTGAGCCGGATCATCGACAACAACCACACCCGGCGTGTGTGTGAGTAAATCGCGCACCTGCTGTATATCGTATTCTTTTTCAAATTCCACGTTTACAGATTCGCTGTGGCCGCCGATGACGGGTATGCGTACGGTTGTAGCGGTAACCCGTATGGTATCGTCGCGCATAATCTTTTTGGTTTCATTAACCATCTTCATTTCTTCCTTGGTGTACCCATTGTCCAGAAACACATCGATCTGCGGAATCACGTTCAGGTCAATGGGATAGGGATACACCTTTTGCGCTTCTCTACCGGCGCGTTCATCCATCAATTGTTGCACGGCTTTTGCCCCGGTGCCTGTAACGGACTGGTAAGTGGATACCACCACCCGCTTTACCCGATAAGCCTTATGCAGCGGGTTGAGCACCATGACCATCTGAATGGTGGAACAATTGGGATTGGCAATGATTTTATCTTCAGGAGTCAGCACGTCGGCATTGATTTCTGGCACCACCAGTTTTTTGGTCGGATCCATACGCCAGGCCGATGAATTATCGACTACCGTGGTGCCCACTTCAGCAAAGCGGGGAGCCAGCGCAAGCGAAGTGCTGCCGCCCGCCGAGAACAAAGCAAGTGCGGGCCTGGCTTGAATGGCCGTCTCGGCGTCTACGACCTGGTAAGCCTTTCCTCGAAAATTAACGGTTTTGCCTACGGATCTTGCAGAAGCTACCGGAATCAATTCCGTAACCGGGAACTGGCGCTCCTCCAGGACCTGCAACATCTTGGTGCCAACCAATCCTGTAGCACCCACTACAGCTACTTTCATGCGAATGTGTTTAGGTAAAAACTAATCGGCGGCAAAGATAGAACAGGCTTACGGGAAAAATACAGGGCATGTGTCAAATATTCATAAAAAAGCCGGCAGGAAGTTTAGATAATTTTGAAAGGAAATATCCATCTATTGAACAAGATCAATATCAAAATGCATCAGATCAACGAACTGGCGGATGCGGCTTTCAATATCTTCCGGTGAGATTTCTTTAAGTCGCTGTACGCCAAATTTTTCCACGCAAAACGAGGCCATGGCCGAACCGACGACAACGGCTGTTTTCATGTTTTCGAATGACAGGTCGCCGGTGTGGGCAATATAGCCCATAAATCCCCCGGCAAAGGTATCGCCGGCTCCGGTGGGGTCGAATACTTCTTCTAAAGGCAGGGCTGGTGCAAAAAAAGCATGGTTCTTGTAAAACAGCAGGGCGCCATGTTCGCCTTTTTTAATCACCACGTAGCGGGGGCCCATCCGGTGGATGGTGCGGGCTGCCTTGACCAAAGAATATTCACCGCTGAGCTGGCGGGCTTCGGCGTCGTTAATCAGCAAGGCATCAACTTTTGCCAGTACTTTTTTTAGCCCATCCATCCGGGTATCCATCCAGAAATTCATCGTGTCCATCGCAATCAACCGCGGGCGTTGTTCCAGCTGCTGAATCACACTGAGCTGTACATCGGGGGAAAGATTCCCCAGCATCACATATTCGGCCCGACGAAAGCTCTGGGGTACTACTGGCTGAAAATCGGCCAGCACATTCAATTCCGTAACCAGGGTATCCCGACTGTTCATGTCTAAATGATAGCGCCCTGCCCAGTAAAAGCTTTTCTGGTCTTTTTTGATTTGAACCCCACTGAGGTCCACGCCCCGGGCCGCAAGCTGCTGTAATTCCTGCTCCGGGAAATCGCCTCCCACCACAGAAATTTGCTGCACCTGTTTCACAAAACACGAGGCTGCCCAGGCAATGTAAGTAGCTGCGCCGCCTACAATCCTATCGGTTTTCCCGAAGGGTGTTTCAATGGAATCAAAGGCCATGGAGCCCACGACGAGTAATGACATATCAACAGAGCATGAAAAGTCACGTAAAGGTAATGAGATCTGCATTTTAGCAAGGAGATTCTTTCTATTTGCTTGATTTTTACCAGGATATGCTTACCTTTAAGGTTCAGTTACTCCTCATTCCCATCGTACTCACCAGTTTGAACCCGGTTGCTTGCCCAGAACAAAACCCTATCGCAAAACTTGTCCATTTTCAATCGTTCCTGTTATTTTGCGTATTTTTTACACATCAAAGCCTGTTTATGTGGTCAATCCGGCTCCCGGAGCCGGATTGGTTTTTCCGTCTTATCCTTGCCCGGCATTCCCTACCTTTGCGGGCTGAATTTGCACCACATGGAGATTCGCAATGTTGCCATCATCGCTCATGTCGATCACGGGAAAACCACGCTGGTAGATAACATGATTTACCAGACCCATTTGCTTCGCGAAAATCAGGAAATGGGCAGTTTGATTTTAGACCAGAATGATCTGGAGCGGGAGAGAGGCATCACTATTTTTTCTAAAAACATCAGCATTTTTTACAAAGGCGTAAAAATCAATATTATTGATACGCCCGGGCATGCCGATTTTGGAGGGGAGGTAGAGCGGGTATTGCGGATGGCCGATGGGGTGTTGTTGCTGGTCGATGCTTTTGAAGGTCCCATGCCGCAGACCCGTTTTGTGTTGCAAAAAGCGCTTCAATTGCAATTGAAACCCATTGTGGTCATTAACAAGGTCGATAAACCGAATTGCAGGCCCGAGGAGGTACATGAGGCCGTTTTTGAGCTATTTTTCCAGCTGGATGCTTCGGAAGAGCAACTGGAATTTCCCACGTTCTATGGGTCGGGAAAGCAGGGCTGGTTCAACCAAACGCTGGAGCCCAGCGCCGATATTAGCCCCCTGCTGGATGGCATCCTCACCTATATACCTGCACCGCAAGTAAGCCATGGTCCTTTGCAGTTGCAGATCACTTCGCTGGATTATTCTTCTTTTCTGGGAAGGATTGCGATTGGCAAGGTACAGCGCGGACAGTTGCGTGTCAATCAGCCCGTGTGTCTGATCGCTGCAGATGGTAGTTCCCGACAGGCAAGAATAAAAGAGCTTTACGTGTTTGAAGGATTGGGTAAACAATCTGTTGAAACTGTAGATGCCGGCGATATTGCGGCTATAGTAGGATTGGAAGATTTTGCCATCGGTGATACCGTAGCCGACATCCAGTATCCGGAAGCATTACCGCCACTGGAGGTAGAGCAACCCACCATGCACATGCTGTTCAGCATCAATAATTCACCTTTTTTTGGGAGAGATGGCAAATATGTGACCTCCCGGCATCTGCGAGAAAGGTTGATGAAAGAAACCGAAAAAAACCTGGCACTTCGTGTGGAAGAAACCGCCAGTCCTGATAGCTTTCTGGTATATGGTCGGGGGGTGATGCATCTGGGGGTGTTGATTGAAACCATGCGCCGCGAAGGATATGAACTCACCGTGGGACAGCCGCAGGTGCATGTTAAGCATATCGGCGGTCAGCGTTGTGAGCCTTACGAAGAGCTGGTGGTCGATGTGCCGGTCGAATATGCCAGCAAGGTCATTGACCTGGTTACCCGTCGAAAAGGAACGCTTGCTGCCATGCATACCAAAGGGCATATCCAGCATCTGGAATTTGAAATCCCATCCCGCGGCCTCATCGGGTTGCGTACCCAGCTGTTAACAGCCACATCGGGCGAGGCTGTTATGGCCCATCGTTTTCTGGCGTATAAACCCTGGAAGGGTCCCATTCCTTCCCGTATCAACGGTGTATTGGTGGCCAAGGAAACCGGAACCGTCACGGCTTATGCGCTGGATAAATTGCAAGACAGGGGCATATTTTTCGTAGAGCCCGGTGAAGAAGTTTATGGAGGTATGATTGTCGGAGAAAACAATAAGCCCGGCGATCTGGTGGTGAATACCAATGAAGGAAAAAAATTAACCAATATGCGCGCCAGTGGCAGCGATGCTGCAGCGCAGATTGTACCCAAACGTCGGATGTCACTGGAAGAATGCATGGAATATATCCAGCACGACGAATGCATTGAAATTACCCCTTCTCATATCCGCATGCGCAAACTGATTCTGGATGCTGAACAACGCAAGAAACAGCAAAAAATCATGAGTGCTTCCGAATGAATGGAACCTCCTGAATCTTCAAATACGGCTTCCAGCTGATGTACAGGGCCTGAAAAACCATTAAGCCACCGGCTCCGTAATCATCAGCGGCATAATAAGCATCAGCAGGTCTTCATCTTCGGATTGAGCCATCGGGCGTAGAATAGCTGCCCGCGAAGGTGTGGATAAATCAAAACGCACTTCATCGGCATCGATTACAGCCAGCATTTCCAGTAGAAAACGTGCATTGAACGAAATGCGCATGTCTTCCCCTTCATACTGGCAATTCAGGCGTTCACTTCCTTCAAATGAATAATCAATGTCCTGGGCCGAGAGTTCAAGCGTGCTTCCCTGAAGGGTAAAAATCACCTGATAGGTGGCTTTGTTAGCAAAAACGCTGATCCGCCGCAGGGCCTGTTGCAGGTCCGAACGAGAGATTACGAGATGATAGGGACTATCCACCGGAATCACCACCCGGTAGTCGGGGAACCGGGCATCGATCAATCGACAGGCGATTTCAATAGCGTCAGTCTGCAGGAACAAATGACTCTTGCTCAGGGATGCCTGAAGCACGGATTCTTCTTCAAATAATCCTTTTAATAGATTCAGGGGCTTTTTAGGAACGATGAAGCTGACGGGCTTACCCTCGGCCAATCCTGAAGAGCCTTCCGAAACCAACCCTTTCTTCACGTATTTAACCAGACGGTGAGAATCTGTGGCGACAAATGTGGCTCCATGCGCATCCAGCTCAAACAACATTCCTGTCATGGCCGGCCGCATATCATTGGTACTGATGGCAAACAATCCTTTTTGTACGGCTGTAAGTAGCGTTTCTCCTGAAATGGAAAAGCTTTGTTCAACCGCATCGGGCCTGGGTTCGCGCGGAAAATTTTCAGCCTTTTCACCCATGATTTTATATCGGCCATTATCAGAAATGATTTCCACTACCCCATTGTCGGGATGTACATGAAAGGTTAGGGGTTGATCAGGTAAATTCTTGAGAATGTCCACCAAAACCTTGGCCGGTATACATATTTCACCTGATTGGTTCGCTTCAACGGGAATCTGGATTTTCAAAGATGTTTCCAGATCCGTAGCGGCTGCTGTGAGACGCCCATCTTTAGAAATTTGCAGGTAAAAGTCTTCCAGTACAGGAAGAGAGGCATTGGTGCCCACCACTCCGTAAATCAGCTGCAGGTGTTTTAACAGCGTATGTGCTGAAACGATAAACTTCATGCGGTTCCAGGTTTGCGTGTAACAAATGAACAGAGCCTTCCGCCTTTAAAGCGGGTGAACAAAGATAGAAATTATTGGATAAGGCCTGCGCAAAAATCAGG
>ERZ795042.1349-NODE-1349-length-16199-cov-23.540139_pt1 | contig 16199 bp, 19 predicted proteins | sample MGYA00375126_ERZ795042 | MGnify/ENA primary metagenome ERZ795042 (study PRJEB30171, sample SAMN05518105) | compost metagenome | isolation source: Feedstock adapted compost from Newby Island compost facility, Milpitas, CA | place: USA:Newby Island compost...
CTAGAATGGCGCTCCCAGCCGCTACCGCCGAGAACTTCAGGAATCTCCTCCTGCTGAGCTTTTCTTTGGTTGTCACTATCTACTACCTCCCTTTGGAAGTAATTTTTCAAAGTCTAGAGATACGAAAGACTAACGGAGTTATATCTGAAAATCTCTACAGCTCCTGCCGGATTACATCACTCCTTTCACAAGGTATACAGTGTTCTGAATATTACTATTTGTGAGGAGGGTTGTCAATTGCTATTTTGATATGATCAAGTTCGAACTACCACTTCCTCCTGCTAACATTGTATATAAACCCGTTTTGCCGTCAGGTCAAGTATTGTCATCGAAATTCTAACCAAATAATGACATTGTTGCTTATATAGGGCATAATTGATGCCGAAATCGTGCACTGCTGCAAACCCGTCCCGGAGTAAATGCCTATGTACATTGGAGTGTTAACAGCCCCGGTCCGCGAAAAACCGTTATCTGAGGTGATCACCTGGGCATCTTCCAACAATATAGCTGGCCTAGAGGTGGATGTAAGCTCCGGTTCTCACTTAGATGCAACCACTGCCGGAGAGGTAGTGGTAGAGAATACCTTGGATCTGCTCAAAAAACATAATGTTAAGATATCTGCACTGGCCGCCTATACGGTACTGACAGGCACGACTACTGAAAAGATCGAGACCAACCGCAGGTTTCTGGAGAGGGCTATTGCCCTGGCAGCACGACTTGGGGTTGACACGATATGTACCCTGGGTGGCTTCCCCTCCGCAGGGAAAGATCGATTCAGGACAATAAAAGAAGACCTGGTTTATATCCTCAAACCACTGCTTGAACGCGCTCAACAGCACAACATACGCATCGCACTTGAGAACTGGTACGCTACTAATCTCCAAAACCTAGATCACTGGGTAGCATTGTTCGAGTCTCTTCCAAATGAAAATCTAGGGCTTAACTTCGACCCCTCCCACCTGGCTTGGCAGGGTATAGATCCAATCGGAGCCATATATGAGTTCCGAGATCGTATATTTCACTTTCACGCGAAAGATGTAACAATAAACGCGTCTCTCCGATCCCGGAGAGGTATATTAGGGGAGGGATGGTGGAGATATGTCCTCCCAGGATACGGAGTTCTACCGTGGGGGGAGATCATAGGTGCCCTGAGAGATATCGGTTACAACGGCGCTATCTCCATCGAGCACGAAGACAGAGCCTTTCCCATCGAAGAAGGCTTTATCAGATCTTCCAGGTTCCTATCGGAATTGATCTGATCAAACCGCGTGATCAGCACAAAATACAGGTAAGTGGAGGAGGATCCGTACGAAGATGCAAGAAGGGCAAGCCAATATCCGCGTAGCGATGGTAGGATGTGGAGCCGTAGCCAGGTGGCATGCTTCTACTCTCTATCGTATCCCGGGAGTAGAAATCGTAGCTCTGGTTGATCCTAGCCAGGAAAATCTCAACGCCATGGTCAAATGGATTCCGCAGCTATCGAATGTCCCCACTTTCTCGGGACCGGAGGAGATGTTCAAGGCTATCGGTCCAGATGCTGTAGAGATCTGTACCCCACACACCCTGCATCACGAACACGTAGTCATGGCTCTGGAGCACGGAGCTCATGTCCTGTGCGAAAAACCCCTGGCTTGTAGCGTGGAACACGCCCAGGATATCAAGCAGAGAGCTCAAGACACCGGCAAGGTCGTTATGGTTAGCTATCAGAGACGACTAGATCCGGGCTACAACTATATCAAGAACGTCATAACCAGCGGAGAGATCGGAGATATCCAGACTATCTCAGTGATCTGCTGTCAGGCATGGAAGAAAGGTACCACAGGTACCTGGAGACAGAACCCAGAGCTTTCCGGTGGTGGCATGCTCATGGACAGTGGCAGTCACCTGGCAGACGTGCTGCTCTGGCTAACCTCACAGCCTGTGGAGAGCGTGTACGCCACTGTAGATAATTGCGACACTCCAGTTGATATAAACAGCACCAGCACGATCAAATTTACCAACGGCACACAGGCTCAGTTCACTGTCAATGGAAACCTGCCAATCACCTGGATAGAAGAAGTACTCATAATAGGTACCGAGGGCATACTAAAGTACGAAAGTGACCCACAGCACCCGTGGAGAACCGGCAGAATAACCCATAGCAAGGATGGTAACCTGATCCAGCCTCTAAGGCTTCAGATGTATTCCAGCCCGGATGAGGCCTGGATAGCTGCTATTAGGGGCGAAGGAGAAAACCCATCACCTCCGGACGCTGGGGTGAGGGTGGCAGAACTTACCAATGCCATCTACGAATCTGCCCGTACAGGGCAAGCCGTAAAGATATCAGATATATCGCCAGTAGGGCAATGAGGGAGCTTGAGACCGATATCCTGATAGTGGGTGGAGGGCTGGGAGGAGTAGCTGCTGCACTCTCAGCTCTCCGCATGGGCAGGAAGGTCCTGCTCAGCGAGGAGACCGATTGGCTGGGAGGGCAGCTCACTTCTCAGGGCGTGCCCCCTGATGAGCATCCCTGGATAGAGTCCATGGGTTGTACAGCAAGCTATAGGCTCCTGAGAACCAAGATCAGGGATTACTACAGGCGTAACTACCCACTGCTGGCATCCTCCAGGCAAGATCCCTATCTCAACCCAGGCAAAGGTAACGTCAGCGCTCTGTGTCACGAGCCCAGGGTAGCTCTGGCCGCGATTGAGGAGCTCCTGGCTCCCTATCGCGCCACGGGACGCCTAGAGGTGCTCCTGGAGCACAGGCCCGTGGCTGCCGAGAGCGATGGGGACATCGTGCGGTCGGTCACCCTGGAAGCGCTCGGGTCTCAGGAGAGGGTGCAGGTACATGCCAGCTACATCCTGGATGCCACGGAACTAGGCGACATCCTCGAGTTGGCGGGGATAGAGCACGTGATAGGAGCTGAAAGCCAGGCCCAGACCGGCGAACCTCATGCCCTGGAGGGTGATCCCAATCCCCTGGATCAGCAGGCCATTACCTGGTGCTTTGCGCTGGACTTCATCGAGGGAGAAGACCACACGATAGACAAACCCTCAGAATACGACTTCTGGAGGCACTATCAGGCCTCTTTCTGGCCCGGCAGGCAGTTGGGATGGACCGACGTGCATCCCGAGACCTTAGAGGTCAGGACACACAAGCTCTTTGATCCCCAAGGTAACTTCGACCTCTGGAGGTACAGGCGGATCTTCTTTCGAGGGCACTATCCAGAGGGTACCTATCCCAGCGACATCACCCTCGTCAACTGGCCACAGAACGACTACTGGCTGGGACCCATCGTAGGAGTATCCCCACAGGAGAAGGACATCCACCTGCATAGGGCACGCCAACTGAGCTTGTCACTGCTGTACTGGATGCAGACCGAGGCCCCCAGGCATGATGGTGGCTATGGCTACCCCGAGCTGAGGCTACGGGGGGATGTGCTTGGGACCGACGGACTGGCCAAGCACGTGTATGTGCGTGAGAGCAGAAGGCTGAGGGCGGAATTCACGGTGCTGGAGCAACATGTGGGTGTGGAGGCCAGGGGCAAGCTCCAAGGAGCGGAGGAGTTTCCAGACTCCGTGGGAGTAGGGAGCTACCGGATAGACCTGCATCCCAGCACAGGTGGCAGAACCTATATAGATATAAGCAGCTACCCCTTCCAGATACCTCTTGGGGCCCTGATCCCTATAAGGGTGGAGAACGTACTACCAGCCTGCAAGAACCTGGGCGTAACTCACATCACCAACGGGTGCTACAGGCTGCATCCTGTGGAGTGGAACATAGGAGAAGCAGCTGGAGCTCTGGCTGCCTACTGCCTGGAGCACGATCTCACACCCAGGGCGGTCAGGAATATGCAGCAGCACCTGACGGACTTCCAGCACCTGCTGCAGAACAAGCTTGGCTTCCAGCTGGCATGGCCACAGGAAATACGCATAATACCCAGATAGAGCTTCTATAGCTTATCCAAATTGCGCTTTATCCAGTCCACAGCTAGCTGAGCAGCTCTGGCTCTGTGGCTCACCCTATTCTTTTCCAACATATCCAGCTCGGCAAACGTCTTGCCAAGCTCGGGCAAGTAGAATATAGGATCGTAACCAAAACCATGGCTGCCCCTGGGATGATCAATGATTACTCCCTCCACCTCACCCCTGAACAAGTGCTCATTCCCATAACGGTCGATAAGCGCTATAACACACACGAACCGAGCGCTCTTGTTAGATGACGAGGTCTTGTTCAACCTCTCTATCAAAAGCTTGTTTCGCTCCGCATCAGATATTTGCTCCCCAGCCCAACGTTTGGACCTTACACCTGGCTCTCCTCCTAGAGCTGCTACTTCCAACCCTGAATCATCGGCAATGGACGAGATGCCAGTCATATCCCAACAATACCTGGCCTTGATTAGAGCGTTCTCCTCAAAAGTACTGCCTGTCTCCTCGGGAGCCCGCTCAATTCCAGCATCCCTCATAGAGACGATCTCTATCCCGAGACCACTCAGTAACTCCTGATATTCAGCCAGTTTACCAGGGTTATCTGACGCTATGAGCAATTTACTCAACTTCATCACCGACCTTTATTGCCAATGCTTCCCGAACGACCTCAAACCTTTCGGTTCGGAACTCGTCCAGTTCACCATCCACGCTAAAAGGCATAACTGGTTCAGAGTGTATCTCAACAGAAGATGCCTGCTTGTAAAACACAGCCTCAGAATCAAGATGGCTACCTGTAAGTATCCTCGGCAATACTGGAGCTAAAGACAATAGCTGCTGATCCTTTATCCCCACTATATCCATCAGGCCATCATCTAGTTGTGCCAGGGGAGCCAAAGGAATTCCGCCCCCAGAATACCTAGCATTTGCGACTGTAAGATTTAGCAGCCTGAGATCGACTGCCTCTCCATCTAAACTAAGGGTCACATTGTAACGAGGTAAATCTCTGAGTACTTCTATTGATGCCCTCCAGTACGAGAGCACACCTTTCTTCCCAGTCTGCTCCTCAACTTCTTGTGCTATCTCACCGGATAAACCACCATTCGCCTGGTTCAGGATAGTCCTATCACCAGACCGGATAAGGTCTATCCTCTTTACTTTGCCATCTACGGCTACCTTTATGGCATCCTCCAGATCAGTTGATACGCCAACCGTCTTAGCAAAGTCGTTACAAGTCCCAAGGGGAAGAACGGCCATAACAGCATCTGAACCTGACCTGAAGATAGCATTCGCTACGCTGCTAAGCGTACCGTCACCCCCAGCAGCGACTACCAGATCTGATTCGGCTATTTTATCCCGAGATTTATCTAGAAGCCCTATATCAACGAATTCCGGAGACAGCCCATAGTCAGCAAAATATTGCCTGATCTCACCATGGGTTCTAGCTGTACCACTCTTGCTATTAATAAAAACGATCGCTTTCAAGCACAACCTCTCTGGAGAGATTTCTGAATCTATTCAAAATTATGATCTATATTAGATAATTAGCAAAGGAGCCCTTTGGTGCTATAATTTTGCCCTGTCTCTGCAGAGACATAAACTAATAGCCATTTAGTAAGGACGAAAACATGCTTGCAAGAGACATAATGACTACTCCGGTTGTCACTGTTACAGCTGATATGAGCATAAGAGATCTAGCTAAGATCCTTACCGAAAAAGGCATCAGTGGTGCCCCCGTGGTAGATGACAGTGGCCGTGTAGTAGGTATAGTCAGCGAAGCAGATGTTATAGCCAAAAATGGATTCACAGTAGCAGATGTAATGCAGAGTCAGGTCATCTCAGCAAGCGAAGATACCCCAGTAGAGGTTATCTGTAGTCTTATGACAAACAATAAGATCAATAGAGTTCCTGTCTTATCAGGGGATAGACTGGTCGGAATAGTCACGCGTGCGGACATAGTCAGGGCTATAGCCAAGGGCTATATAGAAGCAGGCATACAAGCAGATAAAACCATTCAGAGCGCATAGCTTAACTTGCCTAAAGCTAATGATCACCCTATAGATGAAAAACTTCTATGGAAACTATGGCAAGCTGGCAAGGTTCCCAGTCACTGCTTAACCTCAGACTTAGCCCCAATACAAATCATCTCCAGGGGTAGATGGAGTGGAGGTTACGGCCCTGACTTTAGAGACGCTCTTATACTCCTGGGCAACAAGCAATTACTTCGAGGAGACATCGAGCTCCACGTAAGGATGTCCGATTGGTACAGACATAACCACCAAACAAACCCGCTTTACGAAAACGTCATACTACATGTTGTCTGGGAGCTGGATGTACCATCCCCCTCAAAATCTCCCTCCTTGGAACTATCACGTTTTATGACATTTGAAGAATTACTTGCAGCTGGCCATAATGTCGATCTTACGGAGAATCCATGTGTGAGAATAAGCCAAAAGGACACTGAAGCACTAAGATTGGTCATCGAGTCTGCTGCTGATGAACGTTTTGAAGGCTGGTGCAGAAGATTTGAAGGAGATTTATCTTACGAGCATAGCGACCAGGTCATATACGTCGCCCTCATGGAGTCTCTGGGATATTCAGCCAACAAACTTCCATTTAGACTATTAGCTGAATCCATACATGTAAAAGCTTTGATGGGGCTAGCTCCTGAGGAAATTTTTGACCTGCTTTATACTTCTTCCGGACTGAAAGGCAAATCTGAGGGAACAGTGATATCCAGCTACCAGTGGAATCTTGCGAGGATGAGGCCACTCAACCATCCTAGGCGTAGGCTGGCCGGAATGGCAGAGATCCTTCACAGGGCATATATAGAGTGTCGTAGCCTGTCTGATTACTTGCGTGTGAGCTCAAATTCCTATACCCCGCTTGTCAAAAAATTAGTGGTATTTGACTCCCAAGGCAAAGCCCTCATAGGTCGTGGCAGAGCAATGGAGATGATAGTCAATGTAGTGCTGCCTTTCAACGTCGCACTAGGACGACATATAGAGAACCAGCAAATCGAGTCTCTCGCGACTCGGATGTGGCAGGAGATCCCACTGCTACCCACCAACAAAATAGACAGGCTAATGCGGTCCAATCTAAAGCTCCAGGCCCCCGGCAAGCTTATATACAAAGCAAGACACCAGCAGGGATTACTACAAATTTATAAAAAGTTCTGCCGCTATCAGATGTGCGCTCATTGCCCATTAGGTAAACTAGCTTCAGACCACACAACCCAGATCCTTGACGACAGATAAAAACTCTACGTACCATTTCCTGAAGGTTATTGCAACTGGACACATATAAACCTTAGTATTTCATTTGCCCGACTGGAGGATAAATAGAAATGAAAGTAGTACTACTTAAGGACGTCCCAGGTGTAGGTAGCGCCGGGACAGTAAAAGAGGTAGCAGATGGGTATGCACGTAACTTCCTGCTACCACGCAAGCTAGCAGCTCCCGCCACTCAGGCAGCCCTCAAGCAAGTGGAGCAAATCAAGGCAGCTGAGCAGAGGCGTCAGGAGAAGGCAGAAGCCCAAACCGCAGAGCTTGCCAGCAAGATCAATGGGCAAGAATTGCTATTCAAAGTAAGGACCGGAAGCGAAGGCAGGCTCTATGGATCGATAACTAATGCTGACATAGCCGAGGTGCTGTCAAGGCAGATCGGCGTAGAGATAGATAAGCGCAAGATAGTTCTCGAAGAACCCATCCACATGATAGGTACATTTGATGTGCCAGTTAAGCTATCTTCTAACCATACACCAAAGATAAAAGTAGTAGTGGAATCGGAGTCCTAAGTTGATAGAGACGCTGGAGAAGCTACCACCACATAGCATAGAAGCTGAGCAATCACTTCTGGGTAGCCTCCTGCTGGATCGAGATGCGATCATAAAAGTCGCACCTTTCCTTAGACCTGAGGACTTTTATAGAGAGGCTCACGCTCGCATATATGAGGCCATACTCGATCTATATAACAGGCGTGAGCCTCCCGACCTGGTCACTATTCATGAAGAATTATCGCGACGAGGATACGCAGAAGAAGTAGGCGGAGCCAGTTACCTGACCTGGCTCATGAACTCAGTACCTACTAGCGTCCACGTTGAGTACTACGGGCGCATAATAGAGAGAACTGCGATCCTTCGCAGACTGATATCAGCCGGTAGTGAGATTGCTGGCCTAGGCTATGAAGAAGGCTTAGAGGTTGATGAAGCCCTAGACAGAGCGGAGCAGATACTCTATCGCGTTGCTCAAAACCGAAGCACCAAGGACTTTATATCCCTCCGAGACGCTCTGGCAGAGTTCTTCGACAAGCTAGACTACCAGCACCAACATAGGGGTGAAATAGTCGGCATCCCCACAGGGTTCAGAGATCTTGACCAGTTGACAGGGGGACTGCAGAGATCTGACCTGGTTATAGTGGCTGCTCGACCTAGTGTAGGAAAAACTGCTTTCGCCATGTGTATGGCAGCCAATGCGGCAATCAAGCACAATGTGCCCGTAGGGATATTCAGCCTGGAAATGAGTGCTGAACAGCTAGTGCTTAGATTGCTCGCTATGGAAACTGGGATAGATTCTCACCGTCTCAGGATGGGCTTCCTAGACGATGACGAGTGGGACAAGCTTATACGCGCTATAGGTAGGTTGTCGGAGGTTCCCATATTTATAGACGATACATCTGCAGCCTCATCACAAGAACTTCGTAGCAAAGCGAGAAGGCTGCATGCGCAGAAAGGCGTACAGATGATAGTCATAGACTATCTGCAACTTATGCAAAGCGGCAGGACAGATAACAGAGTCCAGGAAATATCTGAGATTAGCCGAGGGCTCAAGGGGCTTGCCAGAGAACTTAACATACCAGTGGTAGCACTATCCCAGCTAAGCAGGGCTGTGGAACAACGGCAGGATCATCGCCCACAGCTGTCAGATCTTCGAGAATCAGGTAGCATAGAACAGGATGCAGATGTTGTAATGTTTATATACAGAGAAGAGATATATAACCCTGAAACCGACAAAAAGAACATAGCTGAGATACACGTCGCAAAACATCGTAATGGGCCCGTAGGCATAGTGCCCTTGCGCTTTTTCAAGGACACTACCAGGTTCGCAGACCTGGAGACCTTCAGGGAACCAGATATGTAGCATTCGGGTGATATATATGGCCAGAGAACTAAGCGATATACTCAAAGAGCTCTCCAAAAAGATACCTAAGAATTCCTATAACCCAGTGGCTTTACCAAAAGAGCTCCTAGAGGAACAGACTAAAAAAAACGAAAATGACTGCCCTATCTGTGGCGGAGTAGGATGGCTCAGGCTTGACGTGCCCGTAGACCATCCTAACTTTGGTAAGCTGTGGCCATGCAGGTGCTACTCAAAAAGAAAAGAAGAATTGTTACGTAAGGAGCTCGAAGAGCTCAGCAACATGAGCCACCTAAGACAAAAGACCTTCGATAATTTTGACCCCTCAGTGCATCCCTCTGCAGCTACAGCGTTCGAAGCTACCAAACAATACGCCGAAAACCCTCATGGCTGGATCATGCTGTGTGGACCATGCGGCAGCGGTAAGACTCACCTGGCTGCTGCCATAGTGAACTACTCTATAAGCGTTCGCCAAAGCAACAGCCTGTTTATGATAGTGCCTGACCTGCTGGATTACTTGAGAGAAACTTTCAATCCCAAATCCGATATAACTTACGATGAACGCTTCCTGATGATTCGAGAGGTACCTTTATTGGTTCTGGACGATCTCGGTACCGAGAATGCTACAAGCTGGGCGAGAGAGAAGCTCTATCAGCTAATAAACCACAGATACAACTCTGAGATGCCCACCGTGATCACTACTAACCAACCGCCTGAGGCCATAGACGATCGTATTCGATCCAGGCTTTCTGACACCAGGTTGGTTATGCACATAGTACTGGACGCACCGGACTATAGGTATCAGCAGGGTAAACACTCTCCTACCAGAAAAAGTCAACGAAAAGTATACCCCTGGCCCTAGAACATATACTTATACACGCTCCCATAAACTGATATACTGCTACAAGTAGAGATTCGTCCCTTATGGAGCAGCTTCAGCGTGACCGAAGTAATAGGTCGCACAAACCATATCAGCCCTCTACTGTCAGTAATAGACATCCTAGTAGTAGCAGCCATATTCTATTGGATACTGGGACTTGTTAAGGGCACAAGGGCTGTACCAGTACTTAGAGGATTAGCCATAATCCTTGTATCCTCCGTAGCGCTCCTGATAATCTTCCAAATTACGCCCTTCAAGCTTCGAGCTCTGGACTTCCTGCTTCAAAGGGCGTTGCTCCCGGGATTTGTAGTGGCCATTCCAGTTATATTCCAGCCGGAGCTTAGGAGAGCGTTAGAGAGAATTGGCACATCCACTACATTCTCAGCTCTTTACAGCCATTCTGAAACAGATGAGATAACTAAATTGGCCCAGAACATAACCAAAGCTGTGACCGATCTCGCAGACAGAAGAATAGGCGCGCTCATAGTCATTGAGCGAGAGACAGGGCTTGAGGATATAGCAGACACAGGAACAAGGATCGACGCCTGTGCCGATCCAGGATTGCTCGAAAGCATATTCATGCCCAATGGGCCTCTACATGACGGAGCTGTCATAATCAGCCGCGGCAGGATAGTCGCAGCTGGATGTGTGTTACCCTTAAGTGAGAACATGAGGGTACTGGGAGAAAGGGGGACAAGGCACAGAGCAGCACTGGGTGTAACCGAGACCTCTGATGCAATAGCGGTGGTGGTCAGCGAGGAAACAGGTGTGATATCTGTAGCCCAAAATGGCAGGTTACTGAGTAACTTTACTGAAGAGAGGCTAATGAGGTTCCTCACAGCAGCTCTCAAACCCAGCTAGATATGAGTAAAAGTCTTGGATACTCCAACAAAATCCATATTCCCACCTACCTTTGGGTAGGAGCTATATGGATAGTCCTTGCTGAGGTACTACTCTTCCTTAGGGTAAAACCTGTACCTAGCTTCTTCACACCCATAGTATGGACCGGCTATATATTGCTGGTTGATGGGCTAGTCAAGGCCAAAACTGGCAGATCTCTCATAACTACGAGATTCAGCTTGTTTCTTATCATACTGCCTTGGTCCATAATTACATGGCTAGTATTCGAAGGTTACAACCTCCATCTAAGAAACTGGCAATATTTCGGACTACCTCAGGACCTTACCCCGAGGCTCCTGGGATACGTATGGGCTTTCGCAACAATAATTCCAGGCGTGCTTGAGTCAGCCGACTTCGTCAGAGCTTTCTTAGCTCCAAGAGTAAGAATCAACAAGTGGACGCCAGGGCAGAAGTTGCTAAGCTCATCTATCTTATTAGGAACTTTATGCTTGGTTCTACCTCTACTGATGCCCCAGCGAGTAGCAAGTTACATGTTTGCACTTGTCTGGATCGGATTTATATTGTTCCTGGACCCCATACTATACCTGTTAAATAAGCCTTCAATATTAGGTGATTTAGCAAAGGGCAATACAACACGTCTGGCAAGCCTGCTCATCGCTGGAGTAATAACCGGAGCACTGTGGGAATTCTGGAACTACTGGGCTGAGGCCAGGTGGGAGTATACCATCCCCTACCCTCTGAGCGCAGGACCTCACTACTTTGAGATGCCCTGGTTGGGTTTCTTTGGTTTCATCCCGTTTGCTATAGAGTTGTTTGATCTTACAAGCTTGCTGATGCTTTTCCTGGACAAAACAGGTATCTACTCCAGCAATAAAGCTGATACTCAAGATATACTATCTCTATGAAGGAAGTTCCCTGGAGAAGGATCTTCGTAGCTACGAAGATCCCCAGCTCCAAGCTTGAAGCTATATCTTCCAGATTACCTCGGGCAGCCATAGCCTTAGGCATGGCCATACTGCTATGGCTATATGTCACTTCTACAATAGACACCCAGCGGATACTTTACCCTGCGGTCGAGGTAGAACTCCGTAACCTGCCTCCGGATATGGTACTGGTTAGCAGGGTGCCTACTGTGACTGTAACCATACAACCGCTTAGTCCCGTACTAGGAGGACAAATAGACAGACCCAGAGCTTATGTGGACCTGTCTGGAGTAGGTCCCGGAGTACATACTCTGCCAGTACAGATTGAGGGATTACCAGGGGCACAGATCGTAGATGTCTCACCGAGAAGAGTAAGAGTCATTCTTAGAAAGATACTCTCTAGAAAGTATCCAGTGCAGGTTCAGATGAGTCCTCAAGGGATAAACACAAATGGTAAGCTCAAGTTCACCGTAGAGCCCAAAGAAGTGACCGTCAGCGGGACCATGAATCAGCTGTCAAGAGTACAAAAAGTAGTAGCTAACATCAACCAGCAGACCCTGAAACCTGGAACAGAGATAACAGCAGAGGTACAAGCTTACGACGAAAACAACAGAGTAATCGATAGCGTGACTATTGATCCCCAGCAGGTGAAGATAAGGATAACACCACAAGAAACACCCACCCCATCGCCATCCTAAAGACCAAATTGGTAACAAAAATAGGGGCTTGAAGCAAATATCTTCAAGCCCCTGCGTGATTATAAGGTCGGGGCGAGAGGATTTGAACCTCCGACCACCAAGCCCCCAGCTTGGTGCGCTACCAGGCTGCGCCACGCCCCGGCAATCAGATTATACCAAACCCAAGGTGCCAAATTACAAGTGGAGGGGTGTTCCCCCTCCACTTGTCAAACAGAAAAGCTACTTCATCTCAGCCTTAGCGCCAGCCTCCTGCAGCTTAGCAACTGCTGCCTGTGCCTCTTCCTTGGACACACCCTGCTTGACAGGAGCTGGAGCAGACTCGACCAAGTCCTTAGCCTCCTTTAGGCCGAGGCTTGTTAGCTCGCGCACCGCCTTGATAACGGCAATCTTGTTGGCCCCTACATCAGTGAGCACGACATCGAACTCAGTCTGCTCCTCCTGCTCCTCAGCCGGAGCAGCAGCTCCAGGCGCAGCAGCTACACCAGCTGCAGCTACAGGGGCAACCGCGGTGACGCCGAACCTCTCCTCAAGCGCCTTTACCAGCTGAGAAAGCTCCAAGACGGTCATGTTCTCTATAGCTTGAATAATTTCTTCCTGGGAAAGCTTGTTCTCTACAGCCATTTTCCTAACCTCTCCTTTATGTTCAAGACTAATTATACTCTAACCGGCAGCTTCAGCCGGAACACCACCAAGCTGATCTATTCGTGCTTGCAACACGTAAGCTATGGAAGCTACTGCGGCGTTAAGCACTCCTACCAAGTTGGCTATCGGAGCATTCAAACCTCCTACCACCTTGCCAAGCAGTACCTCTCGAGGCTCTATGTTAGCCAGATCATTCACAGCCTCAGCCGATATGACTTTGTGCTCGAGCACTCCTGCCTTGACGCTAAGAATCCTAGTGGACCTGGCAAAGTCGTTTATGACCTTCGCAACTACCGTGGGATCTCCAAAGGATACAGCTATAGCTGTTGGCCCCTCGAGGTAAGGATCCAGTCCCTCTATCCCCGCAGCCTTAGAGGCTATACGGGTAAGGGTGTTCTTGGCAACGTGAAACTCCGCATTAGCCTCACGCATCTTTCTGCGTAGCTCATTCATCTGAGCCACGTTCAGCCCTCTGTAGTCCGCAAGTATTACCGCGGACGATTTGCTCAGAAGCTCCTGCAGCTCGGCTACAGCAGCCTCTTTCTGAGGATTGGGCATTTCAGTCTTCACCTCCTTTACAATAAAGTAAGCCCCTACCTGCTTGAGACAGGCAGGGGCTTACCACTATACGCTCGGTATATATCTTCTACCCACTCCCCTTGCCTCGGCTGGCGATAACATTAAGCGCTCAGGGCGCACCAGCTGTCTCAGGCAGGCAACGCTTGCAAATTATAGCATTAACTATGCGGCCTTAGCTTCGGCCTGAGCCTCTGACACATCTACCTGGACGCTAGGACCCATCGTACTAGTCAGGTAGATGCTCTTAATATAAGTGCCTTTGGCACCAGAAGGCTTAGCTTTCAAAACAGCATCCATAAGAGCATCGAAGTTCTGTCTAAGCTGTTCCTCTGTAAAGCTGGCCTTTCCTATAGGTACATGCAGTATACCAGTACGGTCGTTACGGAACTCAACCTTACCCTTGCGTATCTCCTGTATTGCCCTAGGCAGGTCCTGTGGCTGGACTATAGTCCCACTCCTGGGGTTGGGCATCAAGCCCCTTCTACCCAGTATTCGACCAAGCCTACCAACCTTGGCCATCATATCAGGAGTAGCCAAGGCAACGTCGAAATCCAACCATCCCTCGTTTTCAATCCTGCGTATAAGATCGTCAGATCCCACGTAATCAGCGCCAGCTTCCTGCGCTATTCGCTCGGCCTCACCCTGTGCAAAAACCAATATCCTGACCGGCTTGCCAGTACCAGCAGGGAGAGTCACAGTGCCTCTCACCTGTTGATCAGCATGCCTGGGATCTATACCTAACCTTAGATGAGCTTCTATAGTAGCATCAAAATTAGCAGTCTTGGAAGCAGTTTCCTTTACAATCTTTATTGCTTCCTGGGGGGAATAGACCTTCGACTCATCAACTAGCTTAAGAGCTTCTAGATATCTCTTGCCTCTCTTCTTGGCCATTTCTTATACCTCCGTGGTAATAGCGGGATTACCCTCCCACAAAATACGTACAACCTTATACTACTTCTATGCCCATGCTACGAGCGGTACCCTCTATCATCTTCATGGCATGCTCTACATCATAGGCATTCAGGTCCTTCATCTTAAGCTCAGCAATCTCTCTAATCTGGTCTCTGGTAACGCGACCAACCTTTTGACGATTGGGAACACCTGAACCTTTTTCGATTCCAGCAGCCTGCAACAGAAGATTAGCAGCAGGCGGAGTCTTTGTAACAAATGTAAAGGACCTGTCCTCGTAAACGGTAACCTCTACCGGTATGATCTGCCCAGCCATAGAGGCCGTCCTCTCGTTATACTCCTTAACGAACTGGGGTATGGAAACCCCATGAGGAGCGAGAGCCGGACCAATTGGCTGACCAGGAGTCGCCTTACCAGCAGGTAGTTGAAGCTTTACAACTGCTTTTACTTTCTTAGCCACTTTGCACTCCCAAGAAAAGATCTATTATGGAACTATCTTCTCAACCTGAAGGAAGTCAAGTTCAACAGGTGTTGGACGCCCAAATATACTGATCAACACCTTGACCTTTCCCTTCTCCTCATTGATCTCGTCCACAGTTCCCTCAAAGTCCGTGAAAGGACCATCGACAATCCTGACCGCCTCTCCAAGCCTGAGGCTCATCTTAACCTTCGGAGGCTCCTCGCTCATACGCTGGAGGATCTTCTCAACCTCCTTCTCATCGAGAGGAGTAGGCTTAGTGCCGGAGCCCACAAATCCAGTTACACCAGGGGTATACCTGACCACATTCCAGGCTGCATCATCCATTCGCATCCTGACCAGCACGTAACCGGGAAAGACCTTCTTCTGTACCTTATGACGCTTACCTTCTCTAATCTCGATCTCTTCCACAGTGGGCACAATTATGTCTCGTATTCTGTCCGACATGCCCATGGTTTCGACCCTATGTTGAAGGTCTCTCTTTACCTTATCCTCATAGCCGCTATAGGTATGAATAACATACCACTGGAAGCCATCCTCTTCTTCCTGAGCAATGGCTTCTGCCTCTACCGGCTGTGACTGCTGGTTCTCGAGCACCGAATCGTTACTCACTAGTAACCTCCAAGTATCTCACCCCTGGTTTCTATATGCCGCCTATCAAACGGTAAAGCCATAGAAATATGCCATCTACTATGACCCCCAGGAAAATGGCCATAGACACCGACAGGACTATCACTACTATCGATAGTCTGATTACCTCATCCCTGGTCGGCCAGGATACCTTTCTAATCTCTGCTCTAGTATCTTCGTAGAACTTCGAAAGGTTACTTCGGAGGCGAGGGAAGAACCCCCTCCTGACTCTAATGGCTTTCACTTAGCGAGTCTCCCTATGAAGCGTATGCACCCTACACCTTGGACAATACTTTCTAAGCTCCAGGCGACCAGGATCGTTTCGCCTGTTTTTTTCAGTCAGGTAGTTACGCTCACGACATTCCGTGCATTCCAGGGTTATTAGTTGTCTATCAGCTTTCTTAGGCACTTTGCCACCTACCTACAAACATTTGTTATCATTCACGACCTGGCCCGAGCTGAGCTCAGCTCGGGCCAGTATTTTACATCCTTAAGTATACCTACTCTAGGATTTGGGTGACGACGCCAGCGCCCACTGTGCGTCCACCCTCCCTGA
>ERZ795042.1350-NODE-1350-length-16194-cov-4.975091_pt1 | contig 16194 bp, 15 predicted proteins | sample MGYA00375126_ERZ795042 | MGnify/ENA primary metagenome ERZ795042 (study PRJEB30171, sample SAMN05518105) | compost metagenome | isolation source: Feedstock adapted compost from Newby Island compost facility, Milpitas, CA | place: USA:Newby Island compost...
GGCGCAAGCGGTGAAAATCCTGAACCGTTTGTTGAACCGCCAGCCCCTGCAGGCTTCCGCGCCCACCTTCTCCGACGTGCCGCCGAGCCACTGGGCGTATGGTGAGATTGAGGCAGCCGTTAGGGTACAGAATGTTGCCTTGCGGTAAGCGATTGTTTCTATCACATTGTTCGTTTTATTGTGGTTGCGGGGCCGTTATGCTACACTGGTAGCGGAATTCGCGCACAGGAGGTAAATGATGGCTACCGTCGTCGTCGTCGGAACCCAATGGGGAGACGAAGGAAAAGGGAAAATTACCGACTTTTTGGCGGAAAAGGCGGAAGTGGTGGCCCGCTACCAAGGGGGAGACAACGCCGGGCACACCATTTCCTTAAACGGGAAAACGTATAAGTTGCATCTCATCCCGTCGGGTATTTTTTATCAAGACAAATTGTGCGTCCTCGGGAACGGGATGGTGATCAATCCTAAGACGCTGGTGGAGGAAATCCGCTACATCCACGAACAAGGATTTTCCACCGCCAATTTGCGCATCAGCAATCGGGCCCATGTCATTATGCCGTACCACCTGCGGCTCGACCAGCTGCAAGAGGCGCAAAAAGGCACGCAAAAAATCGGCACCACTGGCAAAGGCATCGGACCGGCGTACATGGACAAGGCGGCCCGCATCGGCATCCGTATGGCCGACTTGCTGGAACCGGAGGAATTTAGGGCCAAACTGGAGAGGAACTTGCGGGAGAAAAACCACCTGCTGGAGCGGGTGTACGAGGCGGAAGGCTTTGACTTCGACGAGATATACGAAGCGTACATGGAATACGCGAAAATTCTCGCGCCGTACATCACCGACACGTCAGTGGCGCTCAACGACGCCATCGACGCGGGACGGCGGGTGTTGTTTGAGGGGGCGCAAGGTGTCATGCTGGACATCGACCAGGGGACGTATCCGTTCGTCACCTCGTCCAATCCGGTGGCCGGCGGCGTGACCATCGGCGCCGGGGTCGGCCCGACGAAAATCCACCACGTCATCGGCGTTGCCAAGGCGTACACGAGCCGGGTCGGCGACGGGCCCTTTCCCACCGAATTGCACGACGAGATCGGCGAGCGCATCCGGGAAGTGGGCCGGGAATACGGCACCACCACAGGACGGCCCCGCCGGATTGGGTGGTTCGACAGCGTCATCGTCCGCCATGCCCGGCGGGTGAGCGGCATCACCGGCCTGTCCTTGAATTCCATCGACGTGTTGACCGGCATTCCGACGCTAAAAGTGTGCGTGGCCTACAAGTATCGGGGCCAGCAACTCGAACATTTCCCGGCCAGCCTCAGCGTTCTGAAAGAATGCGAGCCGGTGTATGAAGAGCTGCCCGGATGGACGGAAGACATCTCCGGCGTCCGTTCCTTGGACGAACTTCCCATCAACGCCCGCCATTACGTGGAACGCATCACACAGTTGACCGGAATACCCCTCGTCACGTTCTCCGTCGGTCCCGGCCGGGAACAGACATGTCTTGTACGCGGCGTATACGCCTAGACGGCGTTTACGCTTTGAATTTGTCATTTTGTTTACACTTTTGCCGGCCGATTTGCTTCCGGTGTCGAAATGTGTTAATCTGGTGAAGGTGACAATTTTGTGAAAAATTGGGAGGCGAGGATGAAGCCGGCAGACAAGCAAGAGCGGGACGACGAACGTTTGACAGAATTGAAGCGCTTTCTTGAGCAACACAAAAGGCAGTTCCTCGTCGGTTTGGGAACCGTGGCATTGGTCGGTTCCGTGGCTTTTGGGGTGCTGCACGTCAAAACTCAACAAGTGCCGCTGTATCCGGTCCAAGTCGGGGATGAAATTATCGGTACCGTCAGCGATCCGCAATTGGTGCAAGATTGGCTCCATCAACGGTTGACGTCGGCGAAAGCGGCAGGGGGCGGAGCCCAAGTCGAGCTGACGGCCGACGTGAAGGTGAATGCGCCGCAATGGGTGTATAAGGGCCAAAGCCAAGACGATGAAGTGTTGCGGACGCTGAATGAAGCCGTGGACGTCACGGTGCAAGGGGTAGAGCTCGTCATTGACGGAAAAGCTGTGGCCGTGTTGACGGACGAGAAGAGCATCGACCAACTGTTGTCCACGTATCAAGAACGGTATGCCGGCGGATTGTCGCGTACCGCGCAGACCGACCGCAGTTCCCGCAGCAACCGGGAAGGTCAGGCAAAAATGAAAGAAGTCGGCTTTGTCCAAGCGGTTACGACGCGGCCGGTGACAGTAAAACCCGACGAAGTGATGCAGCCCTATCAAGTGGCTGAGATCATCGAGGCGGGGGCGATGGCCGAGCGGAAACACACGGTCCAGTCGGGTGATTCGTTGTGGTCGATTGCCTCCCGTTACGATACGACGGTCAAGGAGCTGCTCGCCCTCAATCCCGGCGTGACGGAGAACACGTTGTTGCAATTGGGGCAAGAAATCGTCGTCAAGGCCAAGGAGCCGCTGTTGTCGGTGCGGGCCGTGGAAGAAGTGACGGAAACCCAACCGGTACCGTACAAAACCGAATATGTGGACGAGCCCAAGATGTACAAAGGCGAGCAAAAGGTGATTCGCCAAGGGAAAAACGGCAGCAAGCGCGTGACATATGAAGTGACGAAGATCAATGGACGCATTGAGGCCAAACGGGCAGTGGCCGAGGAAGTCGTCGAAGAGCCGGTCAACCAAGTGATTGCCAAAGGGACGAAAGTCGTGGCCGCCCGGGGAACTGGCCAGTTTCGTTGGCCGACCAACGGCGGATATGTCAGCAGCCGTTATGGCAAGCGCGGCGGGCGACTGCATGCCGGCATCGACATTGCCCGTCCATCCAATTACAACATTGTTGCCGCCGATAACGGCCGGGTCGTGTTTGCCGGTTGGGACGGCAACTACGGATATTGCATCATCATCGATCACAACAACGGTTACAAGACCCGCTATGCCCACTTAAGTTCCATCAAAGTCAAGGTTGGACAAGCCGTGGAACGGGGACAAACCATCGGTGTCATGGGCTCCACGGGACGTTCGACCGGGACGCACCTGCATTTTGAAGTAATCAAAAACGGCCGGACCATCAATCCGTTGAGCGTGTTGTAACCTTCACCTTCTTCTTGTGTGGAATAGCGCCCGTGCACCTTCGATGTGCACGGCCGTATGTACGCTTCCCACAGGAAGAAGGTGAAGGCTTTTATTTTCCAATAAACCTTTTCGGCTACGAATGACCGGTATGATAGAATAAAAGGAGACACGGGAGCGGGAAGGAGGCCGGGAAGATGGCGTCACCGGCGTACGGGCGTCGGCACTATGCCCTTGAACGGGGGACCGGTTTCAATGGGCGGTTTGTGATTGGATGGATGGCCTTTCTGGCCGCTGCGGTGTTGCTGGTGGCGGCCTCTAGCACCCCGGCCTTGACGCAACCGGTTTTTCGTTATACCCATCAATTCATCGAACAACAAATCCGGTACGCCGCTTGGGAACAAGATCGTTCAGAACATTTCCGCCTTTTTTATTTGCCGGACGACGAACCTTATGTGCCGTTGATATTGCAAGAGGCGGAAGCCGTTTATGAAGCTTTTGCCGAGCGTTTCCAGTTTGCGCCCGGGCCGACGGTGCCCTTGGTCTTGTTCGGGGATGATCGCCAAATGCAGGAGCGGTTCGGCTGGTCGGGGCATGTGTCGGCCAGCGGCGTCTATTTCGGCGGCGTCATTTATTTGCTGTCCCCCCGCACCTTGTGGCCTTATGACCATGCGGCGGCCCTGCGGGACGGGCGGTTGGGCATGCGGTACCATCGCGAAGGGCCGCTTTATCACGAATACGCCCATTTGTATCTCGACGTGTTGGCCAACAACAATTTTCCCCGTTGGTATACGGAAGGATTGGCGCAACTGGTAGAATATGAAATGATCGGTTACGAATGGTTGGGCGACGACAACCGGCTGAACCAACAGCCCCTTTACACGTTCCGACAACTGCACGCTTCGTTCGACGAACTGGAAAACGTGGCGCTGGCCTATCGACAGGCGTTTAAGTGGGTGCAGTTTGTTTATTCGGTGCACGGCGAGGAGAAGAAACAAGCCTTTCACCGGCAGCTGGCGCAGGCGGTGCCTTTTGCGCGGGCGTGGAGAAATGTCTTTGGCGAGTCGCCGGAACAGTCATACGACCGTTGGCTTGAGGACGTGCGGAAGGGAGGCTACGAATGAGAAAAATTTTGGTCGTCGATGACGAGCAACCCATTGCCGAAATCTTGAAATTCACCCTGGAGCGGGAAGGATACGTCGTAGACGTGGCCTTTGACGGCCATGAAGCGGTGCGCAAAGCGTTGGCCGACAATCCCGACATGGTGTTGCTGGACGTCATGTTGCCGGGGTTGGACGGCTTTGAAGTGTGCCGCCGCATCCGTCAGGAGCGGCAAATGCCCATCATCATGCTGACGGCCAAAGACAGCGAAGTGGACAAAGTGTTGGGATTGGAGATCGGCGCCGACGACTATGTGACGAAACCGTTCAGCAACCGGGAGCTGTTGGCCCGGGTCAAGGCCAATTTGCGCCGTTACGGGACGGAGGCGGCGGCGCCGGAAAGTCCGGTGCGACGCATCGGTCCGTTGGTTCTCGATATGTCGGCCTATGCGGTGACCAAACGCGGCCGGCCGGTGGAGTTGACCCACCGGGAATTTGAGCTGTTGGCCTATTTGAGCCAGCGCCCCGGGCAAGTGGTGACGCGGGAAAAGCTGTTGCAAGACGTCTGGGGCTACGATTACTTCGGTGACATCCGCACCGTCGACGTGACCATCCGGCGCCTGCGGGAGAAGATCGAGGACGACCCGAGCCAGCCCGAATTCATTTTGACCCGCCGCGGCGTCGGGTATTACTTGCGCGATCCGGGGAAGAAAGATGACTGAAAGCAAGGATTGGCTCCACCGGGGAAAAAGCCTCTGGCCACAGGTGTTTCCCCGGGTGGGCATCCAATGGAAAGTAACGGTTATTTTCGTCTTGCTCATTTTGTTGGCCATGCAACTCATCAGCGTGTCGTTTCTCCGTTCTTTGGAACAGTATTACGTCGCCAATTTTACCGAGACGGTGGCGACCCAAGGAAATTTATTGGCGGCCAATTTGGAACGGTACATGGAAACCGGCGGACAAGTGGAAGAAATCGACGATTTGGTGAAGCAGTTTTTCGTCATGAACGGCGTGGAAGTGCAAATTTTGGACCCCAACGGCGTCATCTTGAGCGCCACATGGGGCTCCGCCAACCGGGTGGGGCAAAAAAATTCCCAGACGGAAGTGAACCGGGCGTTGCTCGGCTTGCCCAACGACGCCATCCGCATCGATACGGAAACGGGGCAGCGGCAGCTCTTGATGGCCATTCCCGTCCAGCGGGAGGGCCGGGTGTTGGGGGCCGTCTATTTGGAGGCGTCTTTGGAAGACGTCTATGATACCATCGGCAAGATCACCAACTTATTTGCCAGCGGCACCGCCATGGCCCTCGGTTTGACGGCGGTGTTGGGCATTCTCGTGACGCGGACCATCACCCGGCCGGTGTTGGAAATCACCCGCCAAGCCCGGGCCATGGCCCGGGGCGAGTTCGACCGCCAGGTCACCGTCCACAGCAACGATGAAATCGGCCAGTTGGCGCAAGCCTTCAACCATTTGAGCCGGCAGTTGCAGAGCGCCTTGGCCGTCAACGCCGAATTTGTCGCCAACGTCTCCCACGAATTGCGCACGCCCTTGACGACCTTGCGCAGTTATTTGGAAGCGCTGACCGACGGCTCGGTGGAGGACGAGGCGACGCGGCAACGGTTTTTGCACGTCGCCCGGCGGGAAACGGAACGCATGATCCGGCTCGTGGAAGATTTGCTGAAATTGTCCCGCCTCGATTCGTCGGAGGCGAAAGTGGCCTTTGAACCGTTGAACTTGGCCCGGCTCATCGACCGCACCGTCGAGCGGTTTCAATTGGCGGCCGAGGAAAAGGGCATCCGTCTGTACGTTGTGGCGGAGAAAAACCCCCTTGTCTGGGGCAATGCCGACCAATTGCAGCAAGTGTTGGACAATTTGCTGTCCAACGCGTTGAAACATACGCCGGAACAAGGGCAGATCCGGGTACGTCTCACCCAGCGGGGAGAATTTGCCCACGTGTCGGTCAAGGACACCGGTTGCGGCATTCCGGAAGAACACTTGCCCCGGGTGTTTGACCGGTTTTACCGGGTGGACAAGGCCCGCTCCCGGCAGGCGGGCGGCAGCGGGCTTGGCCTTTCCATCGCCCGGAAGGTGGTGGAAGCCCACGGCGGGAATATCGGCATCAAAAGCCAGGTGGGACAAGGGACCGACGTCTGGTTTACCGTTCCGCTGGCGGAGAAAGAGAGGCTCGGATGATGGACCGGACGCGACGCGACTGGTGGGAAACCGGCAAAACCGTATTGTTGTGCGGGTTGGTTGCCTTAAGCGTCGTCCTGACGTGGATGTCGTGGAGTTTTCGGCCGCCTTTTACAGCGGCGGAAAAAAATTACACGGCCATGCCGCCCTTGGGCGAGGAACGGCAGTTGGGAAACATCGTCGTTCCGGAGTGGATGGCGTTTCACCGAGGGGGCGAACACCGGCTGGCGTGGCCTTTTACCCGGTTGTATGAGGAAACGTTGGACCAATTGTTTCAATGGCGCCTCTTCGATGTGGAGGAAGAGCCGTGGGACGGCGTGGATTGGCTGGCCCTCCGGCGGGGAACCGGCGTGGAACTCGGTTACGGCGTGGCCGTGGCGATGGCCGATCTGCCGTGGTTTTCCGCGGAAGGCGGTGAGGCGCCGCCGGAAGGGGCCGTCGCCCACCGGTTGTGGGTTGTCGCCGAAAAAAACCGGTTCGTCGTCTACCTGTTCGACGATGAACGCCGGCACGCGTTCCGCGGAACGATCGCCGCGGAGACCGCCACTTGGGAGCTGCTGTTGCGGGCCGCCAGGTCCCTTCCGCCGGCGGAGTTTTACCCGGCCGAGCCGGGTCAGGAGCCGGGTCAGGCGACGGCGGCGGCCGTTTCGGCGGTGCCGACGGAGTACAGCGGGCAAGAAGATGCGGTTTCCGGCGTTGATGTGCTTCCCGAGAATGACGGGCTGCCGGCATCTTCGGAGGAAACAAGGAGCCATGAGCGGGCGCCGACCGGCTGGTATTTGCCCGTGCGTTCGCTGCCGGTGGAGGAAGAAGTGTGGCGATGGGAGCCGATACCTCTGGCGTCGTTGTATCCGTATTTGTTTGTGGATCCGACCTTTATCCGGGAAATTGTGACGCGGGACGGCGTCTTCGTTTACACCGACGGCAGCCGCAGTCTGCAGGTGGAACCTTCCCGGCTCCGGTCCATATATGACGCGCCGATCCCTTTGCCGCCTTCGGGAAGGGAACCCGACAATCCCGGCCATGTCAAAACGGCGCTTCAGTTCGTGAATCAGTACGGCGGCTGGATCGGCAACTACGCACTGGACGGTGTGCGGCAGTTTACGTCGGAGCATGTTCGCCTCATCTTTCGTTATTATCATGGAACGTATCCCGTTTACGGCATGACGGACGACGGGGAAGATGCCCGGATGGTGTTCAGCACGCCCATGGCGGGGCAAGTGATGACGTTGGAACGGCCGCTTTTCCGCCTGGCGGAAAAAGTCCATGGCGCGCAACGGTTGTTGCCCGACGGGGAGACGGTGTACCGGCGTTTTTTGGAATTGAAGGCGGAAGGGCGGGACATTCGGCACATCCGGACGGCTTACCGGATGGAAATACCTTTTGCAGACGAACCGAACAGGCTGCGCCTCGTTCCGGGGTGGGTGTTGCTTGATGACGAGGGCCGGCACCATTGGATGAAAGCCGCGGAACCGCAGGCAGCCGACGACGAGTGAAGCGGCCGCAATCCGATGGCCGGAATCGGTTTGCAAACATGAAATTTGCGGTCATGCGGGCGGAAGGCGATGCGTTTGGACATTCATCGGTCCGGCCGAGGCGCCTGGCAAGGGGGGCGAGTTGTGGATTGGGGACGAGCGAAGACAATTCTCATCATTGCCTTTCTCTTATTGGATTTGTTGCTCGTTTGGGAATTGGCCGAACGGCAGTCGGTGTTGGAGGAAAGTTTGATGACGGCGGCCGAAGCATTGGAACAGCGCTTGCGGCAGGAAGGCGTCGAGCTGGCGGCGGAGGTGCCGGCGGACATACCCGACGGCTGGGTATTGACGGTGGAATTTTTAGACGTCGAGCCGCCGGCGGAATTGACGTACGAACTTGAGCCCAGCCGGCGGCAGCCCAACCAATGGACGGTTCATTTGCTTCGTCCGTACCCGTTGCTGCGGGTTGGGAACGTTTCCGCCGAGCCTTTCCCCGACTTGCCCCCTGACCTAGTGAATGCGGCCCACCAGTATGTGGCGGATCCGCTCTTGTCTACGGCCGAACAGTGGCGGTATGTGCAAGTGGTGCAAGGGGTGCCCATGTTCCACGTCGGTTTGGTTCTGGAACTGGAAAACGGCCAAGTGGCGCGATACCACCAATCGCTGGTGGCGGTCCGCAAACGGGAGCAAGCGCCCGCCTTGATTTCGGCGGCGACGGCCGTTTACAGCTTGCTGGAAAAACATTATTTGCCGGCCGGTGCCGTCTTGCGGGAAGTCCGTTTCGGCTATTACGGACGGCTGTATGACGCCGACCAGCAAGTGTTGAATCCGGTATGGCGGGTTGTATATGATGAACGGGGAGAAAATGGGCCGCGCAACGTGTTGTTTGTCAACGCCATCACGGGCAGTTTGGAGTTGGAAGATCAAGAAACGAGATTGGAAGAATAGGAGAGGAGAAAGATGCGGTTTTCGGTTTTGGCCAGCGGCAGTACGGGGAACGCCTTGTATTTGGAGACCGACGAAGTGCGCCTGCTGGTCGACGCGGGCGTCAGCTGCCGGCAATTGGAGCAGCTGCTGGCGGCGTATCACGTTTCTCCCGGACAACTGGACGCCATTGTCGTCAGTCACGAACATATTGACCACGTCAAAGGCATCGGGGTGTTGGCGCGGCGTTACCGCCTGCCGATTTATGCCAATGCGGCCACATGGCAGGCCATGCCGTCCCAGGTCGGGGAGATTCCCGAGGGACTGCGGCGCTTTTTCGACACCGGCAAGACGTTTTGCATCGGCGATGTGGAAATCGAAAGTTTCTCCACGTCCCACGACGCCGCGGATCCGGTGGGATTTTGTTTTTACCACGGCCCGGCCAAACTTGGCTTGGCCACCGATCTTGGATACATGAGCCATAAAGTGATGGACAAGCTGCGGGACGCGCACGTGTTGATTTTGGAATCCAATCACGATGTGGAAATGCTGCGCATGAGCCGCTATCCGTGGGACGTGAAACGGCGCATCCTAAGCGACATCGGCCATCTGTCCAATGAAGCGGCGGGCGATGCGTTGGCGGCGATGCTTAACCGGGGGGCGTCCATCCGGCACGTGTTTTTGGCGCACCTCAGCCAAGAAAACAATATGTTGGAACTGGCCCACATGACCGTCGAACAAATCTTACGCCAAGCCGATGTGGATGTGGGAAAAGACATCCGATTGGCGCCCACGTATCCCGATCGGCCGACGCCTTTGATGGAAGTGACGAAAGACTAATCCGCTACATAACGACATACATAACGCCACGCCACAACAACGATCCGCACGCCACAACAACGATCCGTAACGAAAACGCCGGCCGCCGCGCCTCTACAGAAGAGGTGCGGCGGCCGGCGTCGTTTCGTCGCTGGAGCCTGTCTCAGTGTGCCATTAAACCAACAGTTGTTTCAACAGCGCATCGTCCAGTTCGTACGCTTTTTCCAACACTTCTTCCCGGCGGATCAATCCCCGTTCCACCAGCAGTTCGACGAGGGCTGTCAAGATCAGAGTGTTTTTGTAATGGTTTTCTTTCAAATCCCCCAATTGGGCCACGACATTGACTTCTTCCATGGGCGACCAGCGCATCAAATCCACCCCCCGCCAGGCAAATGATTCCGGCTTTCTTTACTATTGTTTCCGCTTGGCGCCAAGATTATCCAGAGCGGCACGACGTCGCGCATGCAAGAATAAGGGCCGGGAAATTCAAGACAATAAGGTCAGCAAGACGACGTTCGGCGGTGAAGGCCGTCTCGGATGTTGGCCTTTGACGCCTTTGAAAGGAGGAAAAAGGATGACGCATCGCCATCCAAGCGATGATGAAGCGTGGGAAAAACGGTTTAAACCGTTGGCCAATCGACGCTATGTCACCCTTTGGTCCAGCGTTGTCATTGCCGCCCTGTTGGGTGTGACGGTGCTCCCGGCTTTTTTCGGCGCGGAAGGAGGAAACGGGAACGGGGCGAGCCCGGCCGCCAGGCATGGCCTATTTCGTCCTCTCGCGCAAAATACCGCCCCCAACGGCGGCGATCCCAGCGGACTTGCCGGCGGCATGCGCCAAGGGGCGGATGGACGGGCGACCGCCCAGTCTTGGCAATGGTTGCACCGGCAAGAAGCGGATCTGGTGCGGGCCGTGGAAGCGGTTCAGGCGGCCGTCGTCGGCGTCGTCAACTTGCAACGGGTCGGCGATGTCATGACCCGGAAAGCCGAACTGGCGGAGGCGGGCACCGGTTCGGGCGTCATTTATGAGGTGCAAGGCGACGTGGCCCATGTGGTGACGAACCATCACGTCATTGCCGGAGCCAACCGCGTCGAGGTGGTGTGCGGTCAAGGGGAACGTATCGTCGCGGAAGTGGTGGGGGCCGATCCGTTGACCGATTTGGCCGTATTGGCCATCGATGCCGCCTTTGTCAAAGGGGTGGCCGCCTTCGGCGATTCGGATCGGCTCGTGCCGGGGCAGTTGGCCATCGCCATCGGCAACCCGTTGGGGCTGGACTTCTCGCAGACGGTTACCGTCGGCGTCATCAGCGCCACCAACCGTTCCATTCCCCTCGATCTTGACGGCGACGGCGAGGCGGAATGGGAATTGGAGACGATCCAGACCGACGCGGCCATCAACCCCGGCAACAGCGGCGGCGCCTTGGTCAATTTGCGCGGCGAAGTGATCGGCATCAACAGCATGAAAATATCCGAGACCGGCATTGAAGGGATGGGCTTTGCCATTCCCGTCAATGACGCCGTGCCGGTCATCCGTCAGTTGGCGGAGCGGGGGCGCATCCAGCGGCCGTATTTAGGCGTGACGCCGAAAAATTTGCAGGCGATTCCTATGGAACAACGGCAAACGTATCTACAGGTGCCGGATGATGTGATGTCGGGCGTGGTGGTGCTTGATGCGGAAGAACCGGCCAGCAGGGCGGGCCTTGCGGCCATGGACGTCATTGTCGGTTTGGACGATCAGACCGTTGCGTCGACCGCCGATTTGCGCCGTTATTTATACACGCATAAAAAACCGGGCGACACGGTGCGGGTGATTTTTTGGCGCGGGCGGGAACGACGGGAGACGGCGGTGACGTTGCAGTCCATGCCCGGTGCGTAGAAGAGAAGGGAGAGAAAGTTTTTGCTATAATAGCGCTACGATAATAGGGCTACGTAATGGGCGACGAGGTGCGGGAGTTGGGGCGCCATGAAATTGACCGTTGTCGCGGTGGGCACTGTAAAAGAAAAATATTTGCGGCAAGGCATCGACGACTACGTCAAGCGGTTGCGGCCGTACGCGGCGGTGGAAGTCGTGGAAGTGAAGGAAGAAAAGGCGCCGGAGCGGCTGTCGGCGGCGGAAGAGGAGCAAGTGCGGCAACGGGAAGGGACGCGCCTCTTGCAGCGGCTGCCGGCGCCGGCGCCGGCGGTGAAAGTGATCGTTCTCGACATGCGGGGGAAGCAGTTCAGTTCCGAAGAAATGGCGGCACGGCTTGCCGATTGGGCCACGTACGGCGCCAGCCATTTGTATGTCGTCATCGGCGGTTCCCTCGGCCTGTCCGATGCGGTGCGGGCGCGGGCCGATTTGCTCTGGTCGTTTTCCCGCCTCACTTTTCCCCATCAGCTGATGCGCTTGATGGTGCTGGAACAGTTGTACCGGGCGTTTAAGATTCAGCGGGGCGAGACGTATCACAAATAAAGATTATGCAACAAAGCGACGCCCTTGGAGTTTCCTGCCGGAAACCCAAGGGCCAAAACGCATTACAATGCTTGGATAAACCCGTCAAAGGGCGTCGGCTTGCGGCCCAACGCATTTTCCAAATCGGGAGTCGGGAAATCCAAATCACCGTTCCGAATATCTTTTTGAATGGCGGTGGCGAAATGGGCCATCTCCGGCGGCGCGCCCAAATTCAGGAGATATTGTGCGTATTCTTCATCGCTGACCGCTTTCGTCTCGACTTTTCTGCCGAGAACCTTGCCGACAATTTGCCCCAGTTCCTCGTAAGTAATGGGCGGACCGCCCAGTTCATAAACGTTTTGTTTCGGCGCAACGCCGGCCAGGATGCGGGCCGCCGCTTCCGCATAGTCTTCTTTCAGCGCGTAGCACACCCTGCCTTCGCCGGCCGAATAATACAGGGGCGCCCCGTTTTTGACGGCTTTCAGGACAAAGGTTTCGTTTTCGATGTACCAATTGTTGCGGGCAAAGCCGTAATCGAGGCCGGCTTCGACGATGAGATTTTCTGTGTATTTATGATCCGGTGCAACGGGAAGTTTGCTGTTTTGCGCATCCGGCGCACTCGTATATAGGACGTATTGGACACCGGCTTCTTTTAACGCTTCGACCACATTTTTGTGTTGCCCTTGCCGTTTCGCCAGATCGTTGGATGATACGAACAGCACCCGGTCGATGCCGGAAAAAGCTTTGACCAACGATGCTTTGTCGAAAAAGTCGGCGTAACGCACTTCAAGTCCCTGCTCTTGAAACGGCTTGGCTTTTTCCATGTTGCGAACTGTTACGACAATATCTGAAACCGGCACCAAATTGATTAAATGCTTGACGGCCATGCCGGCCAGGCCGCCGGTGGCGCTGGTTACTAAATATTTCATATGTACCACAACTTTCCATATAATTTTTCCACTATCTTTATAATAGGACTTAAGGAAAAAATAAGGAAGCAGGAACGCTTTAGTTACATAATAACCATTCGAAACGTACTTCTCGGCTGCCGAAGAACGAGCTTCTTACATCCCAAAAAATTTCCGCCGGGCGGAATTTCTTTTACCATCAGTGCTGGCGTGACCGAATTGAAAAATTCTGTACGAATCGAAAAAGAACGGGCGAAAGCGGATGACATTGGTCAATTGTTAAGCAAATGATGTAGCGGTCATAATATAAAAAAATTTTTATTGAAGGTTAATGTACAATTTAACTATTATTGTTATAATCAATAGAACAATTTTCGTTTGATTCGGTGACGTTAAGGGAGTTGGAACCATGGCCGATAAAGAAATCACGCGGAAGGAATTTGAAGCGCAATTGATTCGTCGGGCGGCGAAGGATCCGGCCTTTCGGGAACTGCTGCTCACCAATCCAAAGGCGGCCATCGAGCAGGAATTCGGCGAAAAAATCCCTGAGTCGTTTCAAATTTACGTCCATGAAGAGACGGCCAATGCGGTTCACATCGTGTTGCCCTGGAATCCATTTTCGTCGGTCGAGGATGAATTGGCCGAGGAAGAACTGGAACAAGTAGCTGGAGGCGAATTGCATTGCGCCGGGATGGCCTTGTCGACGGTTTTGTGCACCGGAAGGTAGGCATCCACGACCAAACGCTGCACTTGTTGGCCATTCGCATCGCTGAGCGGTTGGCCAAGAAGGCGGCGCCTGGCGGAACGGCGGGGGAGCCGGGCAACTTGTATGCGGGGCAAGGCGGGGTGGCCTTGTTTTTTTCCATGTATTACCGCGTCTCGGGGGAAGATTTCTTTCGGCGGTTGGCGTTGTCATTGTTGGAACCGTATCGCGCTCGGCTGCTCCAACGGGACGGGGCCGAACGGCTCGTGCGGGAGCAAGGTCTGGGTGCCGCCGCCGGTCTGGGCGCGGCGTTGTACATGTTGGAGAAGGTGGCCCGGTTGTGCGGCGAGGCGGAATTGATGGCGGATGCGGGGCGGCTGGTGGAACGGTTGACGCCGGCATTGCTCGAGCTTGATGCCGACTTTGATCTGCTGTACGGGTCCGGCGGCCTTATTTTGCCGCTTTTGTCCTTGCATGACGGCATGCAAACGGAGGAACCGTTGGCGAAAGCGGTCATGGCGGGCCGTTTCCTCGTGGAGAGACGGACAGCGGCGGAAAATGGGTTGCGGGCATGGCGGGGGCGGCGCATTTCTGTTATGGCCGGCTTGCTGTTGACAGGGTTTTCCCACGGCGCGGCCGGCATCGCCTACGCCCTTTTCAAGCTTTATGAACGGAGCGGGGATGAGGCGTTCTTGGCGGCGGGCATGGAGGCGGTCTTATACGAACAAAGCCAATTTTCCCGGGAAGCCGGCAACTGGCCCGATTATCGCCAAACCGGAGAAGCGGTGTTCCAATACGCTAACAATTGGTGCCATGGCGCACCGGGGATCGTGTTGGCAAGAATTGGCGGATTGGCTGTGGCCGACAATCCGGCCATCCGGGAGGAAATTGAAATCGGCCTAAAAACGTTGACGGCCGATGAACAAGAAGCGACGTACGATCACCTCTGTTGCGGCGAAGCGGGGAGATTGGACGTGCTCATGGCCGCCGCGCAAAAGTTGCGGCGCCCTCACTTGTATGGCCGGGCGCGGCGGCGCTTGGAAAAAATGCTTTGGCGGTCTGTGGAGCGGGGGAAATTTTTGCTGCCGCCGGCGGAAAGCCGGTACAAAATCGGGTTGTTTTGCGGCATGGCCGGGATTGGCTATGTGCTGTTGCGCTTTTTGTATCCCGACAAAGTTCCGTGCGTGTTGCTCTTTGAATAGCCACTTTCGTCGAAAGACGTCCGGCATTACGGATGGTTTGCGGGGAATGGTTCGTGGGTCCAATGTGCCGTTGAATCGTTGAACTTATAGCCGATTCCCCGTACTGTAATGATATAGGCGGGATTGGTCGGATCCGGCTCGATCTTTTTTCTCAGATTGCTGATGTGAACCATGACGGTCCTCGTGTCGCCGTAACTTTGTTCGCCCCAAACCAGTTCAAAAAGTTCTTCCACTTGGAAGACCCGTCGAGGATTTTTCGCCAATTGGGCCAGCAGGGCGAATTCTTTATTGGACAAGTTGACCAGTTTGTTGTTGACGTAGACGTTGCGGGTCGTCAAGTCGATTTCCAAGCCCGGGAAGCGCAAGATCGGCTTTTGATGCGCCATTTCCAAGTTGCTGGCGTAGCGACGCAGATGGGCTTTGACGCGGGCGACCAATTCCCGCGGACTGAACGGTTTTCCGATGTAATCGTCGGCGCCGATGCTCAGGCCGACAATTTTGTCAATTTCCGTATTTTTTCCGCTTAAGAAAAAGATTGGGGCTTGCGTGAATCTTCTCAGTTCCTTGCATATTTCCATGCCGTCGACATCCGGCAGCAAAACGTCCAAGATGACCAAATCCGGGTTTGTTTCCCGCACCAAGGAAACAATCTGGTTTCCGCTGCTTTGCGTGATGACTTCAAAGCCTTCTTGTGCAAGAAACGTCTCCACCAATTCGAGAATATCCGGGTCGTCGTCAACGACGAGAATTTTTTTTCCAACCAAGTCGATTCTCCTTACTTTTTTAAGATTGATTGCAATCTTGTACGAGGACTGGAAATTTACTTTAGATTATAATTGTGGTCAAGTAGCCGAAGCAATACGGATCGATGGCATGAGAAACATTGTTAAAGATTTGTTTGCAAAAATTTTAGATAAATTTTATTGAAGTCCAGTAATGTGGTTTGATAGAAAAAAGCGCCTTATTCGTGCTTTTCGCGCAAGGGGAGCTTTCGCTGCGATGAATCGTTACGTTTTTCGGAAAGTGGCTTTGGACCGGCTTTCATCGCCGGAACAATTGGACACGTTGCTCACGGTCACCCAGCCCCGCGCTTGGCTGGCCCTGGTTGGCATCGGTTGTCTGTTGTTGGCGGTCATGGTTTGGTCCTTTTCTGGCAGCATTTCGACGAAAGTGTATGGACAAGGCATTTTGGTCAAGTCGGAAGGCGTGCAAAACATCGTGTCGACGGTGAACGGACAGTTGACGGATTTGAGCGTGCAAGAAGGCGATACGGTGGAGCGGGGCGATGTCATCGCCCGCATCAGTCAGCCCCAACTGTTGGCCGACATTTACGCGTTGCAGGTGGAATATGAGCAGTTGCGGG
>ERZ795042.1354-NODE-1354-length-16156-cov-82.193528_pt1 | contig 16156 bp, 15 predicted proteins | sample MGYA00375126_ERZ795042 | MGnify/ENA primary metagenome ERZ795042 (study PRJEB30171, sample SAMN05518105) | compost metagenome | isolation source: Feedstock adapted compost from Newby Island compost facility, Milpitas, CA | place: USA:Newby Island compost...
GGAGCGCTGGACGCGTTATCGAAAAGAGTAACCCAACCAAGCTCTCAACCTGGCGTTCTATTTGTATTTGCAAACGTGGTGGCAAGCCCTGCTCGAGCCGAGCGGAAAGGTGTGGGACTTCTTGGAGAAGACTTCGGAGGTAGTCGGGAAAATTGGTGACGAACTGAATCGCCTGTTCCAGGAGTGGGGGCACGAGAATATAACCAGCAAGCGCGAGACCTCCGAAGAAGAGCAAATAGCTCACCAGAATGGCAATGGTTCGAGCAAGGCCCGGAGAGCGCTGTGCAAAAGGAAGTTGTTGTTCAATGCGCGCAACGAGCGGGGCAAGAAGGTACACGATGAGTGCGCCAATCGCAAAGGGAACCAATGCTCCCCGCGCGCGCCACAGCATCCAGCCGACAAGGCCGACAGCGAGCACAACCATTACGCCACGCCAGAAGCGCGGCGTTCGCCAGGGAGAAGAAGGCGATGAAAGGTCGCGTTGTGGACGGGGTTGAACGCGCTCGATCATACGTAACGCCCTTATTCTTCATGGACTTACGGCCAAGTACTGAACGCATCTCGATTAATTGTCTACCATCTTGCCACATTGGTCGGACAACGACACCCCCAGCTATGCTGGGGGTGTCAACACATGATCGGCCTTTATGGAAACGACTGCGTTAGATAAGCCCACGCTGCTTCCACTTGTTGAAGATATCTTTAACCTGTTGCACGGCAGTGCTGATCGCATCATCAACACTCGCCTTGCCAGTGGCAACTTTGGTAAACATATCGTTGATAATCCAGCGATCAAAAATCTCCGCTTCAGCCGCATTCATGTAGCCCGGGTAGCCAATATTAACGGTCCAGTCGGGAGCAGTACCAAGTACAGTGTACTTATCAGGCGGTGTCGCCTTCGGATCATTCTTCACTTGCTCCTGCCAATCAGGCACAGCCTTGGGGAACGATGGAACATTATAGAAACGACTCGCGGTAAACGCTTCCTTATAGTTATCAACCAGATCCAGCAAAAACTTCTTGGCCAGATCAACATTTGGCGAAAACTTCCAGATAACGAAGCAGTTGAACCAGTGGGCTGAGCCACGACGATCTTTCGGGCCAGCAGGAGTCTTCGCAACACCGACATTCTTCGCTAAGTCTGGATACGTGCTCTCAATCGTCCGGAGAGCCGAGATCGCGTTGAGAATCAGAGCGCCACGTCCCGAGGCAAGCAAGCGGTTATTGGATGACGCATCCCAGGCCAACACTTCTTCCGTTTCGGCATCTTTGAAGAGTGAGGCCGCAAACTTGAGTGCATCGCGGGTTTCCGGAGAGTCAAGCACGATGTTTCCATTCGCATCCTGAATCGACGCGCCGAAGCCCCACATGATAGTACGCATCGCCATGCCAGTATCGATTTCGGGAGAGAAACCAATGCCGATCGGCGTGCCCTTTGGCTTGAGCTTGCGGCCAGCTTCGAGGATACCTTCCCAGGTATCAGGGTTACCGCCGACTTGCTGGAAGAGATCGGTCCGGTACAGAATCGGGTCGACGGCCCAGAAGTCCATGAAGGCAAACCATTTATCGGTCTTCGGATTATGGCAGGAGCGTTCGTAGAGAGGATAAGGATCCCCATATTTCTGCTTCAATTGGCTGACAAGGTCGTTGAGCGGCACGACCTCCGTTTCATACTGGGCCGGTGGGAAGCCAAACGCAAAGAGATCATGCCCGCTTTGTGCTGAGACCTCCGCTGCCGCACGAGCAGGAATGTCGGCGTAATTAATATGGTCAGAGACGACTGTCACATTATTTTGCTGTGCCCATTTCTGGACATACTGATCAAACCATTTATCATAATCGGGCACAAAGTGACTCCACTGAAGGATCTTGAGCGTACCCGTGCCTTTAGCCTGCGAAGTAGTAATCACCGTTGGCGTCGCTACTGCGGTGCTTGCAGCTTTCGTTGGGGTTGCAGCGGCCGATGTCGCTGCCGCGGTTGGGCTTGCCTGTGCACCACCGCCTGATTGCGGTGCAGTTGTCGGCGTCGCCCCACCACCACCGCAGCTTGCAAGCAAGCCGGTAGCAGCGGTTGCCGCAGCCCACTGAAGGAGCCGTCGTCGGGTAAAGGCATTCATTGCGCTACCCCCTCACGTCTCAACGCCACCCACCAATCGCACGTTACCGCAGTGCCCCAGCCGTCAGCCCTTCGACAAAGCGATCCAAAAACGCGTTGTAGAGCAAGGCGACTGGGAGACTGACCACGAGTGCTGAGGCCATGATCGCGCCCCAGAAGAAGACGTCACCACGAATCAGGTCCGTCGGCACACCAACACTCACGGTTTTCAAGTCGGAAATCGAAACGAATGTAAGCGCGTAGATGAACTCATTCACCGCAACCGTGAGTGTGAAGATCACGACGGTCAGGAGTCCCGGCAGTGCGAGCGGCAGAAGCACGCGGGTAAATGCAGAAAGCCGCCCAGCCCCATCAACGAGCGCAGCTTCCTCAAGCTCCTGCGGGAGAGAACGGAAGAACCCCATGAGCAGCCAGACACAGAACGGCACGCTGAGGCTTGGATAGGTCAAGACGAGAGCCCAATCATTATCCTGAAGCTTGAGCCAGCTCACAACTTGCGAGAGTGGCAGGAATAGTAGGGTTGGTGGAATGAGATACGTTAAGAAAATGGCAATCGCCAGTTGCTGACCAAGCCGTCCCCGCAAGCGTGCAAGGGCGTATCCAGCTGGAACGCTGAGCGCAAGGGTAATGATAACAGTAAGCAGTCCAATCCAGGACGTGTTCACAACCCAATGGGTGAACTTCGTCTCATGAAAGAGAATTGAGAATTGTCGAAGCGTCGGTGGCTCATTGAAGAAGAACGGATTATGCGTCGGGTTGTAGAGGTCACTATCACGCTTAAATGCCGTAATTGCCATCCAGACGAAAGGAAACAGTGCTTGCACGAGAAAGACGGCGAGAACGGCAACCGCAATCAGCCGCAGTACGTACCACCGCAAGGGATGCGCAGGTGTTTGCGGCCGCGCTTGAGCCGTGCTCATTCGGTCACCTCCCGGCTCGCAAGACGCAGCACCCAGACAGCGACGGCAGCAAGAACAGGGAGCATGAACAAGGCAATGGCAGCACCCTGAGCAAGGTCACCAGCGACGATTCCCACTTGGAATGCCCAACTTGCGAGGACGTGACTGGAATTATAGGGACCGCCACGTGTCAAGATCCACACGACAGCCATATCAGTAAAGGTAAAGAGCGCAGTGAACAGCACGGCGACACCGATGATCGGGCGGATCATCGGCAAAGTAATCTGAAAGAGCCGTGTAAAAAAGCCGGCACCATCGACCAAAGCCGCCTCAAGTAACTCTTTCGGCACGGCATTGACCCCAGCAAGAGTAATAACGGTAGCGAATGGCAAGATACGCCAGACCTGAACAATAATAATGGAAATAATTGCGAGTTTGGGAACACCAAGCCACTGTGGAAATTCATACGGGCCGATAATATGCAACTGGCGAAGCACCCAGTTAATCACACTGTATTGTGAGTCAAAAATCCATTTCCATGCGATCGTGCTCATCACGACTGGAGCAGCCCAAGGTAAGAGCAACAGATATCGGACAACGGCCCTCCCTCGGAACCGCGCTGCCAAGATGGTGGCGAGAATCGTCGCCAAAATAAGTACGATGACAAGCACAGCTATCGTAATCAGTACGGTATTGCGAAGCGCTTGGAGAAAAATGCCATCATGAAGAATAGCGCGGAAGTTAGCCAGACCGGCGAAAGAGAAATCTCGCCGACCGACGGAAATATGACTGAGGCTGTAATAGATTGAAAGAATGAGGGGAAAGCCAATTAAGAGAAAGATATAGATGACCGCAGGAAGGAGAAGCCAGAATTCCCAGGGGATCGCGCGCTTTGGCCGGACAACTGCAGCTTCTGGCCGAATAAGCGGCACCGCCGTTTCACTCACCGGCTTTGCCACCGGAACCTGCCCTCCTCACTTACCCATGCACGATACGGCCAGCACGGTAGTTGGGAATCTACCACATCCACGGCTTAGTAGCTTTATCGTACCAAAGGACTTGGTTGTTGACAAGAGGAAGGCCGAATCGGAATGCCACAGCCCCGGTCATGTATGATCATGCACCACTCTGGCACAACACCGGAAAACCTTCAGACAAGAACAAGACACAGAAAAAGCAGGCTACCGGTGGTCGCATAGACACTTGTCGGATCGAATCGGGAGAGCTTGATTTCCTCTCCTTGAAGATAGACTCGTCGTTGAGCACGAGCCGCCGCCGACAAAACATTTTCGCAACTACGGTAATCCTGCCCCAAATAACAAAGCACAGCGAAGATATCTGCAACCATTCGCTGTGCTACACAAGAGAGATTCGACCGGCGAATACGCTTACAACTGCGCACTATGATGGAGTAACCAGGTGTTCCTCGGTGTCATCATGGGTAAATGGGAGTCGCTCACGAAGCGAGCCAAAGGTTCGGCTGACAAGCGCGCTTAACTCACTCACTTCTTGCGTGACTAACTCGCGTAAATAGGTGTTGGTTTGTCCCATACGGCGGAACTTCCGCCAGCGCTCGCGGATGAGCCGTTCAGGCGGCTGATCAACCAGCTGACCAAGATGCCGGACAATCGCGTCGAGTAAGAGCGCAGCTGCATAGTCCGGATCTCGGTGCGCGCCGCCTTCTGGCTCAGGGACGATATCGTCAATAACATCGAAGCGTTTCAGGTCAGCCGCCGTAATCTTGAGTGATTCAGCAACCTCAGGAGCCCGCGCGGCATCGCGATAGAGGATCGCCGCAGCCCCTTCAGGAGAGATCACACTATAAATCGTATGCTCTTGCATGAGCACCCGATCCGCGACAGCAAGGGCAAGCGCACCGCCACTGCCGCCTTCACCGATAATGACGGCAATTGTCGGCACTGGTAGTAAGGTCATCGCCGCAATTGATTCGCTAATCGCACTTGCAATTCCCCGCTCTTCAGCACCTTCACCCAAGTAAGCACCCGGTGTATCAATGAACGTAAGAACGGGAAGACGTAGTCGGGACGCGAGCGCAAAGAGACGGATTGCCTTGCGGTAGCCTTCCGGCAATGCTTGCCCATTCCGACGGATTGGGTCACCATGACCTCGCTCATGGCCAATGATGATGACGCCATGGCCAGCAATTTCGCCAATCCCGCCGACAATAGCCGGGTCATCGCCATAGAGGCGGTCACCGTGGAGTTCAACGAATTGCGGGCTAATTCGGCGAATATAGTCAAGCGTGGTGGGGCGATCTGGTCGACGCGCAAGCTGGACAACCTCCCACGCCCGGCGAGTAGGACGCTCCTGTGGTATTGGCGAGGCCGTTGTCCGCTCAGGCAGTTCAGCACGCGCCTGAAGAAGGCGAAGGATCAGGGCGATGGTGTCACGCAGACGACGACGATCAACAACCTGGTCAACAAAGCCATGCTCCAGCAAGAACTCCGCAGAATGCGAACGCACCGGTTCGGTATGCGCGGTTTCCTTCACAACGCGCGGACCAGCAAAGCCGATGAGCGCACCGGGTTCAGCAAGAATGATGTCGCCCTGGTTGGCGAAAGAGGCATAGATGCCACCAGTGGTCGGATGCGTCAACACAGAGATATAGGGTACGTTCGAATCATGGGCACGCTTGGCGGCCGCCGTTGTCTTCGCCATCTGAACAAGGCTCAGGATGCCTTCCTGCATCCGAGCCCCACCTGATGCAGCGACAGTGATAATTGGCAGACGACGCTCCGCGGCACGTTCAAAGGCGAGTGTAATTTTCTCACCAACGACGGAGCCCATGCTCCCGCCAAGGAAGCGAAAATCAAGCACAGCCAGCACAACCTCATGCCCACGAATCCGTGCAATCCCCGTTACCACGGCTTCGCGCAAGCCAGTTTGCTCGCGGGCTTGGAGAATTCGCTTGCGGTACGGGAGTCGATCAGAGAAGACCAGTGGATCAACCGAGACGAGATGACGGTTAAATTCCTGAAACGACCCAGGATCAACGAGCAAGCGGATACGTTCATCGGCAGAAAGGGTAAAGTGGTGACCACATGCTCCACATACCCGATAGCGGGCATAGGTCTCATCGTTGGACAGATCAGCACCGCATTTGGGACACTGCGGTGCAACGTCGGTGACTGCGGTGCTGGCTGCCTGCTGCTCTGCCTGGCTCACACTCGCCTCCTGCCATGAAGCCGTTCCCTGCGCTTTAGCTCCATGATACCGTACGGACAAGCACACGGTAGCGATGAACGTGAATACATCGGCGCAGTAGTGGGGAAAGGATAGGAATGTGCGGATCGGGCTCGTCCGTATCATGCAACGAAGCAACACCTTCGCACGCCAACCTGGGCGGTTACGCCGCGAAGATGGTGCACGCTGGTATGTCGGCGAAGCACTCAGCACCCATTTTGCTCACACGGCAACCGCGCTCGGTGGCGCCCTCGCTGCCTGTCACGACCTTGGCATCGCAGCAGTCCCGCTTCTTGCCGTTGATGGCGAGGCGGGAGGCCCTGTTCCCGACACAGACCTTCGGGACACGCTTGCCGCCCTTGAGCAGGCCGTTCGCACCGCGCAGCCACTCGACGGCATCTTCATCGAACTTTCCGGCGCGTTAACAACCCAAGAGGGAACCCACGGTGATCAAGCAATTCTCCAGGCATTGCGAAGTTGGCTCGGACCGGAGCCAGTGATCGGCGTTCTCTTCGATCATGCGGCAAACCTGTCTTTTGAACTGCCAAGCGTCGTCGATATCGTGGTTGGCCCAGGAACGGCTCCAGCAACCGACAAAGCAGAGCGAGCACGCCAGCTCATTGTCGCACTTGCAACAATCGGAAAAAGTAAGCGTCGACCTGCTCTGGCAATGCGGCGCATTCCCCTCCTCCTTCCGCTCTCCTGGCAATGGACCGGCTATCCCCCTTTACAGCGCCTGCTTCAGGAAGTGCGCGAGAGTGAGGATCTAGAACAGTGCGCGTTAACGAGCCTGTTCTTCGGTTTTCCACAGGCTGATGTGCCCTGGGCCGGAGCTACCGTATTCACCAGTGATGCCCGTGGGCCAGCTGCTGCACATGAGCGAGCAGCAGCGTTCGCTGAGAAGCTTTGGCACACACGCAATGACCTTGCACAAACACAATGGAACATCGAAGAAGCTGTCCACACAGCGATGGCCGATCCCACAACACCGTTCTGCCTCGCAGAGCTCGGCGATGTCCCGGAGGCAGGTGGGCCGGCCGAAGGCACAGCAGCCCTCTGGGCCATGCTCGACCTGGGCGTCCACGAAGGGCTGCTCGTTGCCATCGCCGACGCCGAGGCCCTCGCGCAAGCCCAACGCGTGGGTGTTGGCGGAGCATTTAACGGCGCAATCGGCGGCAAACGCGATACGCGAGGCGGCTATCCGATTGATGTCCAGGGCGAGGTTCGTGCTCTAGCCCCTGGGCGATTTCGACGAGAACGTGGAGACGGAGCCGGGCTTGACGATGATGCAGGCGGGATTGCTTTCCTGGATCTTGCAGCACGGCACGGAGGGCATGTTCAGGTGATCTTGACCGAGCGCCCGGTCATACCTGATCCCGGTCTGTTCACCGCCATCGGCATTGATCCAATACCAAACCTCTTGGTCGTCAAGTCAGCGCTCGCGTTTCGAGCAGCCTGGCCTCACCGTCTCGCCTTACCGGTAGCAACACCAGGTATTACCACGCCGGAGTTCACCTTCTATCGATTTACGCGTTTACCACGTCCGCTGTGGCCACTTGATCCGCTTTAAGGCGACGAAGCAAGCGAATCAGCAAGCGACATGAGGCAGTCAGCAACAGCGTCAACCCCAGGAAGGAGGAGATCGGCGATCTCAGTCAATTCAGTCGGCGCCTCAGCGCTGGCTACCCCAACAGCTACACCAGTGAACTGACCAGCAGCGCGTAACGCGCGAACCGCATGCATCGCATCGAGGTCAGTTCGATCGTCGCCAAAAAAGACGAGTGATCGTAGGGAGAAACGACGAACCAGGTCCTGAATGGCCTGCCCCTTCGAAACCTCGTTCCGAGGACGCACCTCCACGAGCATGCGTCCACGGGTAACCGTAAGAAGAGAAGGAAATGTGTGGGCAACTCGCTGATTCACCCAATCTTCAAGTTGCTGGCGAACAATCTCAGGTGCAGGAGCCGTGCGATAGTGAAGGCTCAGCGAAAAGCGCTTCGCCTCAACCAGCACACCAAGCGCCGCAAAACGCTCCCGCGCTTCATTGGCCAGCAACGCGATAGCCTGCGACGCAGCCGTTGCTTCTGGCATAACCCAGCGGGTGCTATCGGTGAGCCATTCGGCCCCATGCTCACCAATGTAGACAATGCCGTCTAACCCCACACGAGCACGGAGGTCATCAACCTGCCGCCCACTCAACAGAGCAACGCATGCCAGCAACTGCCGAAGCCGCGCGAGGGCAGCGCGGGCAACTGGATGAATGGTCGCAGCCGCTGGATCTTGCACAATTGGGCTGACGGTGCCATCAAAATCACAGCAAAGACCAGCACGGGGAGAGCGCAAGACCGGCAGGAGACGCTGACGACAAACGGCATCCATCATTGGTCATATCACCATGAAACATACATCCATCCGCGCCTCTCTCATCGTATACTACCCCCGGCGCGCCGGGAGTGTCCGGAGTGGGTGGGACGTCATGGCTGCCGTGCGAAGCGGGTTACGAGGATACATCCAAGGGTTGACCGCGCTTGATGCCGATATCAAGCGTTTTTTCGTCTTTAGCCTCTTCTCAAATATCGGCATCGGTGCCTTTACCTTGCTCTACAACCTTTACCTTGTACAACTTGGCTATAAAGAAGATTTCATTGGATTATTCAACAGCGCCTCGACGATTGCGCTTGCGCTCGGAGCACTCCTGATTGGACGCCTCCTGAATGCCCGTGGTTCGTGGTGGACAACCACGTATGGCACGGCCGCATTCGTTGTCTGTTCCATTGCCTTAGCTCTTTCGACGCATCCAATAACCATCATGATTTTTGGAGCACTCTATGGCATTGGCTCCGGCTTTGTCCTCGTAACACTCATGCCCTTCATTGTCGAGCACGTGCCATCGCGTGAGCGATCAACGGTCGCCGCAGTAGCGCTTTCCCTCACATCAGTCTCGGCAACACTTGGGAGCCTTCTTGGCGGCTGGACACCGCGGCTCGTCAACGTGCTGCTTGGACGACATGGTCCAAGTGCACTCGGCTATGCAACAGCCCTTGTCTTCAGCATGATCCTGACAGCTGTTGGTCTCGTGCCACTCTTCCAAATGCGCCAAGCGCGCTGGCATCGGCTGGAACAGACAACGAGCCTGCACATTCGGCTGGACGAAAACCAGCACCAACGCCAGGGACACTTCTATCTCATCGCCTTCGTACTGGCTGGCGGTCTCCTTAGCTTAGGATCAGGTGCAGCAGTACCGTTCTACAACGTTTTCCTCTCTGACATCGGGATGCGGACCAGTCAAATCGGTTTCGTGTATGCACTTGGCAATTTGCTCGGAGCATTCTTTGGCTTGTTTAGCCCACCGCTTGCGCGCCGATTTGGGCCACTGGGAGCAGTGAGTGTCATTCGCTTCGCTCCCGTGCCGCTCTTCGCACTCTTGGCACTCCTCCCGAACCCTGGACTTGCGATTCTCGCCCACCTTGTCCGGATGGTGTCGATCTCAATGGCCTGGCCAATCGATTCCACGTTGGTCGCTGATGTGCTTCCAGGGCGGTTACGCGCGACAGCCTACAGCTGGCGAAGTGCTGCCTGGAACCTCGGTTGGGCCGGTGCGAGCCTCGTCGCCGGACGAGTTATCGTGAGCACGGGGTATGGGCCAGTCTTCCTCGCCTTTTGCCTCTTCACCATACTGAGCATTGGGGTGATGGTCGGCGTCTTTCGTACCCATCCCGCAGCTCAGCGAGCAGTCTCCCAGTCTGTCACACCATCGCCGTGACCAGTGCTTCCGCTTCACTTGCAATTTGATCCGCAACGTACGCTGCTATTGTGAGCGACGAGGTCGCGGCCGGCGATGGCGCATTGCGAATGTGGACGATACCGGGCTGACGTTCGATAACGAAGTCGTCAACTAACGTGCCATCGCGCGTCATAGCCTGAGCACGCACGCCAGAAGGCCCAGGCAGAAGGTCATCGTCAGTCAGTTCGGGGATGTAGCGCTGGAGCGCGCGCAAAAACGCACGCCGGCTAAAGTCCCGCCACATTTCCAGCGCGCCCGTCAACCAGTATCGGCGCGCAAGACGTTGAAATCCGGGATACGTCAACGTTTCAAGCAACTCGTTTGGCCGCACGGTGAAGCGTCCATATCCCTCGCGGGCGAAGGCAAGCACAGCATTCGGCCCCAGCCAGACACTCCCATCCATGCGCGGCGTGAAATGAACCCCCAGGAATGGGAAGCGCGGATCAGGCACCGGGTAAATATTGCAGGGAACGAGCGAACGGCGTTCCGGACGCAACACATAGTAGTCGCCACGAAACGGAACGATGCGTGGATCAGGCGCGCCACCGCTGAGACGGGCGACATGATCGGCGTAGAGCCCAGCACAACTAATGACTAGCCGCGCTTCAACGGGATTCCCCGTCGTCTCGAGACGGGTCCAACCGCCACGCCGGGCTACGCCAACAACGGCGTGGTTAAGCCAGATGGCCCCACCAGCGCGCACGATGTCAGTCGCATACGATTGGGCGACTTGCTCGTAATCAACAATCCCCGTGACGGGCGACCAGATGGCACGGATCCCACTTGCGTGTGGCGCATATTCCCGTAACTCTTCTGGGCCAATCAGACGCAAGCCACGCACACCATTGGCTTGACCTCGCTCGAAGAGCGCTTGTAAGCGAGGGAGTTCTTCTGGTGACGTTGCCACGACAACTTTGCCACACTCGCGATAGGGAATACCGTGCTCATCACAATAGCGCTTTAATTGCGCTGCTCCAGCAACACAAAGCCGAGCTTTGAGAGACCCGGGAGTGTAATAGAGCCCGGAGTGGATCACTCCACTGTTATGGCTTGATTGATGGGCGGCAATGCGTGGCTCCTTGTCCAGCACGACGAGGCGCAGGCGTGGCCACCGCTGGAGCAATTCCCGTCCAACAGCCAACCCAACGATTCCCGCTCCAATAACTGCCACATCGTATTGCATGCCTTCAGCCCTCTCCGCTCACCGTATCACGAGCCACGCGTCAACCATGGTATATTCTCTGGCAAAAGGCGCCAAGCGGAGGGCGCAGTCGGTACGAAGCCCTCGGTAGTGACAAGCCATGATTATTGGTGTCGCACGATTTTCCATTTTCATCCCTGGTGCACAGTCCCTCAAAGACAAGCGGCACGTAATGAAGGCAATCATCAACCAGGTACAACATCGCTTCAACGTCGCGATCGCTGAAGTTGACGGCCATGATCAGTGGCAAGCCGCTGAATTAGGGGTTGTCTGCGTCTCAACATCAGCTGACCATGCTGATGCCATGCTGCAGGAAGTCGCACAGTTTATTGAGCGCCGGCTCGTCGACGGCTACGTTGCCGGCGTGCACACTGAGCTTATCCCGATGGGCTAATCTTTGCCGTTAGGATGTGGATTGCTGCACTTGGGCACGATGCTCAAGCTCACGCCGTCGTTCCTCGATAAGGCGTAAGACACGGCGACGACGCATACGCTGGTGAGCAAGCTCCTGCCGAAGCACCTGCTCCTGTTGCGCAAGGTACCGCTCAAGCGCAGCCGGTCCACGAGCCCGGAGCCGTCCTAAATCGGATTGCCGCAATGCCGCAAGTTGACGCTCCAGTGCACTCAGTTCCACGCCAAGCTGAGCAACACGGGTACGCAACGACTCGAGATCGCGTGGCCGCTCCTCCTGATCACTGCGGGACCAGATCGCCAGCAAGCGACGGAGTTGGTCCACATCCCCGGCTTCGCGCGCCTGGTTCACTAAGCGCATGAGCGCTTCGCGTTGGGCTCGCTCATGTTCGTCACGGGCAAGATCGGGGTGAATAAGGCGGGCAAGGGAACGGTAGAGTTGACGCAGGATGCCATCGTCATGGCCATTGGGAGAGCTGAGCAGCCGGCCGAAGCGCGCCTCGCCTTCAGCTTCCTCGGCTCCATTCGTCGATCGTTGGGCGCGTTCTTGGGCACTGAGTTCAGCATCACTTAAGGGGCGATCGGCACGGAGGAGGCGCCGAAGCCGCGATTCCAGTACGGCAACTTCCGCCTGGATATGATCGACTTCGCGGCGAAGCGTGCCAATCCGCTCGTCAATCTGCCGTTGGAGTGCTTGCTGACCTAACTCCTCTGCCGCAAGTTCCTGGCGAACACGCTCAAGGAGTGCCATACGACGGTGCAACTCGAGTTCCAGCTGCACCCATTCAAGATCGGTGAGTTTGGCGACTGCTCGCTGTGTCATCGTCCTCGTCACACGCTCCGTCTCGCAACCCCCTCATTCTAGCCAGTCGCGTGCGAACGCGCCAAACGCACCGGTTGGCTTCCAAGAAGAATTCAGCTATGCTGCAAGGCAAAAATGGCCTGCAGTACCAAAACCGAAGGAACAGGGCATGACCCAACACATCGCCAGCAAGCAAGTCGAAAATGCGAAGCCAGCACAAACACCGTGGCAGGCACTCGTTGATCAGCTTGCCGCCGAAGGCGTGCGCGTGCTCTTTGGGATGCCTGGGGGCGCGAAACATCTCTACGACGCGCTCTACGACCAGCCAGCAATCCGCCCCGTGCTCGTCCGACATGAGACCTCCGGGGCATTTATGGCTCACGCGTATGCCCGGGTCTCGGGTGAACTCGGCGTCTGCTTCGGCTGTCCAGGCCCAGGCGTCGCGAACCTTGTCCCCGGTGTCCTCGAGGCCTGGTCTGCCTGCATGCCCGTGCTTGCCCTCGGCGTGCGAGCGCCAACGCGAACATTCGGGATGGGGGCATTCCAAGAAGCTGATCAACTCAGGATCTTCCGGCCGATCACGAAGTGGGCGTTCACCGTTGAGCGGCCGGAACGCGTTGGCTGGGCCGTGCGGCGTGCGATAAGCCTTGCGACAACCGGACAACCCGGACCCGTCTACCTCGAGCTCCCAGCCGATGTTGCGTTGACCCCCGTTGTGCATCCACCAATGGTTCGGGCCGACCGCACGGTTCGCCCAGCGCCTGATCCGGCCCGGGTTGAGCAGGCGATCCACCTGCTTGCTGCCGCACGACGCCCCCTACTCATCTGCGGCGGCGGCGTGATCCTCGGGCGAGCACACCAGGCAGTGCGACGCTTTGCCGAGACATTTGGGATTCCGGTTCAAACAACGGCAAGCGGACGAGGGTGCTTTCCCGAAGACCACCCGCTGTTTGCTGGGCTCATCGGCCTCTACCGAACAGAATATGCGCAAGCGGTGTATGAGCAGGCTGACCTCCTGATTGCCGTCGGCACGCGGTTTGAAGAATTCCAGTCGGGGAACTGGCACTACTTCCCCGCTGGGGCTCGGTTGGTGCAGATCGATATCGCCGCCGAGGAGCTCGGACGCAACTGGATCCCCGATCTCGCGATTCACGGCGATGCCGCCCTGACCCTCGAGGCCTTGACGGCAGCCGGCCTGGCTCATGGGCTGCAGCCGAATCCAGCGCGGGTCGCAGAACTCGCAGCCGGCCATGCCGAAGCCGTCGCACGCGCTGCGCAGGACGCGTACGATCCCCAGGTGCCAGTGCGTGGCAAACGCGTGGCCTGGATGATCAGCCGCGTGTTCGACCGTAACTGCATCCTTGTCAATGAGAACGGTGCACAAGATCTTTGGGCCTATTACTGGCCCTATACCATCATCGGCGAGGGCAACGCTGTCGTTCCGCCAGCTGAGCAGACCGCGATGGGATTTGGCGTCTGCGGCGCTATCGGCGCCAAACTTGCACGACCTGAGGCGACGGTTGTCTGTACAACGGGGGATGGTGCATTCCAGATGGGCCTCCATGAACTCCCAACAGCCGTCCAAGAACGAGCACCAGTGGTGTGGGTTATCTTCAACGACAGGGCACTGGGCTGGCCACGGTGGACGCAGCAGACCGCCCTTGGCGGACGCGTGATTGCGACCGAATTCCACGCGCGCTTTGACTTTGTGACGGTCGCACGCGCTGCCGGCTGCTGGGCGCAGCGCGTGGAGACGCCCGAAGAACTTGGTCCGGCGCTTGAAGCGGCAAAGCGGGCCAACGCCGATGGCGTCCCCGCCGTCGTCGATGTTGCGGTCGACAGCCAGGAGCACCATCCCAGCTTTGTGGCGTTCCACAGCGTGCGTTAGATTGAGAGGGGATCATGCTCGACCACACTGGACGCTACCGCACGCGCTACGAAGACACGCTTCGGGCACTCGGTCACTACCTGGACGCACACCATTTCACCCGCATTGCGTTGGTTGAGACACCGGAAGGCTTTCTAGTCAAAGGGTATCGGGTTGAAGAGACCAAACTCACCGGTGAGAGCACCCTTGCACCCGAAACATATCTGTTCACAAACGAAGATCTCGAGGCGTTGCTTGAAGAGGCCTATCGACGGCGCGGCCAAGGCACTTCCCGGCAGTAGCACCATCAACGCGCCGCAAAGCGGCAGGGGCTGGAGTCCGCTCAGTCAACGGTAAGCGACACCAATCGCCTTGGCGATGCACGCTCGTGCCCAATTGCTCCAGGTGCGCGCGCTTCCTACAACATACTCTCAGCGGCAGCGCCCAACGACAGATCTTGGGACTGCTGCAGGGAGGCGTGTATGGTGCAGCGGCGTTCAATTCAGCCATCGCAGGAGAGAGACGAACTGCAGCGCGAATCACGGCAACGCCTGTACGAACGCGCATCGTCAAGGCCACCATGCGTGTTTGGCGCACCAGACAGGGAATCTCGTCGAGACAGGCCGGGTGACAGGAGCAGGACCGCCAGGGCCTGCTTGGCGAACGCCGAGAGGCAACGGTATGCTCAAGAATGCGGCACGGCACGCAGCGAGCGTGTCGGCCGGTGATGAGGGCGGATCGGGCCCGGTGGCCCGCACGGTCTTCAAAATCGCTGGGCGTCGGTTGTCCCGGCGCTGGTGGGTTCGACTCCCATCCGCCCTCGCCAGCGTCTCACCCCTGGCATCACGCGGATTCGTCCCGCCACTTTCTAGTTCCTGTCTTTTCCAAAGATGCTGGGATGCTGGGGCGCACAAGATAGCCAAGAGGCAATCTCAACAGCGACGGGCACCAGCCGGAACCTGTGCCAGAACACGCTGGAAAACTCGTTCTCACTTCGAGTCACGCAAACAGAGCTGCTCGTGGACATGACGAAATTTCTTTGTAGACAAGATTGCACTGCAGGTCAGTTCAAGAGCAGATCTGGGTAGTTTTGCGCCCTCCAGCCAGAGGCAACTCCTAGCACTCAAAGTCGATGACAGACACGGCCTTCTCCATTTCGTTGAGCCTACGATCATTGGAGCAGGACAGTGTACAGTGATTGCTTCATCACTTCCCTCTGGTGAATTCAGTGTGAAGAAAGTCAAACATGAACGTCGTACCACCAAACTGGGCCGAACATATACCAGAACATATACCAAACATATACCTAGGAATAGATCCTCAACGTGTTATTGCAGCCGAAACGGCAAAATTTCTTCTTTCTCCGCATGAAGAGGCAGAGCAGTTTCAATATGATCACGCAGGCGGCACACTATCTGTTTACGGTTGCCAGGATGGGCAAGGAACGATAGAATCGCCTCGGGTAGGCGTTGTGTAATCTGCCGGGAAGTAGGTGAAGTACATGCGGACACGGGAAGAGATCTACGGGGCGCTGTTGGAGGAATGGTTAAGCAAAGGGCTCGATCGTCGGCAGTTTCTCCGTCTAGTCGCCATGGGTGCGAGCGCGACGTCGCTGGCCCTGATACTAGCGGCCTGCGGCGGCTCGAAGACCGGCTCGGTCAGCACGCCAGGCCAGCCAACTCGCCCAGCCAGTTCACCGACACCAGCTGGCACACCCACGCCAATCGCGCAGACCATTGGCAAGGCGGCGATGACGCCAAATCCAATGCCGACATCGGCGCCGTTTGTCAATAAGCCATTCCTCATCGCCCTTAACATCGAGCCTGACTCACTCGACGTCCATGACTCGTTCTTCAACGCCTCACTCGGCGT
>ERZ795042.1358-NODE-1358-length-16136-cov-105.559045_pt1 | contig 16136 bp, 16 predicted proteins | sample MGYA00375126_ERZ795042 | MGnify/ENA primary metagenome ERZ795042 (study PRJEB30171, sample SAMN05518105) | compost metagenome | isolation source: Feedstock adapted compost from Newby Island compost facility, Milpitas, CA | place: USA:Newby Island compost...
AGCTCACGAAGAACCGGCCGGCACTATCACGTCGCACGGTCACCGACGTGAGCTTGACCGCTCCACACGGCTCTCCGTCGATGGGCTCCTCGGCGTCCTTGCCTCGTCGAATGAGAAGAAGCTCGCCGAAGCGGCGAGAACTTCCCGCTTCGGCGAGCTGTGTTCCTGCACGAAGTGGAAGTGGGCGCAGTACAAGCCCTTGGTTATCGGGTGTAATTCGTTCGAAGAACTGGAGAACCTCCCTCGCTGTGAAGAGCGATCGCGTAAGCGAATGCACTTCGATCTTCTGGAAAGTATTGGCCTCTCTCGTGGAGAGACAGGCGAAAACTCTCGAACTCCCGTCAGAAAACATGGGTTTCGTCGGCCTTTGCAGCTGCGGCGCCGCCGAATAAAATGGAATTACGGCAGTTCTTTTTGCATCTGCCGCCCGCGCCTCGGGGAGTCAGAGGCAGGAGAATGACATGCCCAATCACGCCCTTTCTCAGATCCATAACTTCCGCGCCTGCAACGTCGGTTGGCCGCTGTCGCTGGAAGTGGATGCCGTGATTGAAGAAATTACGGAAGGATGGAGTCTGACCGTAGTGTGTCAGACCGCCGTGGAAGGTGTCTGCTGGTTCGACCGCGAGGCGATACGCGAGTTGATTGCGCGCGAGAGGCTCCGCATCCGTCCGAGAGACGCTGTTCGCGAGCTGCACGACTGGTGCCGCAACCGCGTGCGGCACCTGATTGAGACTGCCGAGACCCATCTCAGGCTGGACGAAGTAGTCAGTACGTACCTCTCCGCCCTCGGCGAGGCGGACCGCGCTCGCGGCGAGTCCTACGAGGAGACCGCCGCCCGCCTGGACGACGACATCGTGCGTGCCGCTGCCGCTCGCTGGCACGAGTTGGAGGCCGCCCGGTGAGGGCGGTCCTGTCAGAAGGAGATAGACATGTACGCTGTGCTACAAATTGGCCACGCCGTGTATGGCGTCGGCGAGACACCGGACGACGCGGTCAGGGACGCGGCTGAGTGGCTGGAACAGCCGTGGGAGGTGGTCCCACTGAGAGAGGCTGTATACGGCGATTTAGTCATCGTGCCGTGCTCCGAGCGATTCGCCGCGCGGTACGAGGAATGCGGCGGCGATTTTCGCTTCGAGATCGTAGACGGAGAGGCGTACCTGCCGGATGAGCTCGAAGACGAAGAGCCATGACCCACCTGCGATTTCAGCGCACGGCATGAGCGAATCCCTCTGGTACGCTTCCCGCCCCTACCCTCCGCACTGTCGACGGCTCACGCGACAGTCGGCGCGCGAGCAGTACGGATCTGCCTGTGAGTTCGCTGTGGACTGGGTAGCCGGACGCGCAAGCCAGAAGCACGGACGCGTCTCGCAGACTGGCGAGACGTACTGGTATTGGCCGAGCCGGCCCGGCAGTCCATCTGGCTGGTGGCTGCTGCCTGAGCGCACACTGCAGATCGCCCGACGCACGATCGCCTACGCGGAGGCACGCGCCCAAGAGGACGCGCGGCGCGGGACGGTGCAGCGCGATGAGCATGGCTGGCCCGACACAGCGAAGCGGCGCGACGTGCACCTCCAGCGGTTACTGCGCGCCGCGCAGCGCGCGAAACGGCGGCCGATCGGTGACGTCGTTTACCTGCCGTGGCGGCAAGTACGCGACAAGAGGCGGCTGTCGCGGCTGGACAGGGAGGTCCAGGCGCTCCGCTCGATCCACGGCACGGTCGCAGTGAGAGTACAACGGCTGCAGGAGCTGCAGACACGGCGGCGCATGCTTGCGGCCGAGTGCGCGCTCCGGCGCATCTCCGCCACCGGACGTGGGCACTCATTCCCGGCGACCTGTGAGGAGCACGAGCGCGCGTTGATGCGAGCATATCGCCGGATTTCTAACCGGCACAGACCGCAAAAAGAGCAGCGCAGATGGATAACGCTCAGTACCTCTGGCACGTGACGCTGCAGACCGGCCACACGCGCCGCTCGTACCGGCACGAGGTCGCGGACGACGTCGTGCAGGTGTGTCGCGATTTGCTTGCCCGAGCGTTGCGTGAACCGGCTGAGATCCCGGGAATGTCACTTCTCATGACCGCCGAGAGTTCAAGACGGCGACTACTCGTGCCGGTACAGACGCAGAATGGCGTGCCAGTAGTAACCATCGGGATCGCCCGCCACTCGGCAGTCGGTGCACCGCTGTGGCGGCTCCTCGTGGAAACCGCGGAGCTGCCGGTGCATCCAAGTGTCGAACGTTGCCCGCCGGAACCCTGGTGCGCAGCTCGAATCGAGCGAGGCATCACCACGCTCTCGTCGGAACAAATTATGGCCCTGGGGGACTTCGAACGATGTATCGCGTGGGCATGGATGGGTAGTCGGGGCGCGGCTGTGTTACGCACCTCCCCCTGAAATTCCACGGACAGTCGCTGCAGGGGTCGTATCCAACCCTTGTTTCCCTCATTGGTCTCGTGCGACGGCTTGGAGCCGTTCTGAACAGCCGGTCGCTATACGAAGCGAAGAGAGCCACTTGTCGGTCTCTCATCGCCGAGGCCATAGTCATGATCATTTCAGATGTAGTGATCACCCTGAGCGGTGATCAGGCTGCCGAGTCGCGCTTTGCGACTCTCAAGCCCCATCAGAGGGTGCCTGACGAGGTTTATGTCGCCGGCCCCAAGGCGGTCGACATGTACCTCGAGTTCCTCCGCAGCATCGGCGGTCGCGTGTCTCCCATCGTGGAGCACATCGAGGTCGCCAGCGTCGCGGAGTAAAGGAAGAACGCGTTCAGGTCAGTCACGTACGCCCCGTTCGGCGTACGTGCTCACTTGACTGCCAAGATTCAACCATTCATCTCGCTCTCATTCAACCAGCCCTCCTTCGTGGAGGGCTTTGTTTTGTATCTGCCCATCCTGCGCTGATCCGAGGAAACAAGGAGACAAAACGCCGGTGCTACACGGGGGACACGCCATCAACCCGATACGGCGAACCCATGAGCATCGCCCAACGGCGACCGACACCCCGCACTGAGACCGAGCTCGTCACCGCGGCGCTACGCCGCTACCGCAGGCGCTGCGAACGTGCCGGGGTTATCCCAATCTGGCTTGCGCTCCCCGCAGAGCGCCTTCTCGAGCGCGTCGAGCTGCGTACGGCCCGTTCACGCGTCCGGCGCAGTTGGATAAACGCCTGGCAACAGGCCGTGCAGGCGCACCGGAGGATCGGTCGCCCGGGCACGAGCCGTGACATCCAGATCTGGATTGCGCGGTTCTGGCTTACGCACGCCAGCCACTGGCGCGCCTTTGCAGGCGATACGATCCGCGTTCTCCCCTGACGGCTGCAGTCCTCTGCGGTATCCGCCCGTCCTCATTCGAGGCCTTACGTCCCGGGCGGTCTCCACCCGTGAACCTCGAAGAGCGACGGTCCCCCCTCGGATCGCGGTCACTACACCTGAGAGGTCATTCATACACAGGGATCTCTTGATGCAGATCGCATTCGACCTGACTTGGTCAGATCCGTTTACAGGGGCGGAAGTCCCTTGGGCAGAGCCCACGGAAGGGCTTCTCAGCGACATCTCGAACGCGAGATGGAAGATCGTCGATGTCGAGACCACACAGCTCAACCCGGCGTCCGAGCCGATCTCGTTCTCCGCACGTGACATCCGTCGCGGGGTCAATCCGGAGCCCAGGCTCCGAGTCGTATCGGTGCTGTTCCCGGACGCCCGGATCGGCGGCATTTCGGTCGTGGCGTTCGACATGGACCGTCTCTCGAAGAGCGACCGCAGGCGGGTCTGCGATGCAGTCCTCACGGGAAACGTCATCGGTCACAATGTGGGGTACGACGCAGGCTGGCTGCGGATGGAGTCCAAGGTTCGGCCGACGCGTCTTCTCGACTCGATGCTGATCGCGCGGGTGCTTTATCCGCAGCAGCCGATCGAGTTGGCAAAGCTGGCGGCCTCGGAGGAAGCGGATCTCTCGATTCGCAACCAGGCCCTTCAGGCGTTCGAGCAGGGACGCTCGGGCTGGTCGCTGGCGGATCTCGCGCTCACCGTGCTCGGCCGCGTGGTCGATAAGGAGCTGCAGGGGCCGCGCAACTGGTGCGAGCCGTTCCTCACGCAGGCCAACTACGACTACGCCACGGATGACGTGAGAACCGTCTACGACATCCTGACGGTGCTGCTCGGCGTTCCCGTCGGTGAGGATCTCATCGAGGCGTACGAGCGGGCACGAGCGGAAAGCCCGCAGCTTCGGCTCGTGGAGCCCCAGGTGCTCGACGTGCTCGACATGCGCGAGCGCGGCATGCCCTGGAGCATCGAGGAGGCGGATAAATTCGTCGCAGCTCAGAAGGCGAAGGTCAAAGAGCACGCCCAGAAGATGGTCGAGCTCGAACCTGCGCTGGCTGAGCACCTCGATGAGCTGTCCAACTTCGATGCGGGGACCTCCGCGGAGCTCAAGCAGGCGCTCGGTGAAGCCTTCCGTCGTCGCGGGCTCGTGCTCGAGATGACCGAGAAGACCGGTCAACCGAAGGTCGGTGAGAAGGATCTCCGGCGTGCTCGTGCGGCGATCGTGCCCGAGGCCAAGCCGCTCTTCGACGAGTGGGTGGGGCTCTGCCGGGCGAAAAAGGCCGGGCAGATGGCGCTCGACTTCTCCGGCTTCGCCAGACGCTCTCCAGACGGGCGGATTCACTCGAACATCGCACACGGGCCGGCTACCGGCCGCCTTGCATCGAGTGAACCGAACGTTCAGCAGGCGCCTCGCGATCAGGGCTTCCGCAACGCCGTCAGGGCGGGACCCGGAAAGAAGATCGTCGCGTGCGACTTCTCCGCGCTCGACATGCGCGTGGCGGCGGCTCTCGCCATCCGCGCGCAACGTCAGATCTTCGAGGCCTACATCGGCGTGCGCGACGTGCCGAAGGACGTGGCACTCATCATCAAGCGCGTCTACGAGCACCAGGTCACCCTGGAGCAGGCCGAACGGATGGAGAAACAAGCCGAGAAGCGGCTTGCCGAGTGGCAGGAGAAGCGCGAGGAGTACGAGGACGACCCCGATTCGCGTAAGCGGTACTGGGAGCGCTGGCGGGAACTGTCCCGCGAGGTGCTTCTCGCCCGCTTCCGTCGATGTCTCGCCTACGTCCGCATGCGGGCCGAGAAGGCGGGCACGGCCGAGTGGGGTTCACTTCGCGACGCGTTCTCGATCCCGGGTATGGACATCCATACCTGGACCGCGCTCAGCATGGCCGGTGAGGATCCTCTTGCCCTCTTTGCCGGCAAGAGCAACGAGGTCGTGGTCGCCGAGCTCAAGGCCGCGAAGAAGCGCCTCGGGGACAAGCGACAGTCAGGGAAGGTCGCGAACCTCAGCCTCACGTACGCCATGAAGGACCTGGGCTTCCAGGACTCTGCGGCAAAGGTACATAACATCCACTGGACGCTGGAAGAAGCCGGTGAGGTTCGTCGCCAGTGGCTGGCGACCTACGTCGAGGTTGATCTCTGGCACTGCTGGACAGAGCTCAACGCGGCCGGAACGGTCATGATCCCGGATCCGGAGAAAGGCAACCGCATCGCGCGCAAGCCCTTCTTCGCGTCCTACACGCTTGCCGGCCGGTTGATCTACGCATTCGGGCTCAATGCGGCTCTCGCGTACGAGGACCAGTCCACCGGTGCCGACATTCTCGGCACGGCGATGGCAACCTTCCGCGAGCAGTACCCGGAGGTGAACGCGTGCATCGTCAACCAGGTGCACGACGAGATCGTCTTCGAGGTGCCCGAGAAGCGCGTCGAGGAGTTCGTTCCGATCATCACCTCGGTGATGGTTGGTGCGGCCGAGAAGTACCTCGGACCGTATGGCGTCCGTGCGGAGTGCTCTCCTACAGTAGGGGATGTGTGGCTCAAGGATTGAGCCGCATCCGTTTATCGACGCAGTTCACACCCCTGGTACCTCGCGTACCAGGGGCTATTCTTTCGCGTGAGCGCATCTTTCCACAGGAGCCACAACACACTCCGGGAGGCCCGGTACCTATACACCACAGGTACTTGTGAACCTGGAGGCCACATGTTCTCGTTCTTCGCTCTCTTCGCTCGTCGCGAGCCCGAGCCCGCTCCCCTTCCGCAGAATCCGCGGGAATGGGGAATGGATCTCCTGCATCCGTGGCTCGAGACCATGGACCATCGCAATCCCGAGCATCGGGAGCGAGTGGAGAAAAAGCTCGAGGTGCTCGAGCAGGCGATCTGGCACGAGGCGAAACACCGCTTCGCCTCGCTCGAAGAAGTGTTCGAGGCCAGTCCGGCCTCGCTGCCTGTGCATCTTCGCGTCTATCGCGAGATGCACGAATATATGAGGCTCTGGCTGACCCTTTGAACTCATTCATGGACTGCGGCGATTCGTCGCAGTCCTACTTCTTTTCACCGCCAAACAATTTGACGCTGTATCCCGATCACGCGCCGGCCTCGTCGCGCACCGCTTCCTATACCTCGCAGGCAAGGGTGACCTGCGAGGACATCAATGGTCAAAGTCATGTCCCGGAAGGACACGAACGTGAACTCGTTCGTGAACTCCGATGAGCGACTGCGCAACGCACGAATGCTCGGAAGGGGAAGCTTCAGTCAGGTCTTCGATACTCCGGACCCCGCACGGGTCTTCAAGCTCACGGCTGATGCCGCACACACGAGCTATCTTCTCGACTGCTACTCCCCGCAAGGGCCGTTCAAGCCCGTCGTGTACGAGGACTACGGGGTGGTTTGCACGACCAAAACCGGCATCGACGTATACCTGCTCGAGATGGAGCGGCTTCACAAAGTGCGGCGCGGCACGCCGAATGGGCGGCTCGTGCGCCAGATCGTGCACTTCGTTCGGCTGAGGCCCTACTGGGATCGCCGGCTTCCAATGGTCGAGGACGATCTCACGTGGTTGCCTGCTGAGCTGGCTGACTTCATGGGCGAGCTCAACTACTTCGTGTGGAACTTCAACTGGGCGCTCGATATCGGCTGGCAGAACTTCATGGAGCGCGCCGATGGAACGCTCGTGCTGAGTGACCCAGTAATCGACTACGAAACCTACCAAGCACACGTCCACTGACAATTCCCCGGTCGGAGCTTCTGCTCCGGCCGTTTCAGTTTAGCTCGCCCTTTTCCGTCTCCCTGATCTTCCTCGTCGACTGAAATGCCATCGGCGTCCCGCATAGCGGGTCGCTACACCTCGGCGATCGTCTCTCCGAGGTCCTTCTCGTGTGGCTAAAGTCTCTGCGGATCGGCGCAGTGTCTCCCCGGCTGATTGCGTCCTTTCTGGTAATGCCCTTCTTTGCACTCAGCGCTTACGGCAGCACGTTGCCCCGCATCGAGATTTCCGTACTCGCCGACCGGAGCACCGTGGAGTTCTTCGGCTCGGTCGAGGCGGCTCGCGAGGCGATCGAAGCGCGCGTTCGGAAGGCAAGTCGACTCTATCGCGAGCAGCTCGGCATCGAGCTCACCGTTGCGCACATGGAAATTCCGGAGAATGTGGATCTGGACCCGTTTGACCCCGATCTCGATGCCGATGAGATCCTCGATGCGCTGATCGAATCTCGTACCTGGCGCCCGGAGCTGCGGACCACTGACGCCACACTGTTGATCACGGCGCGAGACATGCGTACCGCGAACGGGCGGCTTGGTGGATACGCTGCAACCGGCACGCTCTGCACACGCGATGCCGCATTCGTCGTGCGGGTCATGGATCCGGAAACCGATCCGCGAACGCTTGCTCACGAGCTTGCGCATGTGCTCGGCGTCGGCCATGACGGCGAATGGCCCTGCGCTCATGAGAACCCGGACGGCTGGCTGATGGCCGCTACCGACAACGACAACCATCGGTTCTCTACTTGCACCCTGCGGACGGCGCGGGAACTCATCGCCTGGCGCCTGCCCTGCCGTACGACACTTCCGACAGACCTGCGGACGGCCTCGCACCTCTCTCAGGGTGGATGAGGCATGGCCAGTGCCAATTCCTGTGGTTTCGCTTTTCTCGCTGTTCGTTCTTCTCGAGATTGCATGGCGAAGGCGTATCTGAACCGCCTGTGCAGAGTGAAACGTGCTGCCGCCCATCGCTACACCTCGGTAGGTCATTGTCGAGGAGTAGCTTCATGGTGTTCGTACGCAATGTGAGCCGGCTGGCCAGCCTCACCATTCTGGTGGCTGCCTTCCTGTTCGGTACATACGTCAATGCTGCACCGCGCGTCGAGATGTCGATCGTGACAGACTGGGCAACGGTTGCCTACTTCGGCTCCATAGAGGAGACGCGCAAGGCCATCGACTCGGCGGTCGCGCACGCGGCATATATTTACCGCGATCAGCTCGGCGTTGAGCTTATCGCTTCGCACGTCGAGATTCCGCAGGGGCCCGCAGCAGATGTACTCGCGAAGCACACGCACGCGAAGTTCCTGCTCGATGCGGTGATGGAACATCGGCTGCAAAACGGTGTTCACAGGACGGCAGATGTCACGGCGCTCCTTACGGTGCGAAAGCTCCAGCTGGGATCGCAAAGTCTCTCCGGATATGCCACGATGGGCCCGGCCTGCTCGGCCAACGCATCAGCCATCGTGAGCCTGCGTCACGGCGGACTCGATGGGCAAACCCTCGCGCATGAAGTGGCCCATACCTTGGGGGTGGGCCATGACGGCGAGAGCCCGTGCGAGCACGAGGAGAAGAATGGCTGGCTGATGTCGGCGACGGACTTCGGTGCCGAGCACTTCTCCCAGTGCAGCATCGAAACGATCCGTCATGCGCTGGAAACGTTCCGCGAGTGCTTCGAGGAGCCAAGTGCAGGTGCTCCGTTGCAACCTCCCGCTCCAGTGCTTCCATCCGCAGCACGCTTGCCCTCCGAGGCTCGCGCTTCCGTCGAGTCCACCCCTTCATCAGGTGGTGGCGGGATACTCGATATGCTCGCGGTAGCCCTGCTACTTGCGTGTGTGGCACTCAGGCATCGTAAACCCGCTCACGTTCGCGTGAAGTGCAGGTCCTAGAACTGGAGGGTCAGCCGTTCGTCGATTCACCCCTGATCCCTGGTGGTTCAGGGGTCTTCTTTTCGTGATGCTCAGTTCGCATACCCAGCTCCCTATACCTCTCAAGGACAATCGAGAGCGACATGCATGTGGTGTGAGAACAAACTACTAGTAATCGGCGATACGCTCGCGATCGAGCACTTCCGTCGGCAAAACCGCGGGGTCATTCACCCAGTCGGATCTGCGCCTATCCCCGTGCCGCTGCTGTTCGGTGCGCTTCTGCCGAGACCGCCGGTGCTCGACGTCGAGGAGAATGAAGGTGCCCTGAACGTTTATCAGGCCCTCTACGGGGACTGGAAGCAGGCGGCCGCCTCCATGAATCTCCGAAACTCCTTTCAGGACCGGGAAGCTCTCGTCCAGCACCTCAAGGAGACGCACGCGAACCTGGTCGAACTCGCCGAGCGGTACCGGCGCAACGAAGAGACGACGGGTTTTCGCAACTGGTACGAATGGAATCTCGAGCATTTCGGGACGAAGTGGGATCTCGGTCCTGACACGACAGGTGGATATTTCGGTCCCGGGTGTTATGTCTACACGTTTCGGACGTGGGAGCATCCGCCTCTGCCGTGGTTCGAGCTCCTCGTTGGAGCCTATCGGATGGTGGTCCTCAAGCTCCGCTATCTGCGGCCTCAGGAAGGTGCCGACTGGGAGGAGCTCGGATCCGTGGAGCTCGCCCGCGCAGGCTGATTGCAGGTGACAACGGCCACCGAGGCGATCGCATTCTCTTCCGTATTCCGGCGGCCTTATACAGGCCGCCTTCTTCTTATCCAGCCCGCGGGGCACACGCCGGCGGCCTCGGGCTAAGCCGAGATCCATATACGGCGGAAGCGGGCCAGATTGCCTGTCAGCCGGCCGACATGACCGATCCGAACTCGATTCTTCGCCGTCTCTGCCAGTACTATCTGGCCTGTATCGCCAACGACGACGCGGGAGGCGTCTCGGTCCTTGCCCGTAGCGGTGGGGAACCGGAGTACGTCGAACTTGCGCACATCGAGCTCGATGCCCGACGGCTTCCAGGGTGGAACGAGGCGCTCGCCGCCTTCGTCCACACGAAGCGATCGCGCGACAGCGGCACACTGCGACTGGGGTATCCCGTTTACTCCATGTCAGGTCGCGCGGAGGGCGCCGCACGCAAGCTCCTACCGATCTTTCTGATCGACGTTGCCGTGGATGCCCAGGGCATCGAGCCGGAGTGGCACACCTGCGCGCTCAACCTCGAGGCGCTGCGCGAGCTCGAAGGCAACGGAATTCAGTTCGCACAGCATTCGATGCTCGAGCTCGAAGAGGCACTTGGGCTCGATGTGAACGGGGGCATGAAACCGTTCTCGCAGATCGTCGAGCGGCTCAAGCTCCTGCGTCCCGAGTGGCCGTGGGCGGATCCGTCCGCGGAAGACACGCCGCCTGTTCCCCTCGCGCAGGATAAGCCCGATCTCATTTATGAACGCGGAATCGTGCTCCGTATCCTGCGGCCGTACACGCAGGGGCTCGAGCTCGAGCTGCAGAAGCTTGCGAACACGCCCGCGCACGTTCTGCACGGAACCGCCCTCGGCGCTCTGCTTTTTGGCGCCGAGGCCGCTGCTCCGCGCTCGATGGATACCACGCCGCTCCTTGAAGTGCTGCCGATGAACCCCGAGCAGCGTGCCGCAGTGCGCATGGCGCTCGATGAGCCGCTGTCGGTGATCACCGGGCCGCCCGGTACCGGCAAGTCTCAGGTGGTGGCGAACCTGCTCATCAACTGTGCCTGGCGGCGCCGGCCGGTACTCTTCACCTCGAAGAACAACAAGGCGGTCGACGTCGTCGATGAGCGCGTGAACAGTCTGGGCCGAAAGCCCGTGATGGTGCGCCTTGGAGCGAAGGAGCACCGTCACAAGCTTGCCGAACACCTCTCCTTCCTCGTCAACGGAACGGTCACACCGGAGGAGCTCGAAACGCTGCGTGCCGAGCGGGCCACCTACGACCGGCTCGGCGAGGAGCTCGCACAGGTTGATGAGGCGGAGCGGATGGCGCTCGAACTCAACGCACAGGTGCGCCGTCTTGCGAGGGAGCTTGCCGAACTCGGCGTGCGGACCGATGCGGTCATGCGTGCCGCGGCCCTTCAGATCGACACGAACCGCGCCCGCACACTCCTCTACAAGGCCCGTGATGCGCTTCTTGCGGCGCTGCCCGAGCAGCAGAGGACCTGGACGAGGCTTACCTGGCCACTCTGGAGACGGCTCCGGCTCGCCGCGCTCGAGCGAGCGCTCGGAGCGCTCAAGGCCGCGCTGGGAGTCTTCTGGCAGGCCTCGCCGCCTTCCGGACTTCCCGAGGATGAAGAAGAGGCGTGGAAGAACCATCTCATCGGCTGCGCTCGAGTGCTCGCCGGCATCGAGCGGCTGCATTCCTATGAGTCCGGACTGCATGCACTTCGGGAGGTGGACTTCGGCGAGCTCGCTGCGCGTCGCAACGTGATCCAGGATGCGCTCGTGCAGACCTCCGGAAGGCTCTGGCAGGCGTGGGTGGCAGCACAGCCCGCGATGCTCACCACGGAGCAGCGCCTCATGCTCTCGCGCTACTCGACCGTGCTCAAGAGCGTGATGGAGGCAGGCGATGCGGAGCTCCTGCCTCCGGAGGTGCGCCGTGAGTACGATCGGATCACTCTCGATGCACCCGAGGTCGTCTCCTGCTTCTCGGTCACCGCGCTCTCGGCGCGAAACCGTGTGCCCTTCACGCCGGGGTACTTCGATCTGGTTGTCTTCGACGAGTCTTCCCAGTGCGATATCGCATCCGCGCTCCCGATCCTCTTTCGCGCACGGCGCGCGGTCATCATCGGGGATCCTCAGCAGCTCAAGCACATCGCGAGCCTGCGCCGCGATCGCGACGCGGCCTTCATGGTCGATCAGAAGCTCGAGAAGACGCACCTTGACTGGCAGTACTCGACCCAGTCGCTCTTTGAGCTCGTCGCAAGTCGCGTGAGTGATTCGGCCAAGATCAGTCTGCGCGACCACCACCGCTCGCACCCGGATGTGATCGGGTACTCGAACCAGGCGTTCTACGAGCACAGCCTTCGGATCGTTACACGCCTGCCCAACCTCAAGCGTACCGATCCCACGGCGCCGGCGGTGCGCTGGATCGATGTGCGCGGCAAGGCCCGCCGCGGCAGCTCGGGCTCGGTGTACAACGCCGAGGAAGTCACGGCCGCGGTCGAAGCCGTGCAGACGCTCGTCCGCAACGGCTACACAGGCACGATCGGCGTCGTCACGCCCTTCACCTACCAGGCCGAGCGGATTCGCCGCGAGCTCGAACGGGACCCCAAGCTCTGGGAGCGGCTGCGCCGGGATCATGACTTCCAGTCGACCACCGCGCACGGCTTCCAGGGTGATGAGCGCGATCTGATGCTCTTCTCGGTGGTCGCAGCGCCGGGTCTGCACGAAGGCGCCCTGCGTTTTCTCGAGGACGAGGCGAACGTGTTCAACGTGGCGATCACCCGCGCCCGGGCAGAGCTTCTGGTCATTGGGGACCTCAGCTGGTGTCTCGATGCACCGGTGCGTCATCTGCGTGAGTTCGCGCGGTACGTGTCTGCACTCACGCGCTCAGAGTCCAAAGTCAGCGATGACTCTGAGACAGTCGCCCGCGGCGCACTCGCACCCGAAGAGCGAAGCTTTCTCGAGGCGCTCGAGCAGGAGGGCTTCGCACCGCGCGTGCGCCCGAAAGTCGAACAGTACCGGATCGATCTTGCCCTCGAGATCGGTAAGGCACGGCTTGCGATCGACGTCGTCGACCGTACGGATGAGAACGACTGGGGCGCCGAGGCGCTCGAGCGTGAGCAACTCAAGCGCCAGCGCCTCCTGCGCCTCGGGTGGGATGTGCTTCGGTTCTGGCCGGTCCAGGTTCGTGATGATCTGCCCTGGTGTGTGGCGCAGGTGCGTCAGTGGGTTGAGCGCGTGAACGGCGCATAAAGAACGCCGGCGCTCGCGCTCGGACAGGATGCTCGCTAGACAGCAGGAGGGCGCCGCGGTCGGTGCCCAGAAGGTGAGAGGCGCGCCATGGCCCGAATCTCCCGCGAAGAGATGCTGACCCTGCTGGGTCCTACGCCTGTTGCACAAACCGGCGAAAAGAGCGTTCCGGAGCCTGTTACGGCGCCTCAAGCTCCTGCCTCACCCTTGCCCCTCACCTCGCCTTACGGACGGCTGCACGGCCTCCTGGCGCGTGCGCTGCCGCGTCTTTGGCGGTATGCGAAGCAACAGCCGGAGGCCTCCGAGGTGCGTGCGCTTCGCCGCAAGCTTCGTGAGCTCGTGAGCTGGGTGCTTACCAAGGAAGGCTACTGCGTCTCGCCGAATGCACCGACTCCGTATCACGCGGATGGACGCGAGGTACAAGGGCGGCTCGAGCTCCTCGTCACTGCACCCGATGGCAGTCCGCTCCTTGCGCTCGAAACCGACTTCACGGGCGAACCGGACTCACTCCACAAGCTCGCCGTCTGGCATGCGCGTGGTGTTCCGGTGCTCTGGATCGTCGGTCGTCCGTGTAAACCCGAGGATCTGCCCGAGCTCCGTCGACTCGCCGGGCGCACGCTACGCGAGCGCACCTTCTGGCTGCCGATCTATCACCTCGAGCACGGCTGGGTGAAATCTTCCCGTCCGCGGAACGAACCCGTCGCCTGATCGAGCCTCTCCTATACGGGAGCGGGTCAGAAAGCGAGAGGTTTGAGCATGCCGGCAACCATTCAGAAGCACGTCGGAGACCTTCTTGCCGTCGATCGCGGCATCATCGTCCACGGCTGCAATGCCAAGGGCGTCATGGGCTCTGGGGTAGCGCTTGCCGTAAGGCGCAAGTATCCGCAGGCGTACGCGGCCTACCGCAAGACGTACCTCGAAGCCGGGCTTCGGATAGGACAGATCATCCCGGTCGTTCTCACGCGTGATTCGAAGGGTCCGACGCTCATCCTTGTGAACGCGATCACACAGGAGTTCTACGGAACGGATCGTCGATACGTCGACTACGATGGTCTCGCGCGGTGCTTCGAGCAGGTCGCCGAGCTTGCGCGTGCGCACGCGCTCCGGGATGTGCATTTCCCGCTCATCGGCTGTGGCCTTGCTGGAGGTGACTGGCGCGAGGTGGCACCGCGGATCGAGACGGCCCTCGAAGGACTCAACGCGCACCTGTGGGTGCTCGAGTAGTTCATCATTCGCGGCCGCCTTCTGGCGGCCGTCATCTTCACGGTGAGGCGCTGTACCGGCGCAATATGTTCGATCTGCTTGTTCCTTTTCGTGATGGGTTTATATAATGGAAATAGGGAGAGACGGAACACCCTGTGATCGCGAGGTTGCAGGGGTGCACGAAAACCCGCCAGCGACGCATAAAGCGTCGCGGCACTGGAAAGACGAGAGAACAACGATGGAACTCACCGAGGAATTCTGGAAGACGCAGCGCGGGCTGCTGCTTGTGGGCAGTGACGGATCCCTGCGCTTCACTGCGGCCGGCCGTGCGAAGTACGCGCCGCGCCTCGCCAAGCATGGATTTGCGATCACGAACGTGACCACGGTCGAGCGCTTCCGTGAGGTGATGGGCGTGGTGTTTCAGCGCGAACTCGCTGAAAACACCCGGCAGCTCGAGCGTCTGCTCGCGGATCCGAACACGACCGAAGAAGAGCGCGCGTCCATCCGCCGCGTGCTTGGAATCTGAGCCCGCAGCTCAGCTCGAGAATTCCTTCCGGCTTCCCAATCGCACATTCCGCCCCTTCTCAGGGGCGCATCGGAAGCCAATCTGCAGCACACGAATCGGCATGACTGGCGCGCTCGGCGCGCCAGTCTGCTTTCACCGGTTCAATCGACTATGCCGGTCGCTACAGGCAGGGTAAGTGCAGTCGCCTCGCCGGCGACAGGAAGAATGTTCCTGACCGCGCCTGCACGAGCGTTCGCGACCGCCCGTGATCCTGAAGCTGCTCGGAACACTGCTCGCTTCCATATGGCGCCTCGCCCGTGCTCTCGCACGTGGTGCGCGCGCAGCCGTTCGCATTGCGTGCAACGAGTTCGCCTATCGATGCGCGACTGGATCGAGGCTCACCGGACGGGTCGTCGGTGTAGGCGATGGGGATTCGTTGACGGTGCGCCTTGCCGATCGGCGCAGGGTGCGTGTGCGGCTCGCCGGGATTGATGCTCCCGAGCGGAAGCAAGCCTTCGGCGCCGCCGCGCACCGGTCCTTGATCGCTCTTGCGATGGGCAAGAGCGCACACATTCGGGTCGTGGGTGTCGACGAGTACGGGCGAATTCTCGCGCGCGTGCGGTGTGGCGACGTCGATCTTTCACTTGCACAGGCCGAGCGCGGAATGGCCTGGACGCTTTCAGGGAAGGCCCGGGACAGGCAGATCGCCGCGGCCGAGCGGCAGGCAAGACGTCAACGCATCGGGCTCTGGAGTGCGCAAGACCCACTGCCGCCCTGGGTGTTCCGGAGAAAATCACGCGCCTGGTTCCGGTGGTGACGTGTGAATCTCGCACGTATGCGAGAGCCCCCACCGGAAGGGTATCGCCCCTTCAGGCGAGGGCAGACCGAACAGGCTCCACTATCACCTCTCTCGACGCGAGCAGACTCAGCGGTTGCGTCTACTCAAGTGAGTGAAGAGGTGCTATGCACGGAACGACTCCCGCCTTCACAACATCGTCCGCACATAACATGGCGCCCGCTTCTGCGCGACGGAGAAGTCGCGCCACGACCTCCTTGAACTCAAGGGCGCGCGGCACGAAACCCGTGTTGCGACTCGTGCGACCGTGTGGCAATAGACGCGGGGAACGTGCTCAGCAGCGCCTGCTGATCCTCAGCACGCTCTTTGCGCACGAGAGGCTGACAGGGGCTGCACGATGCAGAGGCCCTGCCGATCATGAATAGAGCCGCTCCCCCATGAACAGCCCTACCCACGCACTCGCCGCAAAGAGAGTCGGCATCGGCACATCTGGTGCGGTCACACCGAATACGCGCTGACACTGTGACACGAGTACCTACCGCCTTTTATAGGTATCGACCGCAAGGGTTTCAGATGTGAAGGTATAAACGCGGAGCCCGCGGCCGTGCCTGCGTGATGAAACCCCGGTCGGCACACCAACCGGGGGTGTCGGAGTCTCATGCTGTCGGCGCCTTCGCCTGTTCCCGACAGGCTCGACGTCG
>ERZ795042.1362-NODE-1362-length-16123-cov-5.016119_pt1 | contig 16123 bp, 15 predicted proteins | sample MGYA00375126_ERZ795042 | MGnify/ENA primary metagenome ERZ795042 (study PRJEB30171, sample SAMN05518105) | compost metagenome | isolation source: Feedstock adapted compost from Newby Island compost facility, Milpitas, CA | place: USA:Newby Island compost...
CCTGCCGCATCGCGCGCGACTCCGCGATCAGCTCCGGAACGCCCGCCTTCTTCAGGAGCCGGTTCTCACTCTCCAGCTCCTGGCTGCGGCGCAGCGCGCGGCCCAGCTCGATGTGCGTGCGCAGCGTGGTGAGCAGCCGCGCGTTGTCCCACGGCTTCTCGATGTAGTCCCGCGCACCTCGCCGCATCGCCTCGACCGCACCCTCGATGCTGCCCCACGCGGTCATGACGATGGTCGGCAGCGTGGCGTCCAACGCCTGGATCTGGGAGAGCAGGTCCAGGCCTTCCTTGCCCGATGTCGTGTCGCGGGTGTAGTTGAGGTCGAGCAGCACGACGTCGAAGTCCCGGGCCTCCAGCGCGGCCAGCACGCCGGCCGGGGACTGCGCCAGCTCGATCTCGAACCCCTCGGCCTTGAGCAGCAGGCGGAGCGCCTCCAGGACGTCGGGCTGGTCGTCCGCGATCAGGATCCTCGGCTTGCCCACCGCGGTTTCCTCTCTCCAAGTCGTTTTCAACGAGCAAGATAACGTGCTGTGACGAGCCACGCGAGCACGGGCAGTGGCCCGAGGGGTGGCCGCCCGGGTGTACGAGGCCGCACGGCGCCGCCCCGGCGCGCCTGGGCGGGAGCCGCCGTTGCCCGGTCGGGCCGCCCTGCGCGTCGCGCCGCCCCCCCGCGCGCCTGGCCGGAGGCCGAGCGCGGGGCAGCCCGGCCCGTTCCGCCGAGGCCGGCTGGGGGGCGGCCGGGGTCGCAAGAAGAGCGTCGACGGTCGCCCTCCGCCCGGCATACCGTGGGTTTGACCGCCACCGTGTCACGCGCCGCTCCCTGACTCCGCTGCGGCGCGGAGAGCGCAGGTCCCCATGCCGACCGGACTCGTTCTCCTCAGCCTCCTCCTCACGACCGCTGTGGCGAGCGCGCAGCCGACCATCGCCCGCGTCCAGCCCGCACCCGTCCGGTCCGCCTCGACGTGCGGCTGGTCGTTCTTCACCCCGTCCGCCAGGCCGCCGGCCCTGGAGGAGCACGCCGGTCGGGCGGGCATCGGCGCGAACGACGTGGCTGCGGCCCTGGCGCTGTTGGAGCGCTGGTACCGGGCGTGTGACGAGAAGGCGGCGCGCGAGGGCGTCCGGCTGCTGGCCGGCGTGGTGCGGGAGATGGGCTGGCCCGAGGTGGCGCTGGAGCTCGCCGAGACCGCGACGCCGCCGCGCGATCCGCTCGGCGTCTCTGCCAACATCTACGCATTCCGCGGCGAGCGCGAGACGGAACTCGTCGCGTATGTGTTCGTGCCGGCCGGGGAGCTGCGTTCGACCAGGAGTGCGGACGGCCACGCAATGTACGCGCTCGAGGCGCTGTTCGCCCCCGGCGACCCGGTGAGCCAGCGCGTCGTGCGTGCGGACACCACGATCGTGTTCACCTCGCCCCGGCCGCTTCCGAAAGATGCGACGGTGGGGACGGCGGTGGCGCTGGAGATGCCGCCGATGGAGCTGGCGCGGCTGACGGTGGGGGTGACGAACCGAAACGACCGCGGACAGGGGTAGGTTCTCTCGGCGACGCCTGCGGTGGCGGCGTACCGGGCGGAGGCGTTCGGGACCAGCGACACCGTGATCGCGGAGCCGCGGGACGGCACCTGGGCGCGCGGCCCGCACCGGCTGGCGCCGCTGCCGGGCCACGTGGTGGCGGCGGGCGGGCAGTTCCGCCTGTACTCCGAGCTGTACGGGGTCAGGGAAGGCGACCCGCTGAACGTAGAGTTGCTGATCGCGCCGGGGCGGGAGGAGTCGTTGCTGCGGCGGCTGCGGGAGCTGCTCGACCGTCGTGCGGCGCTGCAGGTCGAGTATCGGGAGGAGGCCGCGCCGGAGGGCGGCGTGGTACGGGCGCAGCGGGAGATCGGCGCGGAGCTGGAGCCGGGGGGCGTACGCGCTGACGCTGACGGTGACCAACGGCCGGACGAACGAGAGGGCGAGCGCGGAGGCCCGCCTCGTGGCAGTGGATCGGAGGTAGGCGGCGAGCGGAACAGAGCGATCATGAGCGGCAGCCGAAGCCGCACTGAAAGCCGGCGAGGCGGAGACCGCGTTGCCGCGACCGCCGCCCCGCACCCGTCGGACCGGCGGTCGCCCGCCGGCCCGCCCCCGTCGGGAAAATCAGTGGCCCGCCCCGACCGCCTCCGTCTCCTCGACGACGCGGCCGTCGAAGAGGTGGATGGTGCGCTCCGCGTACCCGGCGTAGCGCGGGTCGTGCGTGACCATGCAGATCGTGGCGCCGCCCTGGTGGAGCTCCCTGAGCAGCTCCATCACCGCCGCGCCGTTCACCGAGTCCAGGTTCCCGGTCGGCTCGTCCGCGAGCAGGATCAGCGGGTCGCCGACGATCGCACGTGCGACCGCGACGCGCTGCTGCTGGCCGCCCGAGAGCTGTGACGGATAGTGCTTCATGCGGTGGCTCATGCCGACGCGCTCCAGCGCTGCTTCCACGCGGCGGCGACGCTCCGCCGACGGCATGCCGCGGTACGTCAGCGGCAGCTCGACGTTCTCGAAGACCGTGAGGTCGCCGATCAGGTTGAACGCCTGGAAGATGAAGCCGATCTCGCGGTTGCGGATGCGCGCGCGCTCCGAGGCCGAGAGCTCCGACACCGGCCTGCCGTTCAGCAGGTAGACCCCCTCGGTCGGCGTGTCCAGCAAGCCGAGGATCGAGAGCAGCGTGGTCTTGCCGCAGCCGGATGGTCCGGCGATGGACACGTACTCGCCACGGTGGATCTCCAGGTGGATGTCCGAGAGCGCGTGCGTCTCCACCTCTTCCGTGTAGAACACCTTCTTGACGCCTTCCAGCTTGATCAGCGGCTGCCCGTCCATGGGCTGCTCCTTTCCGGGGAGTGACAGCGACGGCTCCAACCGACCCCAGCTAGCGCAGTCGCACGCGGTCGTACTCGTCCCACTGCGACATATCCGACAAGATCACCACGTCGCCGGGTTGCAGGCCCGAGACGACCTCGATGGTGTGGACCGAGCTGCGGCCCAGTCGCACGTTCACCCGTACGGCGGTGTTGCCGCCCGGCTCGAGCTTGAAGATCCCGATCGTGCTGTTGGCCTGGCCGTACGCCGGGCGGGCCATGTAGACCACGTCGTCCAGCCGCTCGACCTCGATCACGCCGTCCACGCTGAGGTCCGGCCGCGCGCCGGGCGGCAGCTCGCCTTCCAGCTTCACGTCCACGCCCACGGTGCCGGACACCGCCGCGGGATCGATCCGTACCACGCGGCCCGGGATGGTCCCGTTCCGCGTGTCGATGATCGCGGGCTGGCCGACCGCCACGTCCCGGATCTGCGTCTCGGGCACCCGCAGAACCGCCTTCAGGCGGCCCGGCTGGACGACCTTGGCCAGCGTGGCGCCGGCGTTGGCCCACATCCCGACCTCGAGGGGGAGCTCCTGGACGACGCCCTCGGCGCCGGCCCGGACCGTCATGGACTCGAGCTGCTGCCTACGGAACCGTACGATCCCACGGAGCCGGTGGATCTGCTCCTCCTGGGACCGGATCTGGGCGGCCTGGGCCCGCGAGAGCACCTCGAGCCGCTGCTGCTCGATCTCGAGCCGGCGCGCGGCCTCCTCCGCCGCGTCCCTGGCCTGGGCCAGCTCGTGCTGCGAGGTCAGGCCCCGCTCGGCCAGCTCCTTCTGCGCCTCGTACCGTCGCATCGCCTCGTTGTACTGCATCTGGGCGGACGCGACGGTCGCCTCCTGGCTGAGCCGCTGGGTTTCGAGGCTCGCGCGGAGGTTGACCAGCTCGAGCTCGGCGGAGTTGAGCTGCCGGTCCGCTTCCAGCGCCTGGAGCTCCACGTCCGGGTTGGACAGTCGCAGCAGGACGGTGTTCTCGTCCACCTGCGCGCCCGGCTCGACCAGCTTCTCCTCGACGCGGCCCTGCGTCACCGCCGTGATCCAGCGGACCTCCTCGGGCACGAGCGTGCCCGTGCCGCGGACCTGCCTCACCATGGGCCCGCGCTTGACGGTATCCGTGAATACTACGGCCCGGTCCACCGTGGGCGGGGCCGGCTCGAGCCGGGTCAACGCCAGGCTGGTCAGGACCGCCGCCACGACGCCGGCGCCGATGTAGATGTATCGCTTCCGCCTCCTGGCGGGTGCGCGTGGGATGTCCACGAGTCGCTGCTCCTTCCCGTTCGCCGCCGCGGATCGCTTCGCGGAGAACGTGGACCCGCCAAGCTCCGTGCCAATCGGGGCGCCATGCGCAAGCGACCTCTCCACTTGAGGTTGCGCTCCTCCGGACGCGGACGCGTCGTCGCCGGCGCGTCCGCGTTCCGGGAATGCGATTCCCGCAACCGGACAGCGGGCGAACGGGGGCGAGAAGAGAGGCAGGAAGGTGGGGCGACGCCGCGCGGGGCCGCGCCGGCGCCGAGGCGGTCGGGCCGGCGCTCAGCTCCGACCCGCCGCCGCCAGAACCGCGCGCACGCGATCCGGCTCCACGGGTTCGCCCGCGCGACCGCCCCGCTGGAACGCGCTGCCGATGATGGCCCCGTCCGCGACGGCGAGAACGGCCGCGATGTTGTCGGCGTCGACGCCGCTGCCGGCCCAGACGGTGGCCTCGGGGACGGCGGCCTTCACGGCGCGGATGCGCTCGACATCCGTCGGCTTGCCGGTGGCGGCGCCGGAAACGATGAGGACGTCGGCGAGCCCGCGGCTCCAGGCGTCCTCCGCGGCGCGGGCCGCCTCGAGCCCGGCTGGGGGCACGGCGTGCTTGACCAGCACGTCGGCCGCGATCGCGACGGTCGGCGCGATGCGCGCACGGAGCCGCAACGTCTCGTGGGCGCGACCCGTGATCCAACCCTGGTCGGTGAGCATGGCGCCCGTGTGGACGTTGACCCGGATGAAGCGCGCGCCCGACGCCGCGGCGACGGCGAGCGCGGCAGCCGCATCGTTGCGCAGCACGTTGACGCCGACGGGCACGCCGACGGCGCGCACCACCTCCGCGGTGATCACGGCCATCGCGGCGATGGTCTCGGCCGGGACCGCGTCCGGGTAGAACGGCGCATCGCCGAAGTTCTCGACGATGATGCCATCCACGCCGCCCGCCTCGAGCGCCCGGGCGTCCGCCAGCGCGCGCTCACGGACCTGGTCCAGCGACCCCGCCCATCGCGGTGCGCCGGGCAACGGCAGCAGGTGGACCATGCCGACGATGACCGGGCGGCGGTCCCCCCAGATGCGTCGAACCCCGCGATGCGGGCTGAGCGTGTCAGCGGACACCGGAAGCGCCGGAACGGAGCGACGCCCGCGAGGCGCCCCTCGCCTCACGGGTCAGCGCTCGACCTCGTCGGAACACCATCCTGCAACCCGGTCGCAGGACGCGTCCAGCCCCCGTGCGGGGCGGGGCCGCGGCCGCGCCGTCCTGCCCCGCGCTCAGCCGAGCGCGAGCGCGGTGAGCTCCGGGATGGTCTCGACACGGTAATCCGGAGCGGCGGCAAGGAGCGTGTCCCGCTCCCGCGCACCCCACAACGCTGCCGCCGTCCGAACGCCTGCGGCCCGGCCGGCGGCGATGTCGTGCGGCGAGTCGCCGGTGAACAGGATGCGGTCGCTCCGGGCGATGCCCAGCGCGGTAGCGGCGGCACGCACCGGCGCGGCATCCGGCTTGCCCGGCACGGCGTCGTCCGCCGTGATGACGACGGAGAAGAACCGGTCGAGCCCGCACACGCGCAGGGTACGCGCCGCCATCTCGCGGCGCTTGCCGGTGACCACGGCGAGCCGGAGCCCCGCCCTGGCCACCGCCTCGAGCATGTCCGTGACGCCGGGGTAGGCGCGGACCATCTCGTCGTGCACGCTCCGCTGGTACTCGACGTAGGTCTCGACCATCGCCTCCAGCTCCTCATCGCTACGGGCGAACGCCCGGAGCTGCTCGCGGAGCGGCGTGCCGAGGCTCGCCAGCCACACGGAGTCCGGCGGCACCGTGCCCCGATGCACCTGCATGGTGTGCCGGAAGGACCGCAGGATCAGCTCGATGCTGTCCGCGAGCGTGCCGTCGAGATCGAACAGCAGGGCGTCCCAGCGGCTGGAACGCGCCATCACAGGGCCCGAACGTCGGCGCCGCCGAGGCACCACGTGCCCGGCGTGCGGCGGCACGCGCACGAGGTGAGGGCGAGCCCGTCCGTGCGGCCGCCCGCGAGCGCCGCCTGCACCAGATCCGCGAGCAACGTGATGAAGCGCGCGTCGTCGTGCGGGACCGGCACGCGGTGGAAGCCGAGGCCGCGCGCCTCCGCCGCCTCCCGCAGCTCGATGTCCAGCTCCGCGAGAGTCTCGGACTGCTCGTGCATGAAGCTCACGGGGACGACGACGACGTGCTCGGCATCGATCCCCTCGATCACCGCCTCGATGTCCGGCTGCGTCCACGGGATCGGCCGGTTCGTGTGGTTCTGGTAGCCGATGTCGTAGGCAGGCGCGCCGGCCGCTTCCGCAATGGCGCGGCACGACTCCTCGGCGTACTGCACGTAACGGCTGCCTTGCTCGATGTAGCGCATCGGCGTGCCGTGCACCGAGAACACCAGCCGCGTGCGGCCGTCCGTGAGGTCGAGCCCGTTCTCCGCGACGGTGCGCCGGATGCCCTCCGCGCGCAGCGCGACGTACGCCGGGTGCCGGTGCCAGCCCGTGATCTCGATGATGTCCACATCCCAGCCCAGCGCGCCGACCTGCGCGCGCAGCTCGGCCAGCGCCGCTATGGTCGTGGATGGGCCGCAGAGCGGATAGACAGGCAGCCCGACCAGCCGTTCGACGCCATCCTCACGGGCGCGCTCGACCGCCGAACGGATGGTGGGGTCGGTGAACTGCATGCCGACGTACGTGCGCGCGGCGATGCCCCGGCGGCCGAGCTCGGCCGCCAGCGCTTCCGCCTGCGCCGCGGCTTGGCGGTTCAGCGGCGAGCCGCCGATCTCGAGGTACTCCTCGATCAACCCGGGCGCGCGCTCGAGCGCGAGCGCCCGGCTGCGCGCCCGCGCCCGCTCTTCCGTCATTCTGCCCTCGAGGGATGCGTTGGTCATGAAGATCCGCTCGAGGAAGGGAACCACCACCTCCTCCGTCGGCTCTTCCGGCTCGCCGAAGTTGAGGAGGATCACACCGATGGCCATGTCGCCGTTCCTGCCTCCGTGTCGATTTCAGAACGAGTGCACGGTCTCGACGACCGCGCGCAGGACCGCCGGATCCGTCTCCGGCAGCACGCCGTGCCCGAGATTGAAAATGTGGCCCGGCCTGCGGTTCACGCGCTCCAGGATCTCCCGCGTGCGCGCGACCGCGTAGTCGCGCCCCGCGAGCAGCGCTGCAGGGTCCAGGTTGCCCTGGATCGCACGGTCCTCGCCGATCAACTCCCACGCACGGTCGATCGGGATGCGCCAGTCCACGCTCACCGCATCGCCGCCCGCCGCAGCGACCAGCGGCAGCAGCGCGGGGTTGCCCGTGTAGAAGTGAATGCTCGGCACCCCCGCAGCACGGAGGCGCTCGAACATGCGCGCCACGTACGGCAGCACGTGCCGCTCGTAGTCCTCGGGCGCGAGCGCACCCGCCCACGAGTCGAAGACCTGGACCGCCGCGGCGCCCGCCTCGTGCTGCGCGATGGCGAACTCCGCGAGGTGCTCGGCCCAGAAGCTCGCCAGCCGCTGCCACGCCTCGGGCTCGCGCCACATGAACGCCTTGAGCTTCGCCAGATCGTGCACACGGCCGCCGGCGACCAGATACGAGCACAGCGTCAGCGGCGCGCCCACGAAGCCGATCACGGGCACATCGAGCCGCTGGACGAGGAGACGGATCTGGGCGAGCGCCCAGTCCAGCGCGACGCGCGGGTCGAACGGCTTCAGCCGCTCCACATCCCGCGCGGCTTCGATCGGCTGGAGAACGACCGGCCCTTCCCCCGGCCGCAGCTCCACCTCGAACCCCGCCGCGAAGAACGGCGTGACCAGGTCGTTGTAGAGCACCACCGCGTCCACCGGGAAGTACTCCAGCGGCAGCGTGGTGATCGCCGCCGCGGCCTCCGGGTCGCGCAACAGCTCGAACATGCCGCGCTCCGCCCGGCTCGCCCGGTACTTCGGCAGCGACCGGCCCGCCTGCCGCATGAACCACACCGGCGTGCGGTCCACGGGCTCCCGGCGCAACGCCCTCAACAGGCGATCGTTCATTCCACGACTCGGCCCCTCCGGGGTCCACACCGCGCCGGGGGAGAGCGCAGCGCGCAGTGGCACCGCGCGTCGAGGCGTGCGGGCTCCGCGCGATCGCGCCACCCCGCCGGCGCGGCGCACGTTAGCGATCCGCCGCCGCGGGGGCAACGCTCGACGACGTCACGCCGCTGCGCGCACGGCTCCGGGGCGGGTACGCCGATGCAGCACCCGACCCGGGGCGTCGCACCGCCGCGCGCGGGGCTCCGAGGGGCGCCCAGCGGTCGCGCGCGGCTCGTCGGCCCTGGAAACGAGAGGCCCGCCGCGCCGTCCTACGGGCGCGACGGGCCCCGAAAAAGGAGAACGGCCGCCGGCTTCGGCGACCGTCCGTCCTTTGCGCGGCGCTCTCCCCGGAGTTCCCGTCGCCGCGCAACCGAATTGTGCCCCGGAACGAGTGCACGCGGCGTTCCAATCTTGGACAAACGGATAACTCATTGTCGTGCAACGAATTGTGATTTTCGGGGGGCGCGCGACCGGCCGCCGGACTGCGCAAAGATTGCACGGTATTGTAAGGATTTCGTGAACCACGCGGCCTCCCCGGCCGCGACACCGGCGACGACAGGTGCGGCGACCGCCGTGTGACGCCGCGGCGAGGCGCGGGTCGCGGGCCACCGGCGCGCCGGTCTCGGGGCTCAGCGGAACAGCCTCGAGACCAGCCAGATGAAGAGGACGACCAGGAGGACGAGGACCACGCCGGCCCAGAGGCCGACCCGGAAGATCCCCTTGGCGAGCTCGCAGCCGCCGAGACCGAGGGCGAGCAGCAGACCGATCGCGGCACCCCACCGACCCGACGGTGCTGCGACGTTGAGACCGGAACGCCGAAGGACCATCGCCACCTCCCGTTCCCACACGAGGACGGGTGGGGCAACATCCATACCGGGGCCGACGAAGCCTGCCTGGTCGGCGGGTGCGTTGCGCCGCGTGCCCTGGCCGTGGCGACCCGGGTTCCTCCGCCGGATCGACCGAGACAAAGGAGGGCGGTTTCCCGCCCGCTGCACATCGCGCCGGCCCCCAGCGTGCCGATCGCTCGAGGCACGCTGGGGGGATCCTTCTCCGGCGCGAGCGCGCTCGCGGACGCGCGGGTGCGTCGACCGTCGGCCCTGCTCCATGCGTCAGGGCCCGGTCGGCCGCGAGCTACGCCGGGATCAGCTCGGACGTGCAGTGGCCGCAGCGCGTGGCGTCGATCGGGATGGAGAACTTGCAGTGCGGGCAGGGTTTCTCCGTCGGATCGCCCGCCGGCGCCGGCTTGCGGAGCAGCCGGTTGTACTGCTTGACCAGCAGGAACACGGCGAAGGAGACGATCAGGAACGAGACGATGTTGTTGATGAACATCCCGTAATTGATCGTCGGCGCCCCTGCCTCCTGCGCAGCAGCCAGCGACGCGTACTCCTCACCCGACAGGTTGGATGTACAGGTTGGAGAAGTCCAGGCCACCGGTGAGGAGCCCCAACGGCGGCATCAGGACATCATTGACCAGCGAGTTCACCACAGAGGTGAACGCCGCGCCGACCACGATGCCGACCGCCAGGTCCACGACGTTTCCCCGTGCGATGAAGCTGCGAAACTCGGCCCACATACACGCCTCCTCCGGAGATCGGGGTGAACAACACGCGCAGCGGCACGCACACGGCGCCGCTGCGCGCGAGTGGATCCGAACGTCAGGGCCGCTCGACTGCCGTGGACCGTCAGGACGCCATGGGCAGCAGGTTCTCCAGGAGCTGCACCGCTGCGGGCGGCAGGTACTTCAGCGCCGTGGGCGTCAGCGGCATGTCCGGCACGTGCTTCCAGCGCCGACGGCTCGCGATCATCGAGACGTTCTCGGGCGTCGTGTCGAAGATCTCCGCAACCACGGTCGGCGAGATCCCGCGCTCCACGAGATGACGGATCCCCACCACCGACAGCGCATCCAGCCGCGCCTGAGGATGGCGCTCCCCGCGCCGCACGGCCGCCGCGACGTGCGCTGCGGACGCCGGGGCAGCGGCTGGCCGTCCGGTCCCTTCACCGAACGCCCCAGACGCACCACGTACGATGGCGTGATGCCGAACTGCTCGGCGATCTCGCGGACCGGCCGCTCCCCCTCGAGGTACTCCTTGCGGATCTGTTCGATCTCCTCGGGGGAAAGGGGTTGCGACCTCTTCCTCTTACCCGGCTTCTTCGGGCTCGGCAAGGCGCCCGGGATGTGCGCGTAGGTGTGCCCGTACACGGCCGCCTGGACGGCCTTCTCTGTCACGCCGAATTTCTTGGCGAGCTCACGGCACGTTGCACGGCCCGCACGTACCTCTTCACGACAATACTGGACGTGAGGGGCAAGTGTGTGGTGATGCATCGCGCTTCACGGGTGGGAGGAAACTCAGGCAAAATCGTGGGAAAGAATATCCGGCCCCACGCCGCTGTCAAGAGACCCGTGCACCGGGCCATACGCTGGAAAGCCGCTGACCCCACGTCACTTGCACGACATCGGGTTCGAACGGATGAGTTCTGCATCGGATTCTTTCGAGAAGAATAATTTTTCGGTCGTCCTCAGATCGGAGCGGGTTGACCGACGCGCGACCGAGGGGGCGGGGGAATGATCGCCATCGTCGGCGCCGGGATCACGGGGCTCGCGTTGGCCCACTATCTCTCCACGCTGGGCGTGGAGTGCATCGTGCTGGAGGCGGCCGAGACCGCGGGCGGGGCGATCCGCACGGTGAACGAGGACGGCCGCGTGCTGGAGCTGGGGCCGCAGCGCATGCGGACGTCGCGCGAGCTCGACCGACTGATCGGAGAACTCGGGCTCGAGGGGCAGCGCATCGACGCGCCGGCGGGGCTGCCGCTGCTGATCTACCACGCCGGCGCGCTGCATCGGGTGCCGATGGGTTTGCGGGAGGCGTTGCGGAGCGACCTGTTCGGGTGGCGCGGCAAGCTCCGCCTCCTGGTGGAGCCGCTGACCGGCGGCGCTCGGGGTGACGAGACGGTCGCGCACTACCTGACGCGGAAGCTCGGGCGCGAGGCGTACGAGCGCGTGGCGGGCCCGCTGTTCGGCGGGCTGTACGCCTCGGACCCGGCGGACATGTTGGTGCGCCATTCGCTGGCGGGGCTGCTGCGCGAGTTGGGCGTGCGGCGGAGCCTGACCCGCGCCCTGCGCCGGCGACGCGGCGCTGGATCCGCGGTGGTCTCGTTCCGGGCCGGGATGCAAACGCTGACTGATGCGCTGTACGCGCGGCACCGCGACCGCATCTGGCTCTCGACGCGGGTGCACGGCGTCCGTCTTGCCGATGGCCGTGTGGAGCTCGAGACCGACCGAGGAACGATCGAGGCCAGCCATGTCGTCTTAACGACACCCGCGGATGTCACCGCTGCGCTCCTCCGCGACGCGGCGCCCGAGGCTGCCGGGCGACTGGCCCGGCTCCAGTACAACCCGCTCGCGATCGTTCACCTGCACTCGGACGCGCGGCTGGAGGGTTCAGGCTACCAGGTCTCGTTCGGCGAGCGCCTCGAGACGCGCGGCGTGACGTTCAACGCCAACCTGTTCGGGCGGGACGGCATCTACACCGCGTTCCTGGGCGGCGCGCGGCACCCGCGGCTGGTGGACCTGCCGGACTTCCGCATCGCCGCCATCGCCAGCGCGGAGTTCGAGCTGGTCACCGGCGCGGAGGCGCGGGTGCTGCGCGTGTCGCGGACGCGCATCCCCGCATGGGATCGGTCCTGGAAAGCGCTGGACGGGCTCGAGCTGCCGCCCCGCATCCATCTGGCCGCGAACTACGAGTCCCGTGCGGGCATCCCGGGCCGGGTCGTGCGGGCGCGGCAGCTCGCGGAAACGCTGGCGGCGCGCCTGTCGTGAAACGGGCTTCAGAGGGAGAGGCGCTCGCGGGATGCGAAAGGCAAAGGCCCGCCGCGTGAGCGGCGGGCCCGCCTCGTCGCATCACAACGGCATCGCGCCCGTCGAGCGCGGGTCTCGCCCGCGCGGGAACGGCGAGACTACCACCCGCACGTCCTCCCCCGATTCTGCTCGTCCAGCCACGCCTTGAGCGGCGCGAAGTAGTCGAGGATCGCCGTGGCGTCCATCTCGCGCTGGCCGGTGAGCACCTCGAGGGCCTCGGGCCACGGGCGGCTCTGCCCCAGTTCGAGCATCGCCTGGAGCCGGCGGCCCGCTTCCCGGTTGCCGTAGATCGAGCAGCGGTGCAGCGGCCCGGAGTAGCCCGCGGCCTGGCACAACGCGCGGTGGAACTGGAACTGGAGGATGTGGGCGAGGAAGTAGCGCGTGTACGGCACGTTCGCGGGAACGTGGTACTTGGCGCCCGGGTCGAAGTGCTCCTCCGTGCGCTCGACGGGCGGGGCTACGCCCTGGTACTTCTCGCGCAACTCCCACCACGCCCGGTTGTACTCCTCCGGCCCGATCTCGCCCGAGAACACCTTCCAGCGCCACTGATCCACGACCAGGCCGAACGGCAGGAACGCGACCTTCTCGAGCGCGTCGCGCATGAGCAGGCCGAGGTCGCCGGAGGGATCGGGCTCACGGTCGATCAGCCCGACCTGCACCAGGTACCTCGGCGTGACCGACAGAGCGACCGCGTCGCCCACGGCCTCGTGGAAGCCGTCGTTCGCGCCCGAGCGGAAGAGGAACGGCTGCTTGTTGTACGCGCGCTGGTAGAAGTTGTGGCCCAGCTCGTGGTGGATGGTCTGGAAGTCCTCCGCCGTGGGCTGGATGCACATCTTGATGCGCAGGTCCTCCACGGCGTCGATGTTCCACGCGCTGGCGTGACAGACCACGTCGCGGTCCGCGGGCTTGGTGAACAGCGACCGCGTCCAGAACGTCTCGGGCAGCGGGTCGAACCCGAGCGACGTGAAGAAGCGCTCGCCGTAGCGGACCATCTCCTTCGCGTCGATCTGCCTGGACTGGAGCACTTCGGTGAGGTCGTAGCCCGGATCGGACGAGGGGGGCGCCACGAGCTCGTAGATGTTGCCCCACGCCTGCGCCCACATGTTGCCGAGCAGGTGCGCGGGGATGGGCCCGTCCTGCGGCACGAGATCGAAGCCGTAGTACTCACCGAGCTTGGCGCGCACGTGGCAGTGCAGGGCGTCGTAGAGCGGCTTGACCTGACTCCAGAGCCGGTCTACCTCCGCCGCGAACTCGTCCGGCGGCATGTCGTAGCCGGAGCGCCACATCGCGCCGGCGTCCGCGAAGCCGAGTCCGCGCGCGCCCTCGTTGACCAGCTCCACGAAGCGCTGGTAGTCCTGGCGCATGGGGATGGAGCTCGAGTGCCAGCCGACCCACGCCTCGAGCAGGCGGTCCGGGTCGCGGCTCAGCGCGAGCGTGTCGCTCAGCTCCTCGAGGTCGAAGCACTCACCGCTCGGCCGGCAGTAGCGACCCCGCCCGTACGTGCTCTCCATGCGCGCCGCGATGCGCGTGAGCTCCGCGGTCTTGGCAGGATCCGCGGGGGCCGGCATGGTCTGCGAGAGCCGCAGCAGCGTGAGCTTGCGGCGCACATCCTCCGGGAGGTCGAGGTCGACGTAGCGGGCCGCCTGTTTCGCCAGCGCAACCGACGCGCCGACGTACTTCTCGAACTCCTGTGCGGCCAGGAGTTCCGTGTCCTCGGTGATGTAGGTGGACTGGATCCACGCGGCGCGCTCGGCCCTCACGGCCAGGTCCATCAGCACCGCCTCGGCGGAGTCCACGAAGGCGATGGCCTCGGCCACCGAGGGTGCGCCGGCCTTGATCTGCTGCGCGGCGAGCGATGGCCGGAGCGCAGGGAAGAGCAGGGCGACGGCGAGGACCGCCGCGCTGCGGGGTTGCCGTGCGAAGAACGACATGCGTCGGCCTCCGGTTCCACGGATCGCAGGTGTCGGTTGGTTTCCTCGGCGTGTTGGGTACGACGGACTGCGTGGCAGGTTCCCGGCGCGCACGCCACGGGCGCGGGTGCGGCCAGCCACCGGGGACGGTGCTGACCCACCGGTCCACGGGGATCCCCCGCGTCCCGGCCCGCGCCACCGTACGCTCAGCGGCTGTCGGCCGGCGCCGCTCGCACCCGCACGCTGTCCGTGAAGATCAGGTCCCCGAACGGGGAGGCGTCGTCGTCCGCGGCGTTGGCCGCGATGTGGAAGACGACGACGTCGCCCTCTGCTCCATCCGGCGGCGCGGTCCACTCCAGGGTCCAGCGCGCCGTGCCGGGCGCCACGAGCTCGGTGCCCGTCTCCAGGTGGTGCGCGTACTGGATGCCGGTGCTGTCCGTCGTGACGGCGACGCCCTCGTCCACCGCGCGCAGCGTCCCGGCCTGCTTGCCGGCGGCGGGGCCCTCCGCGAAGCGGACCGCCAGTTGGAACCCGCCCCGCCGCATCTGCGGGCTCGTCAGCTCCACCGCGATGCGGTGCGCGGTGTCCGGCTTATAGACGCCGTCCAGCCCGCGCAGCACCAGCGTGCCTTCGCCCGTGTTGGGCCCGGACTCCATGTGGCAGGCGTAGCACGTCGGCTCGCCGAACCCACCCGTGTGCGCCGGCGGCGGGCCCGTGACGTACCGCGTCTGGGCGAGCACCGCGGCCGTGACGGCGGTGAGCAGGATCGCGGGCGCGATGGACCACGCCGCCGGCAACGACCGCCGCCGGCCGGTCACACCGGCCCCGGAAGCCCGGGGCGCGGCCGCGGCGTCACGACCGTGTCGGCGCGTGCGGCCGGACCACCAGCGCTCCACGGCGAGGAACCTCACTCCGTACGGACGGGCCGCGGCGAGACCAGCGCCCGGCCAATCGTGTTCGCGTCCGTGCCGAACCAGATCTCGCCGGTCGGCGGATGGAAGTACATGTGCCGGATCGTGTTCCGCGCCGCGCCGTTGCTCCGCACCGGTGTGTTGCTGAAGAACGTCTCGGTCTCGGGGTCGAAGCCGACGAAGCGGTTGGGCTGCACGCCCGTCTCCACGACCCAGACCCGGTCCCTGTCATCCACCGCCATCGCGTACGGGCGGGACTGCGGGCCGCTCGGCAACACCCACTCCTTGAACTGCCTGGTCTCCTGATCGTAGACGCCGAGGTAGCCGCCGTTGTAGTCCACGTACCAGATCCGGTCGTCCGACGTGATGCCGATGCGGCGGCTGTGCGAGCCCTGGCGCGGCATCTGGATCAGCTCCAGCTCCATCGTCTGCGGATCCACCGTCGCGAGCTTGTCCGCGCCCATCAGGTTGATCCACGGCCGGCCTTTGGAGTCGATCGCGATGCCGTACGGCCTCGACCGCTCGATCGGCACGGGGATCAGCTCCACCTCGCCCGTCTTCACCGTCAGCTTGCCGATGTGGTTGCCGCCCTGCGCCGTGAACCAGATGTCGCCGTTCTGGTCGAAGATGAGCGTGTGCGGGTCGCGGACCGCGGGGTTCGGCATCGGGAACTTCGTGATCTGGCCGCTCTTCGGATCGAGCTTGCCGATGTGCGCGGCCTGGTTGCCGGCGTACCAGACGGTGCCCTGGGCATCGACGATCACGTTGTGGGGGTGTACGCCCTCGTCGAGCTCGTAGCGTTTGAACTCGCCGGAGCGCGGCTCGAGGTACGCCACGTAGTTGCCGACCTGGCCCACGAACCAGACGCGGCCGTCGGGGCCCACGTACGGGTCCCGCGGCCGGCTCCGTTCCCACGGGACGGTCCACTCCTCGATGTGCACCTGCTCGCTCTGGGCGGCCGAGCCGGCCGGCACTCCGAGCCAGACGATGGAGGCGAGTACCACTGCAGTGGGTGTCCTCATGATCGTCCTCCACGGGTCGAGGTGAAACAGGGGGTGCGCCGGCGCGCCGCGCACCGCTGCGCCGTCGGGGAGCGGGCGGCAGGCGCGCGGCGGCCGGCGTGCCCGCTCGATGGCCTCGTGTGGGAAAGGAGTTCCGCCTTGTCTGTTTGACACGCGGGCCGGGGGGAACGTTGAGGGAGGCGTGGCGGGCACCGGGCCGGGGAGCACGAGGCGGCCGCGAGCCGGCCGGCCGCCGCGCGGATGACTC
>ERZ795042.1364-NODE-1364-length-16121-cov-38.985684_pt1 | contig 16121 bp, 32 predicted proteins | sample MGYA00375126_ERZ795042 | MGnify/ENA primary metagenome ERZ795042 (study PRJEB30171, sample SAMN05518105) | compost metagenome | isolation source: Feedstock adapted compost from Newby Island compost facility, Milpitas, CA | place: USA:Newby Island compost...
CGACTACCTTGCCATCCTGAACTGGGTCGTTGGCCGGGTGGAAGAAGAGATGGAGCGAAAACAAGCAAAGGAGGGACGGCATGAAAAGTATCAGGGAGATTCTTCGCGGAGAATCGTCGTTGATTACGATTACGACAGTTTATCCATCTGATGAGGAAAAGCACATCTGCCCTTATTGCCAGAACGTTGTGCCGAAAAAGCGGATCACGTTATTCAACCGCGAATACACCGTTCAGCCGGTTTGCGACTGTGAGGCCGAAGCGCGGGACCGCGAATGGGAAGAAGCGCAGGAACGTTTCCGCAAACGCGAAATCGAACGTCGCTTCTCCATTTCGGACGAAGGAGAAAGGTTCAGCCAATATCGTTTCGACACATTCATCCCGGTACAAGGCACCGAAGCGGCTTTGCGGATGGCCCGAGAATTCGCGGAAACATTCGGTGAGCGGAAAGACGGATTGGGACTGCTCATATGGGGACAGCCTGGCAATGGCAAATCTCACCTTGCCGCAGCGATATGCCACCAGTTGAAAGAAGCTGGGCACACGGTCATTTTTAAGAAGGTTCCAAATCTTCTGGAAAGAATCCGAAACACATTCCGTCGCGGCGCAAACGAAACGGAACAGCAGATCATGGACGCACTGCGCGAATGTGACCTTCTGGTGATGGACGACATTGGCGCGGAAAAAGTGACGGACTGGGTGCTGGAAGTGCTGTTCCGCATCATCGACGGACGGTACAGCTACCGGCGGCCAATCGTGTTCACCACCAATTTTTCACCGACGAGCCTTCTTCTCCGGTTCCAACCGGAGGGGAAAGCCACTGAAGAGCAGGAGATCGCGGCTAAACGGATACACGATCGCATTATCGGCATGACGGCAATCGTGGAGAACCGCGCACCGAGCTACCGGCGGAAAGAGGCGGAGACACGCGCGAAGAAAGATCGGCGCGGGTGGTCGGAGTGAAGAGGGAAGTGCGAGAACAGTGGATGGCAAACGAATTCGACCGCATCTTTGATTCCTTGGAACCGGAGATACGCGAGGACATGGACCGGCTGGACTACCGTTTGCGCGTGGTGTGGAACGAAGCGCGGGCGTGCGGTGTGTCAGCGGAGATTGCGGAACGGAAGATGAATGAACGGCTGTGGAAGCTGATACGGGAATACGAAAACGCCGTGTGAGCCTCTAGAAGGCGCGTACAGGCGTTCGCATTTGTGGGTCAGTATCATACCTATCACCGACATTGTAACGCGGCTCTACGGGGCGCAGAGAAGGCGAGAGGAGGATGCACATGATTCCGGTTGAGGCGATTGAACGGGTGATTGATGATTTGGAGACGAAAAGAAATGAACAGTGGAAATTTTCCCTTATTCCAGCATTATCCGCTGACCTTAAGTGGCATGTGGGGGCAACGTGGGCATTTGATTATGCAATTAACGAACTACGAAGGGTGTTATCGGACTATGCCCGGTAGGACGAGCCGTGACAAAGGAATGCGCGGGGAAAGGGAATTCGCGGAGCTTTGCGGAGGCCGCCGGGTGCCTCTCAGCGGCGCACAGCGCGGATTCGAGAATGATGTGCTGATCCCGACACCTGCCGGCGAACTACGCGCCGAGGTGAAGCGGCGTAAAGACGGATTCGCCACACTGTATGGATGGCTGGAAGATGAACGCGAGAAACCGGACCTTGTGGCGTTCCGTGCGGATCGGAAGCCGTGGCTGGTGTGTATGTCGCTTGAAACGTTTCTGAAGTTGATCGGAAAGGATGCATGACCATGCTTGAAGGCTATTATTACGAGGACGATCGGAATTATATTACCTATTCATGCGGTGATGAATACGGCGACGCGGTTTTCGTCCGGCGTTGCCCAGAATGCTCCCGGTTCGTGAAGCCGAATGCGAAGATTCGAACGAAGGGAACAACGATCGTGGACGAACCCAATGCAACGTGCAAAGTACATGGGCCTGTGAAAATGCCGTTTCTAGGTTTCTTCTGAAAATTGATCGGGAGGGGTAATCCGTGAAATCCCGCACGTGGAAACCAATACAAAAGTTTTTAGGAAAACCATGGATTTTAAAAACAATTCTGTTCGAACCGCTTCGTTGGAGGAAACCATGGAAAGTTGATGTTGTAGAACCGTTCCGAGAAGATGTGCCGTTTCAGATGATCGACCACGTATTTGCTGTAATGGCGCTATGCCCGCAGCACATTTTCCAGATTACCACGATGTTTCCGCAGAGGATGCAGGAATATATCAACACTCCAGATCGTGATGAAACAATTGGGTGGCTGGCGCATGAGTATTACGAAAGATTTGGCGGCAATTACAAGTATGTCCCCGCTTTGGTTACGAGAGAAGGGACGATTTCGAACGTTTCGCTTCAACCGCATGAAAAGGCGTGGCCACTCCCGAACGTCCAAATTGAAATTGGCGTGGTGGATAAAACATGACATTCAGACCGGAACGCCCCATTCCCAATCGCAAAAACGAGCTTCGCGCCACCTACCGTAGCAAGGTTGAGACGCGGCCCATGACGCCCGAAGAGTACCGGAGATATTTCGGAACCGAGCCGCCGATCAGAAAATCTCGCAGAAAGGCAGGCGGGAAAAGGTGAACTGGCATCTTGCAACAGATACCGAACTGCTGACGGTGATATTCCACGAGGCGGGCATCCCGCTTTCGTGGGTTCTGGAGGCGGCGGAAGAGTACCGGAGACGGCATCCGGGGCAGATGTTGAAATGGTACCGGTGCGAGGGGAAAGAGGCGGGATGAACGCACTTAGTCTCTTTTCGGGTATAGGCGGGATTGATCTAGCGTGCGAATGGGCCGGGATAAAAACGGTTGCCTTCTGTGAACGAGAACCGTTCTGCCAGAAGGTGCTAAGGAAGCACTGGCCGCACGTCCCCATCTACGACGACGTTTGCACGCTGACGAAAGCGAGGTTGGACGCAGATGGAATCGGGCCAATTGACCTTATTCACGGGGGGGACCCATGCCAACCTTACAGTGTTGCCGGGAAGCGAAAAGGCACGGAAGATGACCGCGCACTCTGGCCAGAAGTTAAGCGCTTGTTACAAGAGATCAGACCCCGTTGGTATCTGCGTGAAAATGTTGCTGGAAACATCTCTTTGGGCCTCGATGACGTGCTTTCTGACTTGGAGAGTATCGGTTACACCGCGCAGGCGATTGGTATTCCAGCTTGTGCCGTCGGTGCCTTACATCGAAGAGACAGGGTTTTTGTTCTTGCCTACGCCGACGGCCAGCATGTGGAGGGGAACATCGCGCAAGAGATTCAAGGGGAGCCCGCATTACAAGGGTTCTTTCACCCAGGAAGCATTGAGGAGTGGGCCAGACGATCCACAGTATATCAACCCAAATTACTTGGAAATTTTAATGGGCTTCCCGATCAGGTGGACAGAGTTAAAGCCCTCGGAAACGCCGTAGTACCGCAGCAGATTTATCCGATTCTGGCGGCAATAAAAGTTGTTGACGACTGGATGAGAGGTGAGACGTCATGACCCGCCTCACCCCCGACCAAATCAAACCCGGCCGCTCATACCGGTTGATGCCGCAACTAGTAGTGCTGGTGAACGGGAAAGAGGTGCGGATGCCGGTGAAAGAGTTCGCGGCGATGGCGAGGGAGGAAGTACCGGATGGATGACATTCAACCCTATTTCCGCGCTTTCCTGCTCCACACTGGCGCCGGTCCGGAGCAGGCGAAAAACACGGACTATATCATCTGGATCAGCCGGAAATGGCAGGAGTGGCGCGGGTCGCACGGTATCGTCAGATGGGACGTGATTGGCGCTGCAGAACGACGGCGGTTCGAGCGCTGGCTGTTTGAGACAGTGCCGGAAGGGCAACTCACGCTATTTTTAGGGAGGGAAACGGATGAAATGCCAAAATTGCAACAATGACGGGGCCACGCTGGTGAGGCGTGTCCCGTTCCCCGATGGAAGCGGGTACGTAACCCTCTTGGTTCCGCAACACCTGTGTCCGGATTGCATCCGGGAATACGGTGAGGGTTTTTACACCAACTACCTCAAAGCGAAGCAAGAAGCTGCGGCAAAGGAGATGTTTGGGAGAGACCTGCCCGACGAATCCACCGTCTACGGCATCGACTGTAGGGACGGGAAATGTGAGTGGTGAAAGGAGCGAATCCCATGAGTGAATATCAAACCGAAGTCCAACGGCTTCGGGCGGCGTTGGAATACATCCTTGAATACTGGAACAGAGATGAAAACGAACATGCCATGTCCGATGCGCTTTGGAAAATCATCGCTATTGCAGAAGAAGCCCTCTCCACCAAAATCGAACCGACCGGCCCTTACACTGTTCGCCGCGACGTTGCGGCAGGCATCAACACGAAGGGTCAACCTTTCGCGGTGGCGATAGAACGAAACGGCTACACGGTGTTGCATCTCCAGCCTGGTACGGAGAGGAACGAGCAAGAGGTCGAATTCATTGTGGCTATGCTGAACGGACGGTCTCCAGAAGATCATTTGCTGTGGGATATTAAAGGACTTCTGGAAAACTGGGACTTCCGCGCAATTGCCGCAGAACTGGAAAGCGGATATGAGCAGGGTGTCTTGGTAGAGTTGGTGGAACTTTGCGAGAAGCTGACGGGCGCGAAGTCGCCGAGGGTCAACGAACAGAAAGGAGACGGGAACGATGCGTGAGATATGTTTCAGGGGAAAGTGCATCGAAGATTGTGAGCTAAAAGGACAATGGCTATACGGGCACTACTTGAAATCGGCAAGTCACTTTATCGCGGTCGATCAAGGCTTGGTAGACGGGCATTTCAAACTGTACCAAGTTGACCCGGCGACGGTCGGCCAATACCTGCCCGTAAAACTGCGCGACGGCAAGAAAGGGGCGTATGAGGGCGATGTCGTCCGTCAATTGGAGTGGGGTTACATCGCCCGCTCCGAAATCCATGACCTCGACGAGTTCCTTCGGACGGAGAAGGTTGTTTCGTATGAGGAAGACGGCAACTTCATCAGTTATTACTATGAGTCCGGGCGCGACGTGGTAACGCTTGAACGCTTCCGGTTCTGGCTTAAAAACGAATCATTCGGATGGGAAGGCGAAGACTTGTGGAACCCGGAATGCTGCGAGATCATCGGCAACATCCATGACCATCCCCATCTGCTGAAAGGAGACGGGAACGCATGATACGGTTGACAATCAAAAGCAACGGAAATCCAATCTATATAGCACCTGAAAACATTACGGCTATCTGTGACAACAAAGAAGGCGGAGCAGAAGTATATTCCGGTCACGACTTTTCGCTTGTCCGAGAGACAGCCGCCGAAGTCGCCCGCAAGGTGCTTGAGTGGCGGTTGGCGATGGAAAGGTATCGGGCTGGCATATTCGCTGAAGCGAAAGAAACGGGAGAAGAGGCAAAGATGCTCGCATGGGCGCGGGATGTGGAATACAGAATCATGCTGAATCTGGCCGGACTGGAGGAACCGAACCATGACACGTGATGAAGTGTTGGCCATGAAGCCGGGGCGGGAGTTGGATGCGCTGGTGGCGGAAAAGGTGATGGGATGGAAGGCTGTGCAAGTTTTCGATCTTAAAGATACGGATGGTACAAATATAGCCAACGGAATAACGCCATACAACATTGGACAAAGGGTTCCGCATTACTCCACCGACATCGCCTCAGCGTGGGAAGTGGTAGAGGAAATGCAGAATAACGAATGGGACTTCACCTTGAAAAATCATAAGCGGAAGTACGAGGCAATCTTCGGAACACTATATAACGCATTCGCTCCAACCGCCCCCGAAGCCATTTGCAAAGCGGCTCTACTGGCGGTGATGGGAAAATGGCGGTGATGGATGGGGGGATGAAACCCATGACTGACACCGAAAAGAAGATTGCAGAATTGCAGCGGGAGATTGAACGGTTGAAAGAGGAAAGGGATATGTATAAATCCTCAAGCGAAGTATTTTATGAGCGGTTGAAAAAGGAAGCTGAGCAACGGGAGAAGCTGGTCGAGGTGTTGCGGTGGTATGCGGACAAAACCAATTACGTCCAAGAAGTACACCACTTGCGGCATGGAACGTTGATCGGGCCGGCAGAGGCGATTTACTATGACGAGGGCCAACGCGCCCGCGAAATCCTCAAAGAAATCGGGGTGACGGTGGAATGACGGTAGAAAAGAAAAAGCTGATCGAGGCGTTGAGGGGACTCGCTGTAGAATTTTACCATTTATCCGATCATTACTACCGAATTTTCAGGAGCCGAACCGGCGAATACGACGAACATGCATACGGAAAACATTGGGCGTTTGACGAGGCGGCGCAAATGCTGGAAAAGGTTCTAAAGGAACATGGGGTGACGGTGGAGTGAACTGGATCAGCGTCAAGGAGCGATTGCCGGAAGAAGAAGGCAAATATCTCGTATATTCCGATTGGGAAGGATGTGAAATTGGAAAGTGGATGAAAAACGGGTGGAAGGTATGGAAGTTTGACTTTTTCGATGAAGATTTGGCATGGGACGAACCGCTATACACGATAACACACTGGCAACCGCTACCCGAACCGCCGGAGGAGGGATGATATGACGACCGCACTAAAACTGGACAAGCGCACCTTTCGGCACGTGGAAAAGGAGCTGTACGACTACCCAGAGACGAAGAAGGAAATCCAGCGCCTGCGCAATGAAATTCTGTATCGTTCCGCCACACCTGATGAAAACATCGGCGGAAGCCGTGGCAACATGCCAGGGAATCCGACGGAACAGATTGCTACGGCGCTGATGACGAACCGGAGGATTGAACATATGGAACGCGTCGTGAACGCCATCGAGTCGGTGTACGAGCGCCTTCCGCCGGAGAAAAAGAAGCTGGTTGAACTCCGTTACTGGGGTTCATGGGAGAAACCATGGAGCTATATCGCGGATGAAATCGGAATCAGTGAACCGTTGGCATACGTGTGGCGAAGGGAGATCGTTTTTGCAGTCGCGGAAAGGTTGGGGTGGAGGTAATATAGGATTTTTATAGTTTTGACGGGCGGGGAGATGATATATTGAAGTTGGGAGATTCCACAGGCTGAACCCTTTGCGGTGGGGGGTGAAACCGCGCTCCTTTTTGGTGATTCTCCCGCCACGGACTCGTTCTTCGCGTGTGTGCGGAAGTCAACAGACAATTCGGGCGTATTTGTCGCCAGTGGCGGGAATCACATATGGCAAGTAGGCGGAGATTCCCCGAACGCCGTACATCCGCAACGCCGGTAGGCCGGCAATTCCATTATTCCAATTCCATTATTCCTGTACAGGAACCGCGCCGGATCACGCGGGATATAAGTATGATCCCCAACATAGCGCACGACGGGCACGGTGTGTGCCGGACGACCCGCCTTGCTTATATCTGGAATGCGGTGGCGGAAAGGGAGACGCAACGCCGGAGGCATGCGGATGTTTAAGGGTCTCACGAAGCCGGAAATACCGGTGAAAATCCGGGGCGTTTAAATCCTAAAATCCGTTCCATCCAGTCCGAAACTTGGCGACTATAAACTAAGTGCCAAAGACCCTGCAGGGTTCGATTCCCTGCCCGCATTCCCAAAGAACAGACCCGGCCCGCGCCTCTGCTTGCAAGCGTAACGGGGCCGGGCGATATACATACCACAGTCCGCATATCGCGGGCTGTTTGTTTTTATTCGGTCACCACGGATAAACCGCGAAATATCAAGGTATTTGGGATATTTACGCCGGAAATAGTGGTGCTTCGGTCACCGTGCAAGGAGTGATCCCATGGAGCAAGCCACCATAACTAAAAAGGTGTTAATCACACTTGACATTATTACGGGACAAATAGAAATCGAGCAGGACGACATGACGTATTTTGAACTTCTTGGCATGCTTGAGGCGGCGAAAATGCTTGTGGTGCGAGATTTTATCGGGGAATCGGAGGTGTGACGGTGGAGCGCGTGACGTCATGGACGGAAGCGGAATATGCGTTTCTGCTTGAACTGATGAAGCGTGAGCCGAGCGCTACATACGCCATGTACGCGGATGTTCTGACGCGAAAATTCGGGCGCGAGTTTACGAAAGAATCAGTCCGCAACAAGCTTAAACGTGTCGGCAACACGAAATCCAAAATCCATTTTATTGACCGAAAAAACGCGGAAGAACGCGACCCGGAAAAACTCCTGTCAGTCGTTATAAAAGCGCAAAAAGAGTTTCAAAGGCAGGACGACCGGCAGACATCAGTCACGATTGAAATCGACGACGACAAGCCCATAGGCATCTGTTTTTCGGGCGACTGGCACATCGGGGGCCTTTATACCGATCACGAGCAACTAAAGGCTGACAGCGCCATTGTCGAGGCCACAGACGGTCTGTACAACGTCCTCATGGGCGACTACACGGACAACTATATCACGCGCAGTCACCCGGGTGGCGCGTTTGAGCAGGTTATTACGCCCGAAAAGCAGCGGGAGCTATGCGAATACTTTTTCACGAAGTACTATCAGCGCGGCAATATCGCCGTCCTGAAGGGTAATCACGATCAATGGTCAGTAAAGGAAACCGGCGAAGATTTCGTCAAGTACCTGGCGCGCAAGATCGGCTCCCCTTACCTCTGGTACGGCGGGGAAATCATCATCAGGCTGGGTGAAGCAACATACCGGATTCATGCGCACCACTCGTACCGGTACAACTCCAGCTTGAACACGACAAACAGCCAGCGCAACCTGTTCAACGCGACGCACGCGGACATTATCGCGTTGGGCCACATTCACACCAACGAGACGCACGCGAAGACGGTCGGCGGCAAAGATACGGTGTGGATGAGGACTGGCTCGTACAAGATCACCGACGACTATTCGCAGTGGCTTGGCGGCCTGAAAGGCGATCCGCGAGTTCCGATGTGCGTGCTGTTTCCCGACAGGAAAAAGATCGTTGATTTCCGGGATATGTACGATGGGATCGAATACTTGGCCATGAAAAGGGCCAATCTGGCGGTGGTTTGAAATGATCCCAGGCCTTGGCAAAGACGCGCCAACGATCACAAACGAACACGGAGGCAAGCAGTCGCTTTTACCGTACCGGTTTGATCTGATGGACCCGAGCGCGATGTTTGCGCTGGCCAAAGTGCTGCATGATGGCGCACAAAAATATGGCGAAGACAACTGGCGCAACATCACGGTGAGGGAACACTTGAATCATTTGCTGGCCCACGTCTACGCCTATCTGGCCGGTGACACGCAGGACGAGCACCTGGAGCACGCCTTCTGCCGCGCCATGATGGCGGTGGCGTTGGCGAGAGGGGAAAATGGACATGCAAAGGATAAGCCGTAAACAGGCGGAAATATGCCGCAAATGCGTATGGGGAAGACGCGAGGGAAACGTCATCTTTTGTCCGTGGCAAAGGTGTGTGAAAAAGAAAAACGCCGCGAAGGGGCGGCGCTAATTATTTTGCCCGGAAATCACTCCGGATTTGGATAATGATTCAACTTCCACACAAAGAATTCGTTATTTATCCAACGCAAAAGCTCTTCTCGAGCTTCTGCGAAGGAATTGAACCATTTCACCCTCCCGAACTCCGAATCTTTGACTGTCTCTCCGGCACCAAAAGGCACCGGCGTCATGCTGGGGTTTCGCGCGAAGCGGCCGCGCGCAGCCGCGAAAAGGTTTCCATACCGCAGGATGGTGTGATGGTGTCCGTCGATATCGACACCAGCCACGAATACTTTGATATCCATGGTTCATTCCTCCCTGATATTGAATTTTTCCGCCACAATCTGGCGGAAATCACGTTCGCTTTCGTCGGCCCATACGCGCTCGGCAGCGTCGATGATCGCCATGCAGGAAAATTCGTCGAGGGCGGACAGTTTCTGTACCAATGCGTCGCCATCAACTCCCCATTTTTCGGCCAGTCCGTCGAGCTGGATCGCGTCACGCACACCAGCGGGCAGGAGTCCGGAGGTGCGTGCGTCGTAAAGACTGCCATTCAGCGCGTCACAGATCAGGCACGCCTCATCAAGCGTAAGACCTGTCCGGCGCAATGCGCGGTCATAGAGCGTATAGAGGCGTTCCAGATCGCGGTTGGCGACAACGCTTCGCTGGCCGCGCTCGTCCAACATGGCGATGATGTGCTGTTCAAAGCGCATCGTTGTGAGGTGTTTGGGCATGTTTAATCATCCTCCTGTGATCTTTCGGTATTCTGAACGAATGGCTTTTTCAATCCATTCTGTTGCGGTGCATTGATGGTAGTCGGCTATTTTGCGCAGCATTTCTTTGACTTCACGGGTTGTACGGATGTTAAAATGCATTTCTTTGCCGGACGGATTTATGTCTGGATAGGCTTCCGCAATCGCCGCAGCGGGAGAACCACCGTAGTGGGCGATCAATCCAGAAAGACCGTTTTTGTCGAAGTCTTCCACGCTCACGTACATGCGATGTTCCGGCGGCAATTTCAGGCGTTCTTCGATCAGCCATTTTACCGCCTTAACTCGGAGGTCTTTATCCCATTCCCCGACGCTGGAAGCCTTGAGTTCCCAAGGCCGGAACTTCCCGGGATAGGCGTTTTCGACAGCCCTCCATGTGCTTTCCCGGAAAAGTTGCGCCATCATGCCGCGCAAACGGTACTGGCGGAAAACTTCGAGGTTGAGCTTTTCCCGCACATCATCATCCGACCAGCGCAAGATGTTTTCGATCATGTACCGTGTGATGATGGCGGCGTTTTTGGGAGAATCCGGCTGGTTCCAATAGTTCATGGGGAAGATTTTGCGTTTCCCCGTCAGAACCTGCTTATAGATTGTGACGGGATCGGTGTCTTTCAATCCAGAATAACACCCCCTTCGAAGTCGTCTTCGGAGTAAACTCCTCCATTACTTTTGGTTTTTCCAAATGTGGTAATCCGTCATGGATTCAAACGCCATATAGCCACCGGATACCTTGACAATCACTGCCGCCCAAGGCGCTTGTTTTTCTGCTTGTTTTCTGTTTTTTGCTTCAATGAATACCTTTCTCATTGTTTGAGAACCTCCTTTTTATTTTATTGCGGCTTCCCGCGACCATCGGGGCAATTGCCCCTAGGTTTCGACCAGTAGCCAGCTGGTCATCGTCAGGCGGGATATTTGCGGACGTCCGTGATCCGGATTCGCCGGTAATTGCTCTCCGGCGTCATGTGGCATCTGGCGTTCAGTTCGACCACCGTTCCGTCTTCCGCCACGATAGCCCATCCTTTCCATCCGTCGGCAAGGAAATGGATCTCGGTGTAATCGACGCCGGGAATGGTGTGCTTTTTCAGTTTGTCGGCCAATCGCATCGTTTTTCCTCCTTTCAGTGGTCAAAAACCAGGTTATCAAGGTAGTAGATAAACTGCCGAACATCAGGATCTTTGATGTTAGAAAGCAATTGCTGCTTGTAACGGTTGATGTCTTCGCGTCCAGCTCCGCGCGCGATTCGCTTTTTGGCGGCTCGATAGATGGCCCGTTTGACAATTGCTCGAAAGACGACGACGCTATATTGCTCTTGTGCCTCGTAAACATCCGAAGTTGTCATGTGTTCCTCGTAGCAATCGTCTTCATGGTTGTAGAAGTAAACGCCATAGCCATTTCTCAACTCGGAGAGAACGACGGTAATGCTGCTGTTCTCGTCGTTATGAATGGTGTACTGGTCAAGGATGCGCATCATTTAATCCCTCCAATGTGGTATAATGGAGGGGCGGAGGGTCGGCATGTTCTCCGCCCCGAAGCTCGCCTGTGGCAGCAGGCGGGCTTCATTCATTTTCCGGCGCAATCCCGGTGATCTCCACTTCTCAGAAAAGTTTTGCAATAACCACGGCGTCACGGATGAGGATTTCGCCTTCGTCGGGATCGTCGTGACGGCCAGGATCGTTTCCGGCGATGATGTAGCAGTGCTGAGCCACCGTGTAGTTGCGGACATCATTTCCGGGTTTAATCCACGTCAGGCGGCGCGTTTCGCCGAAACCGGGCAGGTAATCGTCGTCCAACAGCCGCAAATCCCAGGCGCTGGTGCCGTCCAGCAGGGGCAAGGAGGCATATTCCGCGCTGTCAAATTCCGGGAAATCGCGCTCGTCCTCGCGGTCCGGGTTATGACGGCTCCATTCGCACACCTCGCCAACGGCCCGGTCTTTGTTCTCGAAGCGGATCCCGACGCGGTAATAATCGTCCTTGACCGCCTCGTAAACCTCGCGCGCCCTCGCGTACAGTTCGAAAACGTCCATGTGATTGTCCCCCTTTCCCGGCCCGCCGCCCCGTCGTCGGCTGTCGGCCTCATGAATATTTGCGTAGCAGATTGATCATTTCCACTTCGTCGCGGAGGATATCAGCGATATCCTCGACATATTCGGCGTGGAGAGCGGACACTACCTCGCGGACTTCGGTTTCGGTTTGCGCCTCGTCCAGGCGGGTCATTTCCGCCTGATTGAGACATTCCAGCAGGGCCCGCGCGCGGCGACGATCGGATATGACAGACATAACCTTCCGCCGCCGCTCTTCTTCGCGGCGATGCTCCGCCTCGGCCCAGGCGTAGTGTCGCCGCATTTCCTCTGCCTCTTTCCGGCGGAGATATTCCTTCCGCTTCTCCAGCCCGCGCTTGCGACGCGACCACGCGGAGGGGTCATACGCCAGCCGACCGGTCCCGTCACAACGGAAGCAGACACCTCCCGCGTGGAAGCGGTAATAGTCGATGACGCCCTTCCCGTTGCAACGAGGGCAAAGGTACATTTGCAAGACCTCCTTTCGGGAAAAGGTGGTTGTCTGTCTCAAATGTAGTACGGACGGAATACATTTGCAATACGAACATAATGCGAACATGAAATAAAAGTTTTTTATCATCGGTGGAGTATAGGAAAATTATATTTTTGAGGGGCGGGCGCATGATATATTTGTACTGATGAGATAGCGCCGGATAGGCGCTTTTTAAGTTGGGGTGGTGATTGGGGTGGAAGAGAAGAAGAGACGAAGAAGAGGACGACCGCCCGAATATAGCGAAAAGCAGATTGCCGAATTGCTCAAGGCGTTTGAACGGTATATAGAAGAGAATGATTTGCCGATCATTGCGGAATTTGCTTACATGAACAATATAGATAGAACATTGCTATATGATCGACAGGAATTTGCCACGCTCGTAAAAAAGGCGGTTGCGAAGAAGGAGTCTCGCCTCGAGCGCGGCCTGCTCACGGGCGAGTACAACGCGCCTGGCGCGATTTTCAGCCTCAAACAACTCGGCTGGCGCGACCGGCAGGAGATCGAGCACAGCGGCGGCGTCAAACAGACCGTGACGCACGATCTGCGCAGCCTGTCGCCGGAGGAACTTGCCCAGCTGGAGCAGCTTCTTTCTCGCGCGGAGAAAAACGAAGAAAAAACGAGCTAGGCGGAGAAAACGGGAGATCGTGGTTTTCCCGTTTTCGCTGTTTTTGCGAATGTTTCACAGAGACAAAATCGCCTATTTTGGGCGAAAACGGCGAAATACGGGCTTTTGCTTGTTCGACATATGTGCCAAATATGTATTTTGTACAGATGTTTAACATTTGTTTATCACATAACATACAAACTGATAAATCCCATTTATACCAATAAGGGAGTGTGAGCGCCCAAACTTGCTTTGGGCGCGGTAGCCGGTCGTAAGACCGGCGCAAAGAAACATCATCGAACACGCATATATAAATAGAGTAAGAGATAGAAACTGGTCAGAAACGCCGGGACGCCTAGAACTTATTGGGCGGAACGGCATTTTGTTTTGATGTCATTTGACATCATTTTTGATGTCATTTGACATCATTTTGCGCGGTGAGGGGGGAATCATTAGTGAGTCACGTCCTCTTTGATCCGGAAACGGGGGAGATAATCGGACAGCCAAAAGTTAAGTCTGAACGGTTCCAAAAACAGATGCGGGAGGTGTGGCGGCACGTGTACGAAAAAGGGCTTTTTACGGCCGCAGAAGAGCGGATATTGTCCCGTTTGGCCAACTATCTCCAACTTAATACCAACGCTATTGTGACGCCTGGCGGGGAGTATATGGGCATAGAAGACATGGCTCGGTACTTGTACATGGACCGGGCGCACGTGCGCCGCCGGATCAAGTCTTTGATCCGGAAAAACGCCATTGGTGTGTGGCGGTCCGGAGATTATGAGATTTACTATATCAATCCCGTCCTTTACCGTTGCGGCAACGTTGACCCGTACTTGTGGCTGCTGTTTGACCGGGAGTATCACGAACGCGCACGAAAGGAAAACGTGAAGTGCTTCCGGGCCGGAAAGAAGTACACGAACCTGATTGTGGCGGTGTGAGGGGATAACATGAGCAAACCGGTTGTAAATGGCATTGCTTACGTCTGTGAGGAAGATGACGACTGGATGGATGCCGAAAACATCCTGGACATCATCTCCGACATCAGCCAGCGGGTGTTGAGAGGCCGAAAAATCCGCGCCATTTACGTCGAGTATGCCGATGACGCCGCCGGTGGTGACGATGACGAAGACTAACACCGCCCCCAAGCGCCGGGGGAGGCCGCGCAAAAAGGCGCTGGAGATCCCGTTTACACTCGAACAAGTCCGTTGGTGGAGAGCGAAAAAAGATTTCCGCTACCTGGCCGAAAACTACCTGCGCATCCGGACGAAAGACGGCCAGCTGGTGCCCCTGAAGCTAAACCACGTCCAGGAGCGCATAAACGCCACCATAGAGCGTTTGCAGGCGGATGGTAGACCTGTGCGCCTCATCATCCTTAAAGCCCGTCAAATGGGCGTTTCGACGTTTACGGAGGCTCGCATTTTCCACGCCACGGCGTTTCACGAGCTTACCAACGCCATGATCGTGGCCCATACGGAGGACGCCAGCACGAACCTGTTCAATATGTCCAAGCTCTTTTACGATGAGCTTCCGGACTACTTGAAGCCGATGAGAAAGGCGTCCAACGCGAAGGAGTTGGTATTCGAAAACCCGACCACAAACCCGCAGGAAAAGGCGAAAAATCCGGGTTTGCGCAGCCGTATCCGCATTGCCACGGCAGATTCGCCGGAAGCCGGGCGTTCGGACACGATCCACTACCTTCACGCGTCAGAAGTGGCGTTCTGGCGCGACGCGAAGCGTACCATGCTGGCACTTCTCCAAGCGGTTCCGAACACTCCGAACACCATGGTAGTGATCGAATCGACGGCGAACGGTGTAGGCGGTTGGTTCTGGGAGCAGTGGCAGCGGGCGAAAAACGGTGAGTCGGACTTCATCCCGCTTTTCTTTCCGTGGTTCGACGATCCGACCTACGAAATGCCGGTGCCGGACGATTTTGAACCGACGGAAGAAGAGCGTGAACTCATGCGGATGTATCCGCAGATCACGCCGGAAAAGCTCATGTGGCGGAGGTGGTGTATCCAGAACAACTGCGGCGGCGATCCCGAGCTTTTCAAGCAGGAGTATCCGTCGAACGACCAGGAAGCGTTCCTGGTGTCGGGCCGTCCGCGATTTGACATCGACACCTTACAAAAATATCACGCTCAATGCCAGCCCGGGCAAGTCGGTGAACTGGTCAAGGTTGACCGCCGCATGTTCTTTGCCCCACAGAAACGAGGATACCTGGAAGTGTGGCGTTTTCCATCTGCCGACAAGCAATATTACATCGGCGCGGACTCGTCGCGCGGCCTTGCTACCGGAGACTATTCAGCGGCAGTTGTGTACGACGACGATTACAATATGTGTGCGCTATGGCACGGTCATATTGACCCCGACCTGTTCGCTGAGGAACTATTCAAACTCGGCATGTGGTACAACGAAGCGCTGATCGTGGTCGAAGAGAACAACCACGGTCTGACCGTGCTGAACAAACTGAAAGAGCGCTACTGGAACCTGTACCGCCGCACCACGCACGACAAACTGACGGACGAGACAAAGCAGCAGCTGGGTTGGTACACAAGCGAAAGGACCAAGGCGCTTGCGATCAACAATCTTGCTGCGTTGCTACGGGAACACAAACTTTGGATTAAGTCCCAAAAGTTCATCGACGAATGTTTGACTTACGTCATCGAAGACGACGGAAAGACAAACGCGATGGCCGGTGCGCATGACGACATTGTGATGGCATCGGCCATTGTGCTTTACGTGATGGAACAGCAGGGCGTAACCGTCGCATCCATTCACGCACCTGAATACGAGT
>ERZ795042.1365-NODE-1365-length-16110-cov-2381.008907_pt1 | contig 16110 bp, 10 predicted proteins | sample MGYA00375126_ERZ795042 | MGnify/ENA primary metagenome ERZ795042 (study PRJEB30171, sample SAMN05518105) | compost metagenome | isolation source: Feedstock adapted compost from Newby Island compost facility, Milpitas, CA | place: USA:Newby Island compost...
CAGTATTAAACGCTACGCTTTCGCTTTATGCCTATGCATCCATAGAGCCCTTGCGCGAATCGCGTATTGAATTACATGCTGTGGATCGTGGACAGTATCTGTTACTACCGGCAAAACCAGAGCACACTGCTGATGGGGAGTTATTGTTGCTGAAAGGCGTTTACAATCGGATTGTAAAGGATTTCACGCATCAACCGCTATCTTTCAGGCTTACTACCTATGTAGATGCGCCTCCGGGGTCGGGGCTCGGTACTTCTTCTACGCTGGTGGTGGCCGTGGTAGGTGCTTTTGCTGAATGGTTGAAATTGCCCCTTGGCGAATACGATATAGCTCGACTGGCGTATGAAATTGAACGTCACGATCTGGGAATGGCCGGAGGGCGGCAGGATCAATATGCGGCTACATTCGGAGGTGTGAATTTTATGGAGTTTTTTGCGGATGAAAAAGTGATTGTCAATCCGCTCCGTATCCGGCAACATTATCTGGACGAACTGGAAAACAATCTATTACTTTATTACACGGCTACCAGCCGAATTTCGTCGTTGATTATCGAAGAACAACGAAAAAATGTAATACAGAAAAATACATCATCCATTGAGGCTATGCATCAGTTGAAAGAACAGGCTATACTCATGAAAGAAGCGCTACTCAAGGGACGCATTGATGAAATCGGTGAGATTCTGGATTTCGGCTTTCAGCACAAACGTCGTATGGCCAGCGGTATTTCGAATCCGCAACTGGATGAAATTTATGAGACCGCCAAAAAAGCCGGTGCAACCGGTGGTAAAATATCAGGCGCCGGTGGTGGAGGTTTTATGATTTTGTATTGCCCGGGCAACACACGTTACCGGGTGATGGAAGCGTTGAAAGTATTTGGAGGTAGTTTTCATAAATATCAATTTGTACAACAGGGGTTAACAACCTGGAGTGTGTAACTTTATCCGCTAAAATACAGCGATTATGCGCAAGCTCAGCGAAGCCATTCACAAAGCTTTTCAGGAATCCATTCGGGTGAAATCGGAGATGCTGCATCATCCCGAATTAATAGCCATCATCGAAGAAGTCGTTGATCTCATGGTAAGCACTTTTCGGGAGGGGCATCGGGTGTATTTCTGCGGTAACGGCGGAAGTGCTGCCGATGCGCAACATCTGGCAGCTGAATTATCGGGAAGATTTTATATTGACCGCAAGCCCTTACCTGCCGAGGCCCTGCATTGCAACACTTCTTATTTGACGGCTGTTGCTAATGATTACAGTTACGAAGAAGTATATGCCCGCTTGTTGCAGGCTATGGCGCAACCGGGCGATTTACTGCTGGCGTTTTCTACTTCGGGTAACTCACGAAATGTGATCCGTGCCATTGAAACGGCTCAGCAGATACCTGTGCGTGTCATAGGTTTTACGGGCAAAAGTGGTGGCGCCATGAAACACATGTGCGATTATCTCATCAACGTACCTTCTGATGATACGCCACGTATTCAGGAAGCACACATGTTAATCGGGCACACCATCTGTCAGCTTACCGAACAAGCCCTATTTGGATATGACGCGTGAAGCTATCATTCTTGCAGGTGGCCTGGGTACACGGCTTCGGGCCGTAATAGCCGATAAGCCTAAAGTCATGGCTCCTATCGGTAAGCATCCTTTTTTGTATTATCTGCTGCATTATCTTGCTGATCAGGGCGTGCGCCGGGTGGTGCTTGCACTGGGTTATCAACACCAGTATGTGCTACAATGGCTGAACCAATCAGCCTCTCATCCATTCCCTTTTGAAATAACACCTGTTGTAGAACCATCTCCACTGGGAACTGGAGGGGCTATACGTTTATCGATGCACCAGACGACTGCAGAAACAATATTTGTGTTGAACGGGGATACGTATTTTCCAATTTCCTTATCAGACATGGAGCAACTGCATCGACGCATGAAAAAACCCATCACGCTTGCAGCCTGCTATCTGCAGGACACCGGTCGTTATGGTAGGCTGGAGATCGATGAAACGCAGCATCTGGTTAGGGCTTTTCAGGAAAAACAGGAACGAAATGCAGGATGGATTAATGCCGGCATATATTGTATTGACCGTGCGTGGTGGATGGCGCAATCCTTTCCGGAAGTATTCTCTTTTGAAAAAGAAGTACTGGAGCATATATTGAATCATACAAAGCCTTCGCCAGTAGCGGTTTTTCAGGCTCGCCAATTTTTCATTGATATGGGTATACCGGAAGATTATATCCGGGCGCAGCAAATGATTCCTGCCTATGCACGGATTTGATAAACGCTGGACTTTGTTTCTGGATCGGGATGGGGTGATCAATGTAGAGAAAAAAGATGGATATGTATTAAGCCGGGAAGAATTTTATTTTGAACCTGGTGCGCTGGATGCTCTTCGGCTGCTGCAAAGCATTTTCGGACATATCCTTGTGGTTACCAATCAACGTTGTGTGGGAAAAGGGCTGATAAGTGCACAACAACTGGAGCAGTTGCATCGTTGGATGTGTGAGGAAATCAGAAACCATGGCGGACGCATTGACCGGATTTATTACTGCCCTGACCTGGAAGATGAAAGCCCCTGCCGGAAACCTAATATAGGTATGGCTTTGCAGGCCAGCCGTGATTTTCCGGATATTGATTTTCAACGCTCTGTAATGGTGGGCAATCATTTTTCCGATATGCAGTTTGGCAAATCATTGGGGATGTACACGGTATTGATTGCTTCTGATGATGAATTATTAACCTTGCCGCATCCGCTTGTGGATGCCTGTTTTCCAGGTTTATGGGCATGGACTCAGCGTTTAAAATCAGGAGCATAAAAAATTTAAATCATTCTTAACAGCTATCTTTTTTAGTTTTATATCATGTTGCGTATTGGCTTTTTATGCTGGATTATGATTGTATTAATGGCCGAAGCACCAGCGGTCCATGCACAATACCGGCTATCCGCTGCGGATCGGATGCAGCTGGAAAAACTGGAAGATAGCCTGAAATTTTTTGCATACACATTGGTAAATGGCAGAGATGAACAGATACGCAAACAGGCTAACGATGCATTCATTCCACATCTGGTCAATGCACTGAAAATACGCGGTTCATTTTATTATCCATTTGATTCCTTGCGACAGATATCTATTTTATACGCACCTGATAGCAGTTTTCGCATTTTCACCTGGCAATTTCCGCGTGCCTTTGGTTCTTATCGCTATTACGGAGCCATTCAGATGAATACACGCGATGGTCAGCTCAAATTATTTCCATTATTCGATAATTCAGAGTTTACCTATCATCTGGATGATACCATTACAGGACCGCGCGGATGGATTGGCTGCATTTATTATCGTCTGATAGAAACGCGTTTCAGGAATCAGAGATATTATACCTTGTTTGGCTTTAATGGAAATTCATTGTTGAGCAATAAAAAAATTCTGGAGCCACTTACGTTTCCGCATGGTGAACCCGTATTTGGTGCGCCTATCTTCAGTTTTGCGGAAGATTCAATTCCGGGTGCTGATCGCAATCGTTTTGTATTGGAGTATAAAAAAGATGGAGATGCTGGTTTGAATTATGATGATGAACTGAAGATGATTGTGTATGATGAACTGGTGCCGCTGCACAATGAACCGGAAAAAAAATATACCTATGTGCCGGATGGAAATTATGAAGGATTTGTATGGAAAAATGGGAAATGGATGCATGTAACAAAAGTATTTCCCGAAAATCAGGGCCCCACTCCTATCCCCCTTCCGATTGATTTTTCAAAGAAAACATTAATTCCGAAAGATAGCACAGAGGAACGTTAGGGGATTAACGATCAAGTTTCAGAGAATTTTAATATACAGGGAATATCGCTTTTGCCGGATAGAATGCCCGATATACTTTTTCATTATTTGGTAAACCATCATAATACCATATAGATCCACTATAAATTTCATTGAAAAAGTTGTATAAAAATACACGTGAAAGATAACTGTCAGAAGGTGCATAGTTTCCATTCTTTACCATGATACCCGGAGCATATCTTTGTTTAGGGAATGAATATTGTCGAATGATTCTCGATATATCTTTATCTAAAAGATTAGTATATGCAGAAAGACCTGCTGATTCGCTTCTGTATAATAGTGGAGATAGTAGGTCTACGATACCCAATTTTATCCAGCTTTCCCAATCAGCTAAATTATTCTCATAAGACCAATCGAGAGGTCCAGGAGCAAAACAAACAATACATCTGGGGTTAATAAATTTAACGGAATCATAAATTTTTTTTGCAAAAAGAGTTAGCTGATCTGCACGCCACTTCATCCATTTAGGATCTGTATCTGAAACGGGTATGTTATTCCCGGTCTCTGTTTCATAACGGGAAAGAGTTAGAGAATCATACCCACTGTTTAAAGGCATAGATGGCAGATGATCATCACACTGAATACCATCAATTGGATATTTTCTAACAACCTCAAGAATTAGCTGAAGCAAAAAATCTTGCACTTCGGGTTTAAACCCATTTAGCCATGTGAAATTGTTTCGAATGGTAGGCATACCATTTTTATCAATTCCGATCCAATCAGGATGTTGGTCAAGAATAGGATGCGGATAACCACTATAATGTGATATAAAGCCGTATTCAAACCAGGCTATAACACGAATTCCCTTTTGATGTGCTGCCTGGAGTAGAAACATTAAAGGGTCCCATCCGGAGCCAAACATTTGAGTTTGAGTTCCAGGGGGAACTTCCTTCTCGAGTACAGCACTAGGTTGTAAGGTTTGATTTTTATTCCATACATCTACATAAATGGTATTGAAATTGAGTTGGCTAATATAATCAACCATTAATTGTATGTTGTCTGTTGATGATAAAGCCGGGCTACCTACATTTGTAACCCATACAGCCCGGATTGCAGTGTCTGGATAAACTGGAGTAGAAAGTAAAATAACATACTTTTCTTTGTAATTTCCCTGCTGAATGATAAAATCTAATGGTTTTGATAAATCGATGTAGCTGTCCTGAGTAATCGAAGCCTGAGCATTTTCAGAAATATTAAAGTGAAATTTGATGTTCGTAACAGCTGTACCATAAGGTGCAGTAAACAAAATAGAATCATTTCGTATAATAGCAGTTTGAAATATGTCAGGTAGAGTTGCACTAACTAGTAAATGCTTATTTTGTATTGATTTATAGGAATTTTTTTTACATCCTATATATCCTTCGATCCATAGAGCGGTAAGAAATATAAATGTTATATATTTCATATCTTATTTTTTTATGATTACGCAAAAAGATCATGGATTTATAAGATCTCCCTGCATATTAATAGGTAAATGAAAAGGATCGAGGAAAACATCAATTAATCTGGCTACCATCTCCCTATTTAATGGTATACTGTCAGATATCTCAATATGTGGGTATAAATTTTTTAAAAAATTCTTTACATTATTAATATCCAAATGATATCCGATAATCCCTGCTAATCTTATAAAAGAAGATATCGTAACGTCAGCACCACTTGCGCCATAATAGTCTTCCCCTCTATGATAAAAGTCTCTCAATCCTTGCATAAGTTCATACTCGCTTATTGGCCTATTTGGATAAAACCAAGATTGGTTTTCCCATTGATAAGGAACTCCAAATACCTTGAGGATGCCTGTAGCTGCTATTCTCTGAATAGATGCAAAAGATGAATCTGCTGGTGTAACATCACAAATAGGCATCAGGTAGCAATGGTGTTTAAGTAATGTTTCCTGAACCAATCTTACAGATACTAGATCTGGATCTATATGTTTTTTTATAGAAATAGCTGCAAGTGCACCTGCAGCCTGGCCTGTTAGTAGAACGCAAGGCTGAAGCCGTGTGGCCCCATTTACTATGTTTGTAACAGAAATACCTTTTTCTGCAACCAAAAGCCCCTTTATATGTTGTGGTATAAGGCATCCTAATGGTACACTAAAGGAAGGAATATGTGGGAAATCCCGTGAAGGAGAATTTGGGTTCTCACTATGATGCTGATCGATAGGATAATCGCCTACAGCAACACCTGTTCTATATAGATGATTTCGATAACGATCTTCCAGGTCCTGTTGTTTCATTTGTACGATTCCCTTGACGCGTCGTCCCTCTCTATTATAAGGAATTAAAGGTAATTGATCGTCAGTAGGGAATTCATCGTCTGCAAGACCTAAGTTAGAATATCCAAGATCATGCTGAATGTAATAAATAAATGATAATGTCTTATTTTTTGCTTTTTGATAATAATAATTTCTCACTGATGGGGTGCTGTCAACTACATTCATATAGATGTCATTACCATGCAAAGGCCAATTAATCATATATTTCCCGTTCGGTAGTTTACCATAGGATAACATCTTATCACATGAATATTTACTTTCCAAACAATTTTCAGATTTGCAACTACAGTAAAAGACAGACGGATCATAGTCTGGAGGTTTGGATATAAGCTTATGTTTTCTTTTCCCGTAATCTTTTAGAATAGCAACATATGTAAGATCCTGAATGATATTGTTAGGAGTATCCAAAGCCAATGGTTCTCCACTATCAGTTTTACTATCCATCCCAACAGAGTATTTACAGCCAGCCATCGAGAATATATCACCTAGCTCTGTTGCATCGATGGTTACCTTGGCATAAACGCGTAATTTTTGATTGGTTTTATTTTTGAATAATACACTTGTTATTCGATTAGCTGACTTTTCTACTGAGATGGGTTCATATCCATATATAACCTTTAGCATTTTTTCTTTTTTAACCATAGATTTAAAAATGCTATCTCCTACATGTGGTTCAAAGAGGGTACTGCTCACCCATCCTGTTTGTAGATTTTCCCTTCCACCATAGTGCTGATAAAGTGCTTGTCTAAATTCTTCCCATATACCTGATGGTAAATTATCGTTTCCATCTGTTGCACTCACTCCTGCAGCAGTAAGCATTCCGCCTAGCCATGGGGTAGATTCTACAATCAGGGTATGTACACCATTTCGGGCAGACTCAATTCCGGCAGCTACTCCTCCTGTACCTCCTCCTACGACAAGCACATCGACGGTATCCTGCAATATATCTTGAGAAGAAGAGTAATAAGGATAGAGCATTAATAATAACAAACTCATCAATATATAACCTTTTTTCAATTGGCGAATAGCATAGTTTGCAGCACGGGCTGTTAGTGCCATGAATGTAAGTGATGGATTTTGATTACCAACTGATGTCATGCATGCTCCATCCGTTACAAATACATTTTTGCAATAATGTAGTTGATTCCATTTATTTAATAAGGATGTTTTAGGATTATTTCCCATCCGCACTCCTCCCATTTCATGAATATCTAATCCTGGAGCCTGATGTGTGTCATAAGTCCGAATATTTTTACAACCAGATTTTTCTAACATCTCAGCACCTTGTATAAGAAAATCTTTCATTAATTTAATATCATTATCATCATAATCAACGGATATAATTAACTGCGGGATGCCCCATGGATCTGTTTTTTCAACGGATAGACGAACATGGTTTTCAAATTTAGGTATAGTTTCTCCTTGCATCATCATAAACACATTCCAAGGTCCAGGCTTGGAAATATCCTCTTTATAGGAAGTACCAAATCCTTGTTGATAAGACGCACTTTCCCATCCTTGCCTGTATGCACTAAAAGCTACCATGTATCCACGCAAAAAATCTGTTTGTTGTCTAAATACATTCCGAAAAGACGGCATGAATGCAGTAGTGGGTCTTCTTCCGTAATAATATTTATCTGTGTAGCCCTCAAATGTTGCAGTAATATTACCCCGATAATTGTGAAATGCTATGTAATGACCCAATAAACCATTATCATTACCTAAACCATTCGGGAAACGACGAGAAATAGAATTTAAAAGAATAAGATTCGTATTTAATGTGGATGCATTGACAAATATTATGTTTGCATAATATTCTTCCATTTGTTTTGTTTCTGAGTGAATAGTTCTCACGCCTGTGGCTCTACCTTTTTGTTCATCATAAATAATGCTGTGAACAATTTGATGTGTTAAGAGGGTGAGATTACCAGTTTTTTCAGCCCATGGGAGTGTAGATGCGTTAGAGCTAAAGTATGCTCCAAACGGACATCCACGGTAGCATAAGTTTCTCGCTTGGCATTTGTTTCTTCCCTGTTCAATGTGTATTTTCCTAGGTTGGGTTAAATGGGCACATCTGCCGATAATTACATGCCTATCTGGATAATTAGTATGTATTTTTTCCTGAATATGTTTCTCAACGCAGTTAAGTTCAAAAGGAGGTAAAACCTCACTATCAGGTAAATTTATGATATGATCCCTATTGCCACTAATACCTACAAATCTTTCAACATAACTATACCATGGTGCAAGATCTTTATATCGTATGGGCCAGTCAACCGCAAATCCATCTCTTGCTGGAGCTTCAAACTCAAAATCACTCCAACGTTGTGTTTGTCTTGCCCAGATTAGAGATTTTCCACCCACTTGATAGCCCCTAATCCAGTCAAATGGTTTTTCTTGTATATATGGTTGCTCCGCATCCTTTACAAAAAATTGTTCAGTTGATTCATCCAATGCATAGCATTTGCTAACAATAGGATTCTTTTTTAAGAAATCTTCGGGTAAACGGTTTCTATGAGGAAACTCCCAAGGGGCTTTCATGGCAGTGGTATAATCAATCACATGCTTTACCATACGTCCCCGTTCTATTAGGAGAGTTTTAAAACCGTGTTCACAAAACTCTTTTGCAGCCCATCCTCCTGTTATGCCTGATCCAATTATGATAACATCAAAAGTTCTCTTTTTTTTCTCTTCTCCAAGGATATACATAGGCATAATTTTGTAAAAGAATTAACCTTACCATCCTGTATTTTGTGTAAGATTCTTATCAAGGTCTAGTTCTCTTTGGGGAATAGGCCATAAATAGTTCTTTGGATCCGTAAAATTCCGTAATTCCCGCTTGAAACGCAAGCCATTGCCATTAGAATAGTCAGCTATGTCATTTAAATCATTAAAGCTTCCCGGAGCACCAAAGCTTGGTATGGGTGCCGGATTGATTTTACTTAAGGATGCACCCCACACATAATCATTTAATACAATATTTGCAGTTTTCCATCTTCGCATGTCGAACAGATGAATCCCTTCGTTTGCAAGTTCAACAATTTTTTCTCTTCTTATTAACTGCCTCATCTTTTGCTGATTTCCCTGTATAGATGGATCAACACCCGGCATTCCCACACGATTTCTTACCTGGTTAATTGCAGTTATTACTGATGCATCTATCTGCCCTAACTCAATTTTGGCCTCGGCGTAGGTAAGAAGTATTTCTGCATAACGCATGTAAATGAATCCAGATTTCGATTTAAAAAAGTCTTGGTTTAGATCATAGCTATACTTTGCCCATAAATAGCCTACTCCGTTTTTTACCGGTCCAAATGGATTCGATACATCGTTGTTTGTAAGGTTTTGCCATGTACCATTCGAGTAATTATAGAAACTTGTTGTGGGATCATAGATATTATAAACACACATTTTTTTAGCACCTCCTGCAAGGCCTGCAATTGTATCTCCATTCATTGTAACTGTCCAATGTAATCTTGGATCTCTATTTTTAGATGGATTGGAAGGATCATAAAGAGGTGATTGGTCAATTCTTTTCCCGTCAATGCACTCGAACTTATCCACCAAGGCTTGAGTTGGGAAACGTCCACATTGTCCTCCTACATTTCTTGAAGCTTGTCCAAGCCCAATGTAGGTTACAGGGTATTGCTGATCGTCAGGTAGGGGAAGCAGAAACATGATTTCATTGTTCACATTTACATCCTGGCCTGCACGGGTAAATAAACTACCATAATTAGGATTGAGTCCATAAGCGCCACTTTGGATAACCTGGTAAGCCGCAGCAGCTGCAATATCGTATTTCCCCAATAATAAGGCAATTTTCGCCTTTAAACCAAGTGCAACACCCTTATTTACTCTTCCTCGTTGTGTGCTAAGCCAATCTAGTTTTGAAGCAGCATCATCCAGATCCTTCATAATAGAATCTGCAATAATATTTTTATCCGTCCTGCTTAGTGTATAAAATTGGCTAGGCAAAAGTGGTGAGGTATAGAAAGGCACATCTCCATATAAACCGATCAGATTATAGTAAGCCCACGCTCTTAAGATTTTTGCTTCTGCCTCCATACGATTATAACTATCGGTCGGTGTATTAGCTTTTCCCCTCTTCATTCCATCTAGCAAGCTATTTGCCCGGGCAATAGTGGTATACATATAACTCCATGCTGAAGCAATAGTTCCGTTTGTGGCATCAAAGCTGCCGCTTGCAATGCCAGGTTGCCTTTCTACACCAATCTCAGTGTATAAATCATACAATACTTGAATTGGAATATTTAATCCTACTGTCCAGTATGTAGAATTATATACACCTGTGAGCCCCTGGCTGATCTGGTCTTCAGTTGTATAATAATTTGTGGTAACAGGTGTATCCAGGGGCTGTCTATCCAGGTAACTATTGCAGCTATATAGAAGCAGTAAAATTAATAGATAATATACGTATGATCTCATATGTTCTGAATTTATTGTTAGAAACGAATATTAGCTCCTACGGTATAAGTTTTCATGATTGGGTAAAACTCTCCATTAACATTATTAATTTCTGGGTCAAATCCGGGAGCATAATGAGAAATTGTGAAGAGATTTAATCCGCTTACATACAAGCGAATTTGGTCAATACCCATAGGATGTAATAATTTTTTCGGAATAGAATATCCTATACTGATATTCTTTAATCTCATATATGCTCCGTTATATAACCAGTAACTTGAATTTTTCCAATTTATGTCGAGATTTTCTGTAAGCCTTGGATATTTGGCATGAGGATTATTTGGTGTCCAGTAATCCCTCTGCCATTCGTAAGCTGTGGCAATGAAATCAGATGAATAAAAAGCCCATGCACCAGTACCACTAATATAGTTTAGTCTTTTTGCCACCCCTTGGATAAAAATATTGATATCAAACCCCTTCCAAGAGGCATCAACATTTATCCCATATTCATAATGTGGATAATTATTCCCTAAGATAACCCTATCATATCCATCAATCTTGCCATCAGGTTTCCCATTAGGACCAGATACATCTTTATACTTAATATCACCCGGACTTGTTTTTGCATCTTGAAATGCCCAGTTCGCAACTTCATCTGGAGTTTGAAAAAGTCCTTCTGCTATATATCCATAATAGGACCTTAATGGCTTGCCAGGCGTAGAAAATAGCAACCCCTCCGCAATATCTTGGCCACCTAAGTCAATGACCTTATTATTCACATTTGAAAGATTACCAGAGATATCAAAACTTACATTTTCCGAATTATACCTGTACTGGATAGAGAATTCCCATCCAATATTTTGCATTGATCCTGCATTCACATAAGGTGCGCCGAGTCCAACAAAACTTGGTATTGGCCTTATAAGTAACATATGAGAAATATTTCGCTTATAATAATCAAAAGTCATCGAAATTGCTTTCAAGATTTGCATATCTATTCCAATATCCAATTGCTTAGATTGTTCCCATGTGATTTCTGGATTAGCAGACACCAACTGTGCCACGCCGGAATTAAAGCTATTGTTAAAGTAATAACCTAGGGAGTTGCTACTACTTAGCTGTGCTACAAAAGGATAATCACTTCCTATACTTTGATTACCTAATATTCCATAGGATCCTCTTATCTTTATAAATTCAATGTATTTTAACCATTTTCTGAAAAAATTTTCTTTTGAAACTATCCAACCTGCTGAGGCTGATGGGAAGAATCCCCATTGCCTATGTGCAGCTTGTGAAAAACGTGATGATCCGTCATATCTTCCATTCACTTCCAGCAGATATTTATCAGCAAAGGCATAGTTTAATCGGCCGTAAAATGATGCAAGAGCATTTTCTGATACGCTACTGCTGTTGTTGAAATTAGCAGTTCCAACACTCAGGTAGGGTTGATCTGAAGGAAGATTTGATCTTGATGCACTAAATGACTGATAAGTTACGTCTTCTGCCTGGAATCCACCCAGTAATTTAAAATCATGTTGTTTAATTGTATAATGATAGGTTCCTTGAAGAGTGTATAGATTATCTCTTCCTTCGCTATATGACTCGGAAATAGAGTTTTGCCCGGGATAGTAGCTGTCAAATATTAGTGTATTGGTTACATAATCTGGTTTGTATACTGCATAATTCTGAAGGAAGTTTTTTGCATGCGATGAATAATTATTATTAGCAAAAAACCCGTATAACTCAAGTCCTTTGAGTGGCTTATAGGTAAATGCTGCTTTAAGGACAACAGAAGGAAGTTCTGCATCATTAAAACCTCCATGCTCAGCTTGCCCAATCGGGTTTCTTTTATTGCTTTGTCCTGCATCTCCGTATTTACCCTCCGCAAATTTCCCTGCACCAATTGCTGGCATTCCTAACATTTGCCTGATTATAAATTCCGGTGTTGCCTGACCAGGATAGTGTCTCGTTGAATGATTATAAATGAGATCCCCATGTAGGGTAAGTTTGCTATTTAAGCTGATATCCATATTGGTTCTGAAATCATATTTTTTAAAATAGGTATTGGCAGTTAAGCCTTGTTGGTTCAAGTAAGTGCCAGCGGCAAATAATTTCACTTTTTCACTTCCAAGAGTTATGTTGATGTTATGGTTTTGCATTAACCCCGTATTTGTTAATATAGCTTTCTCCCAATCTGTGTTAAAATACCGGAAATTATCTGCAGGATGAGTTTTATAATCCTGAATAAGTGCTGGATCAAACACGAAACTATTTGGGTTACCTGTTGTGTTCTGATGCGCTACATTTATCATCTCCATGTGTGTTACGGCGTCAACCTTTTTAGGCAGGTTAGTTGGCTTTTGCTTAGACAAGAATCCATTGTAGCTTAGCTTAACACCTTGGCCAGATCCTCTTTTGGTTGTAATCAAAATAACTCCATTTGCAGCTCTTGATCCAAATATAGCTGTCGAAGCTGCATCTTTAAGAATGGTAATACTTTCAATATCATTCGGGTCAATTGCATCTAAGCTCATCGGGATGTTATCAACCAGGATTAAGGGTGATGTAGAAGAATATATGGAGCCTACACCTCTGATACGGATACTTGCTCCATCACCTCCTGGTTTGCCTGATTGCTGGGTAACAGATACTCCTGGTGCCATGCCGATTAAAATATTACTTGTTGACGCCACCTGTCGCTTTATAAGTTCATTTCCGTCAATCACATCCAGAGCTCCCGTCAAATCTTCTTTCCTTTGTGTACCATATCCTACCACAACTAATTGATTTAGCCCTATACTAGTTGGAACTAAACGGATAAAAAGCGATAGCTGATTGCTAATTTTTATCTCTTTAGTTTCATATCCAATGAAACTGATTAACAAGACAGCATTATCTGGTACTTCAAGTTTAAAATCACCATTGGCATCAGTTGTTGTTCCATTGTTAGTGCCTTTCACACGAACTGTTACACCTGATAAGGGAGTATTAGTCGTAGAATCAACAACCCGCCCTGATATGACTTTATTTATTGAAAGCTGTTTCTTAATATTGGATTGGGCAGGTTTTATTATGATAATATTATTTTCAATTGTATATGAGAGCGGTTGATTAACAAAACAGGAATCCAAAACTTCCTGAATTGTTGCATTTTCCAGATGGATGTTTACTGGATATGCTTGCTTAATAGTTTTGCTGGTATAAATAAAATTATATCCTGTTTGCCTTCGAATTTCCTTGAATACTTTCTCTAGTGTAAGATGTTCTCCTATAATCGTAATCCGCTGTGCATAACCAGCAGCAGTAACCTGTATAGAAGCGACCATTAGCATCAGGGTAAGGAATTTCATAAACGTTGCTACTTTGGAATTTGAAAATAAATTGAATGTAGAAATCTTGTAAAAATATTTCTGTAACATATCTTTTTTATTAAATTAAATAATAATTTCGTATAGATTATTTATTATTTAATGATCACAGGACTCTACTTTAACATTTATTCCAAAATTTTATGGTCCATGTTTCAGGTCGATCATATTTTATTCTTCATTTTAAGGTGTAATAATTACAGTATTTTCACCTTCAAAATGATAATGAAGGCTTCCGGTTTTCTGTAGGATCTCAAAAACTTTAGAGAAAGGAAGGTTCCGAGGTATGGATCCAGTGAACAAATCAGTAATATTTCCTTTGATATAGATGTTTATATCATACCATCTTGATAGTTCCCTGGCAACTGTATAGATATCGTCCTGGTCAAACCAAAAAAGTTGATTTTTCCAAGCCATGATCTTTTCAATATTAGGCTCCCTAAGTATTCTCAATTCATTATTTTCATATTCAACAGCTTGCCCAGGTTTTATTAATTCAGATTTTCCATCAGCAATTACTTGCACACTTCCTTCTAATAGTGTAGTACGAATAGTATGGGCATCTTGATAGGCCATTACATCAAAATGTGTCCCGAAAACCTGAATCATAAGCTTACCTACCCTTACTTTGAAAGGCTTTTTCTTATTTTTTGTTATTTCAAAATATACTTCACCAGTTATTTCGACTAGTCTCTCATTTCCAATAAAAGAAGTTGGAAAACGAATAGAAGATGCTGTATTCAGGTAAGCCTTACTCCCATCAGGCAAGATAACTTGATAAACACCACCCCGGGGTGTAATCACCTCATTGTAAAGAGGCTTTATGAGATTTTGAGTTGAATTATTTGGCTGATAAGCCAATTGTCCATTGCCGAGTTGTAAAACTTTGGTGTTTCCCTGATTTGCGAGTATACCTTTGTACCCACTATCTAAAATAATTTGTTTACCATTGGCCAGCATCAAGATCGCCTTGTTACCAGCTGGTTGAAAATCTTTTATCCTCGATTTGGCGATTTTTACTGGTATTGGCTTTTTATGTAATGGAGCATAAAGTACTATAAAAAAGCCTAGTAAAACAGCTGCAGCAGCAATTTTCCATCCTTGACCCTTTAGAATGATAAATTTATTTCTACTATCATTTTTACCTGGCCTGAGCTCGCGATCTTTTCTGAGTCTTTCCCTGATTTTTTCCAAATTTCTTTTGGCCGAGTCCTGAATTTTTTTCGGATCATCATCGAGAAATCGAAGCATATCACTCCCCCACGACGCATACCATGATTCTAACTCTTTTTGTTCTTCGCTGGTAGCTTTTCCTTGAAGATAGCGTCTAATGAGCCGATTGATTTTCCTTGCTTTATCCATAAGTTTGTATCTCTATCTATAATATTATTGCATCAAAAAAGGAATACCTCCATTGTATACGTAAAAAAATTTTTTTAATTTTGAAATAATAGATACCCACTACCCATGAATAGATTTACGCATGCTACTGACCAGGAATTGCTTCAAGCTATTCAGCAAGCAAATCAGGAAGCTTTTGAGGTGCTATATTACAGATATTATGCCTGGCTTTGTAAAATTGCTTATAAGCGCATACCTTCTCACGAACTGGTAGAAGAGCTTGTTCAGGATGTGTGGGTGAATGTATGGCAAAAGGCTAATCAGCTGGATAGTCATGGGAACATACAGGCTTATCTTTATGCGACACTCCGAAATAAAATTTTATATATTTTACGTTCTGAAAGGAATCGGAAATATTTTCAAAATAAAATTAGGGAATTATCGACAGGCATGAATCAACCATCAGTTGATGAAAGCTTATCAGAAAAAGCAATGGCTGCATTTCTGCAAGAAGCCATAGCTTCTCTTTCTCCCCAATGCCGCGAGGCTTTTCTATTAAGTAGAGAAGAACAATTATCTTATAGGGAAATTGCATAACGGATGCAGATTTCTGTTTCTACAGTAGAAAAGCATATTGGAAAAGCCTTGCAAGTGATTCGTTTTAAATTAGCACAATGGAACAGGATGTTGCTGGTTGGAGGCATTCTTGTGGGTACGGTTGTGAAATATATTCTTTTTGATACATGCTGGGATTAGAACCGTATGTAATCTTCCCGTTTTATTCATTTATCTTCAACACAGCCAGAAAAACTCCCAGATGGAGATGCCAAATAACTCCAAAAGCTGAAATAATTCTTCTATATGG
>ERZ795042.1367-NODE-1367-length-16087-cov-24.772829_pt1 | contig 16087 bp, 13 predicted proteins | sample MGYA00375126_ERZ795042 | MGnify/ENA primary metagenome ERZ795042 (study PRJEB30171, sample SAMN05518105) | compost metagenome | isolation source: Feedstock adapted compost from Newby Island compost facility, Milpitas, CA | place: USA:Newby Island compost...
GAGAAGGAGCCGACGTTCGAGGCGATTGCGGCGACGTTCCGGATCGCCGAGTAGCTCCGCTGCGGCGGCCCAGGGTCGTACCGGGAACGCGGTGGTAGACTCCTCCGCGGGGATGGTCACGAGGCTCCCTCGTCCCGCTGCACCGCCTCGAATCGTGCCCGTCCTGCTCGTCGTGGGCGTCTCGCTCCTGGCATCTTGCGGGGGAGGGAGCGGGCGGGAGCTGCCCCTGCCCGACCCGTCGCTCACGGTGACGAGCTCTGCGTTCGATTCCGGTGCGACGATCCCCGCGGAATTCACCTGCGACGGAGCCGATCTCTCGCCGCCTCTGCGCTGGGAAGCGGGCCCCCCGGAGACGGTCACGTATGCCATCGTCGTGGACGACCCGGATGCGCCGGGCGGCATCTTCGTGCACTGGACCGTGTGGGGAATCCCGGCGAACGCGACGGAGTTCGCCGCGGGGGCTTCGGGGAGCGGGACGCTGCCGCCCGCGGTCCGCGAAGGGAAGAACGACTTCGGTCGAACCGGGTGGGACGGCCCCTGCCCGCCCCGTGGAGACGAGCCTCACCGGTACCGGTTCCGCGTCTACGCCCTGCGCGAAGGGATCGACCTTCCTTCGGGCGCTGCCCCGGGCCGAGTGCTCGATGCGATCGAGGGGAAGGTGGTCGCCTGGGGAGAGCTCGTGGGCACGTACGGGCGGGAGTAGGAGGCGGGACGCACGTCACATGGCGAGCGGAAGGCCGAGCGTGCGGTCGAGGAACCGTCGGAGCTGGTGTTCGTCCAGCGGAGGCGAGAGGTAGTGGCCCTGCCCGTAGCTGCACCCGAGCTCGCGGAGCAGCTCGAGCACCGCACCGTCTTCGATCCCCTCCGCCACCGTCTCCATCCCCAACGCGCGCCCGAGGCGGACCACGGACTCCACGATCGCTGTCGAACGGCCTGATTCCGAGAGGCCGGTGACGAACCCCCGGTCGATCTTCAGGACGTCGGCCGGCAGCTGCTGCAGGTAACCGAGCGAGGAGTAGCCGGTGCCGAAGTCGTCGATGGCGACGCGGATGCCGAGCCGCTTCAGATGGTGCAGAGCGCGGGCTGCGGCAGCGACGTCGCGCATGAGTACCGTCTCCGTGACCTCGAGACAGAGGGCGCTCCCGTCGAGCCCATGGCGGCGGAGCACCCGCCGCACCTGCCGCTCGAGGTCGGGTTGGTCGAACTCGCGCGCCGAGAGGTTCACCGAGATGGAGAACCGCGCTCCCGTAGGGAGCCTCCGCGCGATGGCCGCGGCCTGCCTCGCCGCGGCCCCCAGCACCCACTGCCCGATGCAGAGGATCTCGCCGGTCTCCTCGGCCAGATCGAGGAACGCGCTCGGAGGCAGGACTCCCCGGTGCGGATGGTGCCAGCGGAGGAGCGCCTCCGCACCGGTCGGCGCGCCCGTGCGCAAGTCAAAGATGGGCTGGAAGCGGAGCTGGAGCTGCTCCCGCGCCACTGCCCGCCGGAGGGCGGTGTCGAGCTCCACGCGCTCCAGTCCGGCGTCGGCGAGCCCCTCATCGAAGAGGGCGAACTGCGCGCGCCCGCGCTCCTTGGCCTGGTAGAGGGCGATGTCCGCTTCCCGCAGGAGCGACGCGGGCGTCGTCCGCCGAGGCTCGCGAACGGTGATGCCGATGCTGCAGGTGGCGTACAGCTCCCGGCCGTCGATGGCGAAGGGTCGGCGGCTCAGCTGGACGATGCGCTGGGCGCATTCTAGGGCTTCCGCTTCCGCGCTCGGCCCGACGATGAGGAGGACGAATTCGTCACCGGCGAGCCGGGCGAGCAGCCGGTTCGGGCGCACCAGCCGGGAGAGCCGCTGCGCGAGGACCACGAGCAGACGGTCGCCCACCGCATGGCCGAGGCTGTCGTTGATCACCTTGAAGCGGTCGAGGTCGAAGAAGAGCACCGCGACGCGGTCCCGGCTGCCGGCGTTGCGGAGCGCGTCGCGAAGCGCCGCGAGGAAGTGGGCCCTGTTCGGCAGACCGGTGAGGGGGTCGTGGAACGCCTGGTAGACGAGCTGGTCGGAGGACTCGCGGAACGCCTCCGCGAGGGACCGAATCGAGGAGGCGAGGGCGCGCACCTCCGCCACGGGTGGGACCTCGGCCTCCCCAGGCGCGGTGCTGCGAGGCTCGTCCACGGCCTGCTGCAGGAGGGCGAAGGCGCGGCGGAGCGAGCGGGAGAGGAGCGCGACCATGAGCAGGGCGGTCGCGAGGGCGGCGGCGGGAGCGAGGACGGCCGCCAGGCGCGGCGGAGCCAGGAGCGCGACGATGGCCGGGGCAGCCGCGGTCAGGAGCAGGGCCCGCGCCACGCGCGACGTGAGGCTCCTTCCGGCGATGGCGAACGTGACGGACGCCGCGAGCCGCTTCCCCGTCACTCTCGTGCGGCCCCCTTCCCCGTTGAGCGGGTGTCCCCTCTCCTTATGAATCGTCAGCGGCCTCGCGCGCCGCCAGGTCAGAGACGCAACGGAAGCGCCGCTCAGGAGTGGAGCGGTTCGGCGATCCGTCGGAACCGATCGAGGATGGCTCGCTTCTCCTCCAGGTCGGGCGGGAAGTTGAAATCCGGCACGATGAATTCGTCCACGCCGGCGCGCGCGTACGCCTCCAGCGCCTCGCGGATCTCGCGCTCGCTCCCCGCGATGACCGGCCGGCCGGAGCTGCGCGCCCGCGCGGCCCGCTCTGCGTCCTCCGTGATCAGGACGAGCGCCTGCGCCGAGCGCCGGATGCTCCGCGGATCACGCCCGAGGTCGCGGCAGTGCTGCTCGAGCACGGAGATCTTGTGGGCGAGGACCTCGGGCGTGCCCCACGTGTTCCACTCATCGGCGAACTGCGCCGCGATGCGCATCGTGCGGCGCTCGCCGCCCCCGCCGACGAGGAGGGGGAGGGGGCGCTGGAGCGGCTTCGGGTTCAGCGGCGCATCCTCGAGCCGGTAGTACCGGCCGGTGAACGTCGCCCGCTCCTGTTCGAAAAGGGCGCGGATGACCTGGCACGCTTCCTCGAGCCGGTCGAGGCGCTCGCGCAGCGTGTAGAACGGGATGCCGTACTTCCGGTGTTCGTTCTCCTGCCAGCCGGCGCCGATGCCGAGGACGAAGCGGCCGCCGCTGACGTGGTCGATGGTGCGCGCCATGTTCGCCACGACCGCGGGGTGGCGGTACGTGTTCCCGGAGACGAGCGCGCCGATGCGGACGCGGGGGACGCTCGCCGCGAGGGCAGCGAGGGTGGTCCAGCACTCATGGGTCGGCCCGTCCGCCTCCGGCGTGTTCGGCATGAAGTGGTCCGCGAACCAGACGCCGTCCCAGCCGGTCTCGGCGACGTGCTGGCAGAGGGCGAGGGTGTCCTCCCAGCGGTTGCTCGCCGCGGGCCAGAAACTGAACTTCATCGGTTCCTCCTCGTTAGCATCCGGAGGCAGATTCTACCCGTAGCTGCGCCGGCGCCGCTCCCGGGGCAAGTCGGTCAGAGGAACGGCAGCCACTCTCCGAAGAACCAGCGGGGCTTGGCGCGCGGACCGTAGGTGAGCCCGAAGCGTTCCATCGCCGTCGTGCGGACGAGCTCGACGGCCTCAGCCGGCGAATCGGTGAGGACGAGCCGGTCGACGTCCTCCGGGTCGATGGTGCCGCGGGCGAGGAGCGTCCCGCGCAGGTAGTCGACGAGCGGCTGCCAGAACTCACGGCCGAAGAGCACGAGGGGGAAGTGCTGGATCTTCCCCGTCTGGATGAGCGTCGCCGCCTCGAACACCTCGTCGAGGGTGCCGAGGCCGCCGGGGAAGACGATGAAAGCGTAGGAGTACTTCACGAGCATCACTTTCCGCACGAAGAAGTAGCGGAAGGTGACGAGCTTATCGAGGTACGGGTTCGGGTACTCATTCGGCAGCTCGATGAGGCAGCCGACGGAGAGGCCGCCGGCTTCCTTGGCGCCGCGGTTCGCCGCTTCCATGATCCCCGGGCCGCCGCCCGTCATGACGGTGAAGCCCGCTTCGGCGAGCAGCCGCCCCGTCTCCCGCGCCGCCTGGTAGTACGGGTCCTCCTCCGGAAGCCGGTGGGAGCCGAAGACGGTCACGCACGGTCCGATGAAGTGGAGGGCGCGGAACCCTTTCATGAACTCGCCGAAGATGCGGACGGCGCGCGCCAGCTCGGAGCCGCGGGGCTGCGGCCCGGAGAGGAAGCGCCGCTCCTCCCGTCCGTTCCGGCTCACGCTCCTCGGGGGCGGCAGGGCGGGCGCCGGGTCCGGTCGTGCGTCCTCGGCCATCGCACATCGATCTTCGGCCACAGACTCATCGGTGGCCAGCGCGCCTTCGCCGGCAGGCGGAGCGCGAGGACGTGCCGGAGTCCGTCAGTTCCTCGACAAGCCCGGGGCAACGGCCTCGCGGCCGAGCGGCGGTCCTGCGGTGAGGTCGAGCTCGACCGGTCCTGGGCCCTCCCAGGTGCCGCTCTCGACGGCGAATCGGCCGGCTTCGCCCGGTGGCACGAGGTAGAACCGCACGCTCCTCCCCGGCGCGCCGCAGCCGGGGAGCTGACGCTCGTCGAGGACGTCGATGACGTAGACCGCGTTCGAGCCCTCCTGGGCCACGGTGGCCGTGCCGCAGTTCGTGAGCACGAACGCGGGCCCGACGACGAAGGCGATGACCGAGCTTCCCGGCGGGACGCCGTTGGTCCGGCCGAAGAACGTCGCGGGCTCGCCGCTGGGCCCGCCCCCGGGGGGCGTCGGCGAGACCGTGGGGGTGGGACTGGATGTGACGACGGGCGTGGGCGTCGCCGTGGGAGTCGGTGTGGGCGTGGGGGTCGCGAGCGGGTACATGGCTTGCAGCCCCGCGATGTCGTCCGGGGTGAGCGTCCGCTGTTGCTCTCCGGCCGCCAGGTCTGGCTGCATCACGGTTCCCGGATACGAGTGGTCGAGACCGAGAGCGTGCCCGAGCTCGTGGAGGATGACGGATGGGAGGTCGTAACGGAACGACCAGGAAGGCATTGGTCCATCGGCGTCCCACCAGAACGTCCAGAAGTCGAGCGCAACGTCGAACTCGGTCGGGACGCCGGTCCTCGAACTCCATCTCGTCGTTCGACCCAGCACCCCGTACGGCAGGTTCGTCGACCACCCCACCTCATTGACGCCGTCTGGAACCACGCCGAGTAAGCCAAAGGTTGCGTAGGGCTCGGTGCGCCCGCGGTAGGCGAAGCGGAAGGACTGATTGGGGACGCCACTCCACGTGGTGGCAGCCCAAACGAGCCACTCGGCGGTACGCTCAGCGTCGTACGGTTCGAAGCCGTCATCGTAGACGAACGACAGTGGGAGGGCGACGGCCGGCCACGGGGCCCCCCAGGCTGCCCACGCCGCTATGGCCTCCGACTCGGAAAGCGGGACCAGGCCCCTCGCGGTGAACTCGGCAAGTGCCTCCTCGGCGTTCGTCCTCCCGGGGTCGAAGAGGACGGTGACCGCAACGAGTCCCCCGTTGGGGTCGAGGAAGACCCTGGACGCCTCCGCGACGTCTCCGGAGGAGCCGGTCGCGTCGCTGCGGGCTGTGACGAGGATGCCCGCGAACCCGAGGGCGACGGAGCAGATCGTGAGACCATGCATGAGGCGGGTGCGAAGGTGCACGGTAGGCTCCCGCGATGGAGTTCCCTCCTTGTACCGGAGCGGCGTGACACCTCCTGTCGTTCGACGCCGAGGTCATGGGCATCTGCACATCTTGGAATTTCCGGGGGTGGGCCGGGCAACCTTCGGCCCGGCGGTCGAGAGCGCCACAAAGGAGGCGAAGGCCCCGGCACATGGCCGGGGCCTTCGCAGCGTGTCTGCTCGTCGGCCTCGCTCAGTACTCCTCCGGCATCGGCGGCGGGGCTGCGGGCGGCTCCGGGATCTCCGCCACGAGCGCCTCCGTCGTGAGGACGAGCGAGCCGATGGAAACCGCGTTCTCGAGGGCGGTGCGGCAGACCTTCACCGGGTCGACGATGCCGAGCTCGAACATGTCGCCCCAGCGGTCCTTCTCCGCGTCCCAGCCTTCGTTCGGGTTCTCCCGTTGCTTCACGTGCTGGACGACGACTGCGCCTTCGAGGCCCGCGTTCTCGGCGATGAGCCGCGTCGGCTCCTCGAGCGCCTCCGCCAGCAGCCGGATGCCCGCTGCTTCGTCCGGGTCCTCCGTCTTCTCCGCAAGCTCGAGGACCGCCTTCTGCGCGCGGATGTAGGCGACGCCGCCGCCGGGGACGACGCCTTCGTCGACCGCCGCCCGCGTGGCGCTCAAGGCGTCCTCCACGCGCGCCTTCTTCTCCTTCAGCTCGACCTCCGTGGCGGCGCCGACCTTGATGACCGCCACGCCGCCGGCGAGCTTCGCGAGGCGCTCCTGCAGCTTCTCGCGGTCGAAGTCGCTCGTGGCGTCCTCGATCTGCGCCTTCAGCTGCTTGATGCGCGCTTGGATCGCCTCGTCGGAGCCCATCCCTTCGATGATGGTCGTGTCGTCCTTGTTCGCCACCACGCGGCGGGCGCGCCCGAGGTCTGCCACGGTCGCCTTCTCGAACGTCAGGCCGAGGTCATCGGTGATCACCGTGCCGCCGGTCAGGATCGCGATATCTTCGAGCATCGCCTTCCGGCGCTCGCCGAAGCCCGGCGCCTTCACCGCCAGCGCGTTGATCGTCCCGCGCATCTTGTTGACGACGAGCGTCGCCAGCGCCTCGCCCTCGAGGTCGTCGCAGATGATGACGATGTCCTTCGAGACCTGCAGCACCTTCTCGAGGAGCGGCAGGATCTCGTGGACGGCCGAGATCTTCTTGTCCGTGATAATGATGTACGGGTTCTCGACGACCGCCTCCATGCGGTCGGGGTTCGTCACGAAGTACGGCGAGATGTAGCCGCGGTCGAGCTGGAGGCCGTCGACGAACTCCGTCTCGAACTTGATGCCGCGGCCCTCCTCGACGGTGATGACGCCGTCCTTGCCGACCTTCTCCATCACGTCGGCGATGAGCTCGCCGATCTGGCGGTCGTTCGCCGAGATGGCCGCCACGTGCGCGATCTGCTCCTTCGTGAGCACGGGGCGGGCCTGGCGGCGCAGATCCTCGACGGCCACCGGCAGCGCCCGCTCGAGGCCTCGCCGGAGCGACATCGGGTTGGCGCCGGAGGCGACGATGCGCATCGCCCCGCGGACGAGCGCCTGGGCGAGCACCGTCGCGGTCGTCGTGCCGTCACCGGCGACGTCGTTCGTCTTCGTGGCCACCTGCTTCGCGAGCTGGGCCCCCATGTTCTCGAAGGGGTCCTCGAGCTCGATCTCGCGGGCGACGGTGACGCCGTCCTTCGTGATCGTGGGTGCGCCGTACTTCTTCTCGAGCACGACGACGCGGCCGCGAGGGCCGAGCGTCACCTTCACGGCGTCGGCGAGCGCGTCGACGCCCTCGCGGAGAGCGCGTCGCGCGGCTTCGTCGAACAGGAGCTGCTTCGCGGTCATGGTCCTCTCCTCACCGTGAAGTGCGTGCGCCCCGCAACCGCGCGGGGCGCACGCCAGGGGTTAGACGACGATCTTGGCGAGCACGTCCTTCTCGTTCAGGACGATGTACTCCTCGCCGTCGAGCTTCACTTCCGTGCCCGTGTACTTCGCGTACAGGATGCGGTCGCCGACCTGGATGTCCATCGGGATCCGCTTGCCGTTCTCGTCCAACCGGCCCGGCCCCACGGCGACCACCTCGCCCTGCTGCGGCTTCTCCTTCGCCGTGTCCGGGATGACGAGACCGCTCGCCGTCACCTCCTCCTGCTTCAACGGGGTGATCACGACGCGGTCCGCCAGGGGAACGAGCTTCGCCTTCGTTTTCGTCGCCGTCTTGGCCATGTGCGCAGATCCTCCTGGTCACTCTCGGGTGTGGGATTCGCCCCCGATGTTAGCACTCGAGGCCTGAGAGTGCTAGATCGAAGCCCGGGCTCAGCCGCGCGGGAGGCCGAGGCCGCGCATCGCGATGATGTTCCGCTGGATCTCGCTCGTGCCCCCGCCGATCGTGCTCGTGGTCGCGTGCATGTAGAACCGCGCGATGCGGCCGCCGAGGTTCCGCCGATCGTCGCGGTCGGTGAGCTGCCCGTACAGGCCGGCGATGTGCATCGCCGTGATCGAGAGCCGCTGGTCGAGCTCGCTGGAGAAGAGCTTCGCGATCGAGGCTTCCCGGTTCGGAACGAGCCCGCGGTCCTGGAGCGAGATGATCACGTACGAGAGGAGCGACTCCACCTGCGCCTCGATGGCGCGGTCCGCCAGCTCGTAGCGGAGCATCGGGCGGTGGGGGAGCGTCGACTCGCCGCGCGGCGCCTCCTTCGCGTAGCGAACGAGGTCGCGGACGATGAGCTGGTGGCTCACGCTCGTCGCGATCCCGCTCCGCTCGATGTCGAGGGTGGCGGCGGCGATGTACCAGCCCCGGTTCTCCTCGCCGAGCAGGTTCTCCTTCGGCACGCGGACGTCCTCGAAGAAGACCTCGTTGAACTCGTGGCTGCCGAGCATGTTCACGAGCGGACGAACGGTGATGCCCGGCGACTTCATGTCGACGAGGAAGTACGAGATGCCGCGGTGCTTCGGCGCGTTCGGGTCGGTGCGCGCCAGCAGGATCCCCCAATGGGCGACGTGGGCGCCGGAGGTCCAGATCTTCTGCCCGTTGATCACGTACTCGTCGCCGTCGCGGACGGCCCGCGTCTGGAGGGAGGCGAGGTCGGAGCCCGCGCCCGGCTCGCTGAAGAGCTGGCACCACTGCTCCTCGCCGGAGAGGATCTTCGGGAGGAACCGCTTCTTCTGCTCCTCCGTCCCGTACAGCATGATCGTCGGCCCGGCCCAGCCGATGCCGATGCCGCCCGGACGGGGCGCCCGGCGCCACGCGAACTCCTCCGCGAGGATGAACTGCTCCTTCACGGACATCCCGGCGCCGCCGTACGCCTTCGGCCACGCGGGAGCGGCCCAGCCCCGTTCGTACAGCTTCCGATGCCACTGGCGGTTCAGCTCGGCGAGCCTTGGGTCGCGGCGGTAGGCTCCGTTGAACAGCCCCCACTCGACGCTCTCTGCGACGAGCCGGGCGTGTTCCTCGGGGAACTCGCGGTCGAGGAACTCCCGCACCTCGGCGCGGAACCGCGCTTCCTTCTCGCTGTCGCGGAAATCGACCATCGTGAGTGCCTCCTCCCCTCAGGCTGCCGCCAGCCTATGGCGCCGTCCGGCCGCCCGTCGAGTGCCGAACGGGCGTTCGGCCCGGTTGACGAGCGGCGCCCCGAGTTCCGACACTGATGCCCGAAACAGGGGGAGTAACCGCGGTCCCGCCGCTGGGACCGAGGCCGGTCGTCAGGACGCGCCCTCGGGCGCCGGCCGGCCGCGAGCGTCCGCCTCGTCGGTGAGACCCTGGCCAGACCACCGCGTGGTTGCGGCCAGGGTCGCGTCGTATCCGGGCCGCAGCCGCGCGAGCCCGGAGCCGCGCGATGCTGGACGAACTCTTCGAAGCGCTCTTCGAACGCCGGAAGAAGAAGCACTCACGATGGGCTGACGACGATTGGGGGCCGCGCCGGCGTCCTCCGCGACGGTACCAGGACGATGACGGGCCCGCTCGGCGCAGCGCACGGCCCGCCGGCGAGGGGTGTGCCTCCTGGGACTACGAGGACGAGTGGGACGACGACTGGGAGGAGCGCCGCCGCTACAGCGGGTGGCGGTCCGGGCCGGCGCCGAAGCGGAAGCCGTGGTGGAAGAAGCTCGGCGACCTCCTCGAGTTCGGGGACTGATCGATGGACATCCTGACGACGGTTCTGCCGTGGGCGGGCTTCCTCGCCCTCGTGGGCGTCCTCCTCGCAGTCGACCTCGGCGTCTTCCACCGGGAAGCACACGAGGTCGGACGGAAGGAGGCGCTCATCTGGAGCGTGGTCTGGATCGGGCTCGCCCTCCTCTTCAACGCCGGCGTCTACCTCGTCCAGGGTCCCGAGCAGGGGCTCGCGTGGACGACGGGCTACGTGGTCGAGAAGTCGCTCAGCGTCGACAACATCTTCGTCTTCGTCCTCGTCTTCCAGGCGTTCAACGTCCCCCCGGCGTACCAGCATCGGGTCTTGTTCTGGGGCATCCTGGGCGCCATCGTCATGCGCGCCATCCTCATCGCGGCCGCTGGGATCCTCCTCAAGACCCTCCATTTCACCGTGTACCTGTTCGGCGCATTCCTCGTCTTCACGGGGCTCCGCTTCCTGCGGGAGGAGGAGCACGAACCCGACCTGCGCCGGAGCCGGGTGCTCCGGCTCGCGCGCCGGATGTTCCCGGTCACCGACGGCTACCGCGGGCAGCGGTTCTTCGTCCGCGAGCACGGCGTGCGGTACGCGACGCCGCTCTTCATGGTGCTCATCTTCGTCGAGCTCACCGACCTCGCCTTCGCGGTCGACTCGGTTCCCGCGATCTACGCCATTACCGACGATCCGTTCATCGTCTTCACGTCGAACATCTTCGCGATCCTCGGCCTGCGCGCCCTCTACTTCGTCATCGCGGGGTACCTGCGCTCCATCCGCTACCTCCGGCCGGCGCTCGCGGCCATCCTCGTGTTCGTCGGCGCGAAGATGCTCGCGTCGGACGTGTACAAGGTGCATCCGGGCGTGAGCCTCGCCGTCATCGTCGGGATCCTCTTCCTCGCCGTCCTCGCGTCTTGGTGGGTGCAGCGGCGCGGGGGGCCGGCGGCGGCAGCCGAAACCGTGCCCACCGAGTGAGCGAGGTCAGGTAATCGCCTCGATGGCCGGCGGGCTGGCGATGAGATCGCGGAGGAAGGCGTCCGCCTCCGGCCGCCATCCGCGCGCCTCGAGCTCGGGGGCGTGCCTCTCGAGGAGCGGGGAGCGCTGCACGCGGAGGCGCTCGGCGCCGTGGGTTGCGGCGTAGAACGCCGCCCACTCGAGGAGCCACGCCTCCAGCCCGCGCCCCTCGTGCTCCGGGAGGACGATGAGGTCGCCGACGGTCCACTCGGTGCCGCCCCGTTCGACCCAGCAGACGCCCACCACGGCGTCTCCGTCGGCGGCTACGTACCACCCCGGCGGACGCATGGTGGCGAAGAACCAGGGGTCGCGTCCGGTGAGGCGGCTGAGCACCTCCGCGTCTTCGCGCCGCGCTTCGCGGACGGTGAGGAGGGGAAGTCGGCGCTCCATCACGAGGAAGGAGCGACCTCGCTCCTGGCGCCGCTGTACCGGGAAGTAGCCCCAGAAGGAGAAAGCGCGCTCCGCGCGGCTGCCTTCGAGGACGGCTGCCCGGCAGAGCCGCAGGCCGAGATCTCTCGCCAGCCGCTCGACCGCGCGCACGAGCGTGCGGCCCGCGAACGGCCGCCGGGACGCGAGGAGGTCGAACCAGGCGACGCCCTCTTCCCGCCACCAGCGGACCGTCCCGGCGGCGCCTCGGTCGTCCTCGGCGACGAGCATCTTGGCCCCGGTCTGGAGGAGGAGCGCGAGGCGCCCCGCGTCGGCGGCTTCGGCGGCAGCGGGGTACGCCTCGAGGAGATCGCCGAACGCCTTGCGGATGAGCTCCGCGAGCGCGGAGGCGTCCTCGCTGCTCGCGCCTCGTACGAGGAACCGCCCCTGCTGCCATCGGTTCCGAGCGGGCACGGGGGCAGCGTACGGAGCGCGCGAGTGCTGGCCAAGATGCGGGATTCCCCTAGCTCCCGAAGGCGTGGCATCCCGCTATCTTCCCCGCGAGATGCCGCCGAAGCAGCGACGACCCCCGGTGGGGAGGTCGGAGCGTCGGCTCCCGGAGCTGGGCGCCCGACCCGAACAACTCGAAGCGGCGCTGCAGCTCCTCCCCGAAGGCGCCGCGCTCGCCGAGCGTGACGGGCGGATCCGGTTCGCGAACGCCGCCGCCGCACAGCTGCTGGGCCAAGACGCCCTCGGCGCGTCCGGGCTCCGGCTGCAGGACCGGGTCCATCCCGAGGACCAATGCGCCTTCGCCGAAACGTGGGAACGTGCGATCACCGCCGAGGGAGTCCCGCTATTTCTCGAGGCGCGCCTGCTGTCGGGGATCGACCGGCTTCGCTGGGTCCGGATGGCCTTGCGGAACCTCCCTGGAGCGGGCGTGCCCCTCGGGATACTCGTCCAGTTCTCGAACATCGACGGAGAGAAGCGGGCGATCGAAGAAGCTGCCCGCCGCGAGCAGCGCCTCGCGCTCGCTCGGCAGGCTGCGCGGCTCGGGTTCTGGACCTTCGACGTGCGCGAGAACCGAATCCGCATAGAGTATCCGGAGGACCTCGCCCTCGCCGTCGATCCCGTGGCGGGAGCGGAGCCCGCGGAGTGGCTGCGAGCGGTGCACCCCGACGACCTCTTCGTCGCCGCTCCGCTCTTCGCGCAGGCGTTCCTCGGCGAGAGCGAGAGCTACAGCTGCGAGCTGCGGGTGAAGGACGGCGAGCGCTGGCGATGGCTCGCGCTCTATGGCGCCGTCGTCGAGCGCGGCCGGCGCGGAACGCCGCGGCTCATCGTGGGAACGTACCAGGACGTGACCGAACGGCGGGAGATGGAGCGGCGGGTGAAGGAGAGTGAGGAGCGGTACCGTCTCGTCGTCGAGGCGCAGTTCGCCGCCGTGTACGACTGGACGGCCAGCGACGGCACGATCCGCTGGTCCGGCGGCTTGCGCGAGACGTTCGGCCACGAGCCCGAGGCGCTCCAGACCTGGGATGCCTGGTTTGAGCACGTGCACCCGGAGGATGCCGGGGCGCTGCGCGAGTCCCTCATGCGGTTCCACACGGAGCGCGGGCAGATCTGGCAGGCGGAGTACCGCTTCCGGCACGCGGACGGCGGCTACCGGCACGTTCGCGAGCGCGGATACGCACAGCGGAGCGCCGACGGAACCCCGATCCGCATGGTCGGCGCGATCGTCGACGTGAGCGCGGAGCGCCGCCTCGCGGAAGCAGAGCTGGAGCGGAGGAAGTCCGAGGCCCTGATGGCGATGGCGGGCGGGATCGCGCACGAGTTCAACAACCTCCTCACCGCGATCCTCGGGAACGCGAGCCTCGCGAGGTCGGCGGGGGAGCGTGCTCCGGAACTCCTACCGCAGCTGATCTCGGACATCGAGGCGGCCGCCCGCCGCGCCGAGGGGCTCGTGCAGCAGGTGCTCGATGCGGCCGGCGCCGGTGCGCCCCCGCGAGGCACCGCCGATCTCTCCGCCGTGGCTCGGGAGGCGTGCGCGCTCGTGCGTTCGGCGGCGCCGGCGAGTCTCGACCTCCAGGTGCGCGTGGACGGCCCGGTGCTGGTGCGGGGCGACGCGACCGCGCTGTCGCGCGCCGCACTCCAGCTGCTCGAGAACGCGGTCGAGCCGGCGGGACAGGCTGGCTCGGTGACCGTGTCGGCCCGATTCGAGGATCTCACCGCGGAGCGGCTCCGCTCCGGCGAGTGGCGGATCCCCGGCACGGCTCGTCCCGGCCGATTCGGCGTCCTCGCCGTCGCCGACAGCGGCCCCGGGGTTCCCCCGGAGCTGCGCGACCGGCTCTTCGACCCGTTCTTCTCCACGAAGTTCCCCGGCCGCGGGCTCGGCCTCGCGATCGTGCTCGGCGTGGCGCACCGGCACCACGGGGCGGTGAGCGTCTGCTCCGCTCCCGGTCTCGGCTCGACCTTCAGCCTCGCGGTGCCCGCCGCCTGACGCGGGCTCCCTTACGGGCTTGACCCCGGGAGATCTGGAGAATCGGTGTTTTCCCGAACACCCGGCGCGCCGCTAGGGGAGTAGACTCGACGGCGGCGCGCGCCGCGCCCCGTACGCAGCAGCCCGCGCGCTGTGCGGGACCGAAAGGTTCATGACGGCCGCCGAACGACGACGAGAGATACTCCCCCCGAGGGACCCGAGGCTTCTCGAGGAGGTGCTGGCCCGGCTCCCCGTGGCCGTTGCGGTCGCGACGCCGGAGGGACGCTTCGCGTACATCAGCCCCGCTTTGCGCACGATCCTCGGACGGGATCCGGCGGAGCGGATCGGGGCGGACATCTTCGAGAACGTCCATCCCGACGACGTCGGCTACGTCCGCGGAGCGTTCCTCCGCCTTCTGGAGATGCCCGGCGGCATGGCTCGCCTCGAGCTGCGCGGTCGGCGCGCGGACGGGAGCTTCCGTTGGCTGCGGCTGCAGGCGCACAACCTCCTCGACGATCCGCTGATCGGCGGCGTCCTCGTGTTCTTCTGGGACATCCACGAGGAGCGGCTGCAGCGCGAGGCGGTCGAAGCGCGCGAGCTCCGGCTGCGCTTGGCGCGCGAGGCCGCGCGGCTCGGGTTCTGGGAGTACGACCCCGACAGCCGGACGGTCGGCTTCGAGCACGAGAAGGAGACCTGGTTCGGCCACGCGTTCGCCGGGGGCCGGGTCCCGCTCGACGCGATCGTCGGGCTCATGCATCCCGAGGACGTGGAGCGCGCGCGGCCCGTGCTCGGCCGGGCGCTCGACGGTGCGAACGGGACGTACGCGGTCCGCGTCCGCATCCGCACGCCAGAGGGCTCGTACCGGTGGTGCGAGATCCGCGGCCGCGTCGTCGAGGGCCGGGGTGAGCGTGCCAGGCTCGTGGGGACCTACCAGGACGTCACGGAAGAGGTCGAGCGGACGGAGGCGCTGGCGGTCAGCGAGGCCCGGTACCGGACGGTCGCCGGACTGCAGTTCGAGGCGATCTACGAGTGGGACGTTCCGGGCGGCACCCTGGAGTGGTCGGAAGGCCTTCGCTCCATCTTCGGGCACGACCCGGAACGGGTGGACGCGCCGGAGCGGTGGTGGGAGCTCACGCACCCGGCCGACCGCGAGGCGGTGTGCGAGTCGGTCTGGTCGTTCCTCGCGGGCTCCGAGTCGCTCTGGGAAGCGACGTACCGGTTCCGCGACGGCGCCGGGGAGTACCGCTGGGTCCACGAACGCGGCGTCGTGGTGCGGGACGAAGCGGGCCGGGCCGTGCGGATGATCGGGGCGCTCCGCGACGTCACGGCGGAGCGGCGGCTGCAGCAGGCGGAGCTGCAGGCTGCCCGCCTCGACAGCCTCGCGGTCATGGCTGCCGGCGTGGCGCACGACTTCAACAACTTCCTCGCTGCGATTCTCGGGAACGCGGGCGTCCTCCGTCTCTCGGTCGAGCCGGAGGGCGAGGCAGCGGCGGCGCTCGCGGACCTCGAGGCCGCGGCGCGGCGCGCCTCGCAGCTCGTGCGCCAGCTCCTCGACTTCGCGGGCCGCGCGCCGCTCGAGCGGGTCCCGGTCGATCTGGCGAGGGTCGCGGAGGAGGCGGTCCACGTCGCCACGCGCGCCCGGACGACGCGCGCGACGGTTCGGATCGAGCCCGGGCCTGCCGTGCACGTACAGGGGGACGAGTCCCTCCTGCTCCGCGCGCTCGTGAACCTGCTCACGAATGCCCTCGACGCGCTCGGCGAGGGGCCCGGCCGTGTCACGATCCGCTACGGCGAGGTGGAGCTGCACGCCGATCAGGCGCTGGCCGAGGGGTACGTGCCCCACGACGGCATCGGGTCGGGCCGGTTCGGCTTCGTCGAGGTGGAGGATACGGGCCCCGGGATGCCGCCGGAGGTCGCGCAGCGGGTGTTCGAACCGTTCTTCACGACGCGCTTCTCCGGGCGCGGGCTCGGCCTCGCCACCGTCCTCGGCATCGTCCGCCGTCATGAGGGCGCGGTGCGGTTGCACTCGGTGCCCGGAGTGGGGACGACGGTGCGGGTGGTCGTGCCGCTCTGGAACGAGCGCGGGTGAAGTTGCGAGCATTTCCGGCCGTTGGAGCGCGCATTTGGTACGCTGGAATCGTCCCGCGACGTCCACGCGGAGCAATCAGTGAGGAGTCGGACCATTGGCGTTCGTCGATAAGCAGATCACCTGCCGCGACTGCGGGAACGTGTTCGTCTTCACCGCCGGTGAGCAGGAGTTCTACGCGAACAAGGGCCTCATGAACGAGCCCACCCGCTGCCCGTCGTGCCGGTCGGCGCGGAAGCAGAGCATGAGCAGCCTCGAGGCGCAGGACGGGTACGTGAAGTACGGGAACTTCGCCAGCTTCGGCGGGAAGACGCCGCGGCAGATGCACCCGGCGGCCTGCGCCGAGTGCGGACAGATGACCGAGGTGCCGTTCATGCCGCGGGGCGAGCGGCCGGTCTACTGCTCGAGCTGCTACAGCAAGATCAAGCCGAGCCAGGAGCG
>ERZ795042.1368-NODE-1368-length-16075-cov-23.193695_pt1 | contig 16075 bp, 15 predicted proteins | sample MGYA00375126_ERZ795042 | MGnify/ENA primary metagenome ERZ795042 (study PRJEB30171, sample SAMN05518105) | compost metagenome | isolation source: Feedstock adapted compost from Newby Island compost facility, Milpitas, CA | place: USA:Newby Island compost...
GGGCTCGGTCCCAGATCTCGAGGCACTCGTTCGCGCCGACGATGACGACGGCCGCGCCGCGCCCGATGCCGGCATGCTGCAGCAGCTTCTCCGGGATGAGGATGCGCCCTTGGCCGTCCTTCGTGACGTCCCACGAATTCCCCCAGATAGCGCGGCGGGCGAGGCGACCCTCGGCGGACTCGTACGGGAGACGCTCGACCGCTGCTGCGCGCGCTTCGAATCCCTCCGGGGTGAAGACCTGGACACACGGCTCCAGACCAGGGAGGAGGACGGCGCCGGCGGCGAACTGCTCCCGATACCGAGGCGGGAGCGCCACACGCCCCTTCTCGTCCACCGTGTACTCGTACTGCCCCCGGAAGGCCATCGCGCCGCCTCGTTCATGCTCCCCACTCCGGAGGCCTCATGGCCTCCGAACTTGGGCCCATTCCCCACGATTCCCCACAACTCACCATCGGGACTATAGATGGCCCCACCGGCGCTGTCAATACACCTTCGCAATGGGAACTACCCCGCACCCGCTCGCTACGATGAACTCGTGGCACGAGTGGCGATCCTCACGCTCTCCGACAAAGGTGCGGCCGGCGAACGCGCCGACGAGGCTGGCAGCATCATCGAGGCGCGGCTCCGGGAAGCCGGTCACGAGGTCGCGCTGCGGGCGATACTCCCGGACGAGCGGGAGCTCATCTCGCGCACGCTCGCCGACTGGTGTGACCGTGGCGTGGCGGACGTGATCGTCACGACGGGCGGGACGGGGCTCACGTCGCGGGACGTCACCCCCGAGGCGACGCTGGCGGTGGCGGAACGGCACGTCCCCGGGCTTGCCACCGCGATCCTCCTGCGAGGACTGCAGAGCACGCCGTACGCGGCTCTCTCGCGAGGGGTGGCGGTCGTCCGCGGGAAGACGCTCATCGTGAACCTCGCCGGCAGCGCCGGCGCCGCGCGCGATGGCCTCGACGTCCTCCTGCCGCTCCTCGACCACATCGCCGAGCTCCTGCGGGGGCCGGTCGAGCACGGGGAGTCTCGCTCCTGATGCGCATCGACGTCCTCACGCTCTTCCCGGAAGCGTTCAGCGGGCCCTTGGACATCTCGATGCTGAAGCGAGCCCGCGAGCGGGGGCTCCTTGAGCTGTACCTCCACAACATTCGCGACTGGGCGACAGACAAACACCGGACCGTCGACGACTACCCGTTCGGCGGCGGGCAGGGGATGGTCCTCCGCGTCGACGTCCTCGATCGGGCGCTCCAGGCGGTACAAGCGATGGATGCGCGGCGCGGCACGGTGATCTACCTCTCCCCTCAGGGAGAGCTCCTCACCGACCGGCTCGCGCGGGAGCTCGCCACCCACCCGCGGCTCATCCTCGTCTGCGGCCGGTACGAGGGCGTCGATGAGCGGTTCGTCGAACACTGTGTCGACCGCGAGATCTCCATCGGCGACTACGTCCTCACCGGCGGGGAGCTCCCCGCGATGGTGCTCATCGACGCGGTGGCTCGGCACGTTCCCGGCGTCCTCGGCGACGAGGCGTCCGCCGCGGAGGACTCCTTCGCCGACGGCCTCCTCGAGCATCCGCAGTACACGCGCCCCGCGGAGTACCGCGGCTGGAAGGTGCCCGACGTTCTCTTGAGCGGGCACCACGCGAAGATCGCCGAGTGGCGGCGCGAGCAGCGCATCGAGCGAACGAAGAAGCGGCGGCCCGACCTGTACCAACGGTGGCTCGAATCCCGGGAGCGCGCCGGCGAGGGCGGCGCGGGCGGAAGCCCGGAGCGCCCTTCAGCTTCGGAGGAGCAGTGACTCGAACGTCCGGTTGTTGAGCGCGCCCGGCCGCACGCGTCGGATCTGCGCGATGGCCTCCTCCGGGGGCCACCCCAACGCCCGCATCACCAGTCCCGTGGCGAGCCCGCTCCGGTTCATCCCGTACTGACAGAGGATCACGATCCCGCGGACGGTGCCGAGGGCGAGTTCCCGCGCCCACGCGGCGCACAGCTCGCGGAGCTCGTCGAATCGGTCGGGGACCTGGTCGAGGTCGGCGAACACCCACGGCACGTACCGCCGCGCCAGCTTCCGGTACGGCTCGGGGAGCTCGCCGCAACAGTCGAGGACCCAGCTCGCCGCCCACCACTCGCCCGGAAGCTGGTCACCCACCTCGCCGCGGACGCCGCCCATCCAGAGCCAACCAGGCGCTTCGAGGATGAGGGAGGCGCGCGGCGGCTGCGGAACCTCGGGTCCGGGCAACGGCTCCAGCACCACCGATCACGGTGCCGGAGTCCCGGTCCCCTTGCAACGGGGGCCGTCCGGGAGACTCGCGACAGAGCGTGGTTCGATGTATCTTCCCGGCATCGAGGATCGAGGGGGCGCAGATGCAGGCTGAGGCCGGCGCCTTCGCAGTCGCGGCTCTCCTTGCGGCTGCCGTCGCGGCCCTGCTCCGGCTGCCCACGAAGCCTGGACGCGGTCCGGTGGAGCGCGTCGTGCCGCGCATCGGTGGGTTCGCGATCGCGCTCTCGTTCCTGGCGGCCCCGCTGGCGGTCGCCGGCTTCTCCGAAGAGGCTCGTCGGTTCGTGAACGACGATGTGGACGCCTATCTCGCGCTCCTCGCGTGCGGCGGTCTCGTGTTCCTCGTGGGTGCGATCGACGACTTCCGCGACCTGAGCTGGAAGGTGAAGTTCGGTTCCCAGGCGGTGGCGGCGGTCGGCATCTGGATGGCGGGGTTCCGCATCAGCGAGCTCACCTTGCCTACGGGCACCGTCGTCCCACTTGGGCCGGCCGACCTCCCCCTCTCGGTGTTCTGGATCGTGCTCGTGACGAACGCGATGAACCTCATCGACGGCCGCGACGGCGTGGCAGCCGGGGTGGCGCTGCTCGCCTCCGCGACCCTCACCTACATCGCCTGGGACCTCGGCCACGATCTCATCGCTATCCTCTTCGCGGCCCTCGCCGGGGCGTGTTTCGGATTCCTTCCCTTCAACCTGCCGCGGGCGCGCCGCTTCCTCGGCGACTCCGGCGCGTACTTCCTCGGCTTCTCGATGGCCGCCCTGAGCCTCGCGGGCTTCGTGGACTCGACCGGCCGCGTGCCGCTCTACATCCCGGTCGCGGCCCTCGGTCTCCCCATCCTCGACACCGGCATCGCCTTCCTCCGGCGCTTCCTCGACCGGAGGAACCCGTTCCTCCCCGACCAGGACCACGTGCACGACCGCCTCGAGGCGAGGCTCGGCTCTCCTGGCCGCGTGGTCCTCGCCGTGTACCTGATCACAGCGGCGTTCTCCGCGAGCGCGCTCGGGCTCCACTTCTGGTACAAGGCAGTCGGCTCGGCGGTCGTGGGCACGGTCACGCTCGGGCTCGTCGTCCTCCTCGTCCTCTCGCTCGGGTACGGCAGCACGCTCTGGCGCGCGCAGCGCGTGGTGGAGTGGCGTTCGCGGAAGCCGGCCGTCCGCCAGCCTCCGCCCCTCTAGCGCCGGACGCGCGCCGCCGCCCGGCGGACGGCATGGGAGGCCAGGTGGAGCGCGAGCCGCGAACCGATGCCGGCCGCGGTTGCCGCGTCGAGCCACCAGCGCCGAGGGTAGTGCTTCCGGTAGTACCGCCACATGCCGAGGTGATGCGCGACCATCGCGCGCACCGGCGCTCGGGAGGAGCTTCCGCCGATGCGGTGGCGCACCGTTGCGCCGGGGAAGTAGCCGACCTTCAAGCCCGCGCCCCACACCCGTCTGCAGAAGTCGACGTCCTCGATGCTGAAGAAGAAGTCGGGGTCGAGGAGGCCGACTGCGTCCAGCGCCCGCCGATGGATGAGCATCGCTGCCCCCGAGACCCAGTCGACGTCGCGGATCTCGTCGTGCGCCCAGTCGCTCAACAGGTACTCGCGTGACCAGCGGTTCCCGGGCGCGAGCTTCGTGAGCAGCGAGTGCCGGTTGAAGAACGCGTTCAGGTGTCCCGGGAACCGGCGGCAGGAGAGCTGAACCGAGCCGTCCGGGTTCTCCACCCGAAGCCCGAGGACGCCGTACTCGCCGCGCTCGGCGAGGAAGGAAGCGGCGTCCCGGACGCCCGCGTCCTGGAGCTCCGCGTCCGGATTGAGCAGCAGGATCGCGTCGCACGAGGAGCGCAGGAGCGCGAGTCCGATGTTCGCGGCCGCCGCGAAGCCGAGGTTCCGCGCGTTCTCCACCAAGCAGACCTCCGGGAACGCCGATCGGACCGCCTCCGCGGTGCCGTCGGCGGAGGCGTTGTCCACCACCACCGTGTGGGCGAGGAGCTCGGGCGCCCAGCGGCGCGCGGAGTCGAGGCAGCGAAGGACGTCCGCCTTGCACCGAAAGGTGACGACGACGAGCCCGACCGTCATCCTCGCCTCGCCTCGACGTAGACCTCATACGTGAGCGAGGCCGTCCGCTCCCAGGTGTACCGGGCGAGGAGCTCCTGTCCTCGGGCGACCGCCTCCTCGCGCTCCGAGGGACGGAGCAGCCGGCCGGCCGCCTCCGCGAGCGCTCGGGGGTCCCCCAGCGGCACGAACACCGCGGCCGGGCGGAGGACTTCGTTCATCGCCGGGGCGTCCGCCACGACGGCCGGCGTCCCGCAGGCGAGCGACTCCAGCGGCGGGAGTCCGAACCCTTCCCACAACGAGGGGAAGAGGAGGGCGACGGCCCCCGTGTACAGCGCGCGCAGCGTCTCGTCCTCGACGTAGCCGCAGAAGCGGACGAGTTCGCCGACCCCGAGCCGCTCCGCCTCTCGCCGCAGCGCGCGCGTGAAGCGCCCGGTCGGCCCCACCACGGCCAGGTCGGCGCGCGTCCCGCCCTCGGCGAGGAGCGCGAGGGCGCGGATCGCGTCGACGGCCCGCTTCCCCGGGTCGGCAGCGCCGAAGGTGAGGAAGTACGGGCGTCGAATGCCGAACCGCGCGCAGGCGGCCCGCACCGCCTCCTCGCTCGCCGGGCGGAACGGGCTCCCCGGCGCCTCCGGGACGACACGGACGCGGCGCTCCTCCACCCCGAGCCGGCGCACCACCTCCCGTCGGACGGACTCGGACGGGACGATGAGCCGCCGGGCTCGGACAGCGCTTCGCGCGAGGAGGCGGTAGTACGCTCGCCGGCTCGCCGGGTACCGGCGGGGGTACAGCAAGAACGTCACGTCGTGGGCGGTAGCGACCGTCGGGCGGCCGAGCCCGGGCGGTACGGTGAAGTGGGTGCCGTGGTAAACGTCGTACTCCAGCGATCGGACCTCCCACGGGAGCCGCACTGCCTCCCAAGCTGCGCGAACCAGGGGCCCGGTTGCCGGTGCGAGCACGGCAGGCTCGATCCCCCACCGCCGTGCCCAAGGGGGCGCCACCGGGAGGAGGGCGGCCTCCGTGTGCTCGCGCAGCGCATGGACGAGCTCGAGGGCGTACCGTCCGGCGCCCGCTGGCCGGGCCGGGAGGGAGCTGAGGTTGAGGAGAACTCGAACCATTGGCCGGGATCGTATCGCTCTCGTTGCCTCGGGGCGATGCCGCCGATATGCTGCCGCGACGTGAAGGCGGTCGTGCTCGCTGGTGGGAAGGGGAGCCGCCTGCGGCCGTTCACCTACTCGGGCGCGAAGCAGCTCCTGCCCGTGGCGAACACGCCCGTGCTCTTCTTCGCCCTGCGCCAGCTCGTGGAGGCGGGGATCCACGAGCTCGCCGTCGTCGTTGGGGAGACGGAGGAGCAGGTGCGGGCGGCGGTCGGCGACGGCAGCCGGTTCGGGGCGCGCATCACCTACCTCCGCCAGCCGGCGCCGCTCGGGATCGCGCACGCGCTCTGGTTGGCGAGGGAGTTCGTCGGGAACGACCCCGTCGTCCTCTACCTCGGCGACAACTGGCTGCGCGGGGGCATCGTGCGCTTCGTCGAGCGGTTCCGCGCGAGCGACGCGGCAGCCTCGCTCCTCCTCCGCCGGGTGCCGAATCCGACCGCCTTTGGCGTGGCCGTCCTCGAGGGCGAGCGGCTCGTGCGGGTGGTCGAGAAGCCGGCCGAGCCTCCCTCCGACCTCGCGGTCGTCGGCATCTACGCCTTCCGTCCGCTCGTGTTCGACGTCATCGCCTCCCAGGAGCCGAGCGCGCGGGGCGAGTTGGAGATCGCGGACACCATCAACGGGCTGCTCGATCGCGGGGCGCGGGTCGAGTTCGAGGTCACCGAGGCCGACTGGGTCGATACGGGGAAGATGGAGGACACGTTGCTCGCGAACCGAATCGCCCTGGAGGACCTCTCGCCGCGCATCGACCCGGCGGCCTCGGTGCGGGACTCCAGCCTCGAGGGGATCGTGTGCATCGAGCCGGAGGCCGTCGTCGAACGCTCGCGGATCGTCGGACCGGTGATCGTCGGACGCGGCGCCGTGGTGCAGGGGTGCGAGATCGGTCCTTACGTCTCGATCGGCGACGGTGCGGCGGTCGTCTCCTCGCGCGTCGTGAACGCCATCCTCATGGAGCGCGCCCGCGTCGAGCGGTGCGCGCTGCTGCGGGACTCGATGCTCGGGCGCGACGCACGCGCGGAGGGGCTGCCGGCGAACGCGTCCGTCACGCTCGGCGATCACTCGGCGGTGTCGCTGCCGTGAGGATCCTCGTCACGGGGGGCAGCGGGTTCATCGGCAGCCACGTCGTCGACGCGCTGCTCGCCGACGGCCATGAGGTGACGAACCTCGACAAGCTCACCTACGCGGCGGACCCGTCGAACAACGCCGAAGCGGCAGCGAACCCCCGGTATCGGTTCGTCCAGGGAGACATCTGCGACGCGCGTCTCGTCGGTGAGCTCGTGGGCGAGGCCGACCTCGTCGTGAACTTCGCGGCGGAGACGCACGTCGACCGATCGCTCGCGGACCCGGTCCCGTTCGTCCGGACGGATGTGGAAGGCGTGGCGGTGCTCCTCGAGACGCTCCGCCGGGCGCCGGGGAGGCGGCTCGTTCACATGTCGACGGACGAGGTGTTCGGGCCGCTGCCGCCGGGAGAGGAGGCGCGCCCGGATCGCCCGTTCGCCCCCACCAGCCCCTACGCTGCGAGCAAGGCGGGCGCGGAGCTGCTCATCGCCGCGTACCGGCACACGTACCAGCTGCCGATCACCGTGATCCGCTCCTGCAACATCTACGGTCCGCGCCAGCATCCGGAGAAGTTCATCCCGCTCTTCATCACGCAGGCCCTGCGGGGCGAGCCGATGCCGCTGTACGGAGACGGACTCCAGGAGCGGGAGTGGCTCTTCATCGATGACTTCGTCGCCGCCTTCCGGCTTCTGCTCGAGAAGCTGGAGGCCGCGCCGGCCGTGGTGCACGTCGGCTCTGGAGATCGCGTCCCCAACCGGCGCGTTGCGGAGGCGATCTGCCGGCTCGCGGGTGCGCCGCTCGGGCTCATCCGTTCGGTGGCGGACCGTCCAGGGCACGACCGCCGGTACGCGCTCGACTCCTCCACGGCGCGGGGGCTCGGGTGGACGCCCCGCACGAGCCTCGAGGAGGGGCTCGCCCGCACCGTCGCGTGGTACCGCGAACGTGCCGCCGCTCTCAGCGAACGGGAGGAGTACCGCCGGTGGTTCGCGGCCCAGTACGGGGAGCGGCTGCAGGGCCGATGAGGATGTCGCCCGCAGCCGAGCCGTCTGCGACCATGGACCCGTGCTCGGGCTCATCGAACTCCGCCGGCGACGCCTGCAGTTCTTCCTCATCGGGCTCATCGTCACGCTCATCTCCTACCTCGTGGCGATGATCAACGGGCTGGGCCTCGGGCTGAACGTCCTCGCCGGGTCGGCGCTGAAGAGCTTCGATGCGGACGCGATCGCGTACTCGGACGCTTCCGGGCTCAGCGTGATCCGCTCCGAACTCTCCGCGGAGACGATCGCGCGGGTGCTCGCCGCTCCTGGCGTGGAGGAGGGCGCGCCGCTCGGGTACGTGGCGGCGAACGTGCGCACCGCTGCGGGGGAGATCGAGAACGCGGCCTTCCTCGGCTTCGACCCCGGGACGATCGGCGAGCCGCGGGTCATCGAGGGGCGTCCACTGCGGCCAGGGGAGCTCGACGGGATGCTCGCGGACCGGGAGTTCCTCCGCTTCACCGGCTACCGCCTCGGGGACGTCGTGCCGGTCTCGCTCCGGCTCCAGACGAGGGAGTACCGGATCGTCGGCGTGATCGACGAGGGGTACTTCTTCTTCCAGCCCGCCGTGTACATCCTGCGTGACGCGTGGCGCTCGCTGCGCTACGGCGACGCGGCGAACGCGCCCGAAGCGAGCATCGTGCTCCTGAAGGGGAAGGGCCTGCCCGGTCTTCGAGGCGATGGGTTTGAGGTCGTCGACAAGGAGACGGCGTTCGCGAACATCGAAGGGGTTGCGGGGCAGCAGTCGACGGTGGCGGCGCTCCAAGCGTTCGGGTACCTCATCGGAACGCTCGTCGTAGGCGTGTTCTTCTACGTGCTCACCCTCCAGAAGGTCCCGCACATCGGCGTCCTCAAGGCGCTCGGCGCGTCGTCGTCGTACGTGTTCCGGCAACTGCTCGTACAGGTGCTGGTCATCGCTTCGGCCGCTTTGGCGGTGGCGATTCCCTTGGCGATGGTGACCGGCCGGCTCATCCAACGGTTGCCGGACCCGGTGCCGATCGCGTTCGACGGCCGGACCCTCGCCTTCACCACCGCACTCCTTCTCGTGGCCAGCGTCGTCGGGGCCGCGTTCTCCCTCAGGCGGATCCTCACCGTCGACCCGGTGATAGCGCTCGGACAGCAGCAGTGAGGGAGGCGATGCTGGAGGTCGTCGAGCTCTCGAAGACGTACTTCGGGGCCGCGGAGCCGGTGCATGCGGTGCGCGGCGCTACCTTCTCCGCGCGCAGGGGCGAGTTCCTCGCAATCGTGGGGCCGAGCGGCTCGGGGAAGACGACCCTCCTGGCGATGATCGGCGGCCTCCTCACCCCGACGAGCGGCTCGATCGTCGTCGATGGGGAGGCGATCGACCGCTTCGATGCCCGGCGGCTCGCCGCGTATCGCCGTTCGCGGGTCGGCTTCGTCTTCCAGGCGAACAACCTGCTCCCGTTCCTCACTGCCCGTGAGAACCTGCTCGTGATGGCCGACATCGGGGGGGTGGACCGACGGACAGCGCGGGAGCGGGCCGACCGGCTGCTGGAGGAGCTCGGCCTCACCCACCGGGCGGCGGCGCTCGCGACCGAGCTCAGCGGCGGCGAACGTCAGCGAGTGGCGATCGCACGGGCGCTCATGAACGACCCCGCCCTGATCCTCGTCGACGAGCCGACGGCGGCGCTCGACTCTACCCGCGGCCGTCAGGTCGTGGAGTCGCTGAAAGCGGAGATCAAGTCGCGGAACAAGCTCGGGATCATGGTCACCCACGACCTGGCGATGGCCGCGCTCTGTGATCGGGTGCTGGAGATGCACGACGGCGAGCTGCGGGAGCTCTCTCCCACAGCTTCGATGGAGTAGGAAGCGTCAAGGGGCGTGCTCCCAGTCGAGCATCATCACCGTGATCGGCTCGCCGGGCGCGGCGACAGGACGGTCTTCCGGCAGGATGGCGAGCCCGTTCGCCGCGCTCATGCTGGTGAGGATGCCGCTCCCTTGCGGGCCCGTGAGCTGGGCGTACCAGCGGCCGTCCTCACCCCGGGTGACGATGCAGCGGGCGAAGAAGCGGCGTCCGTCGTGGTTCTCGATGCGATCGCGGCAGATCGCTTCGATCGTCGGCCGCTCCCAGTCGCTCCGGCCGAGCATTTTGAAGATCGCTGGCCTTCCGAACAGCTCGAAGGAAACCATCGAGCTCACGGGGTTCCCGGGGAGGCCGAGGTGGGGGACGCGTCGGCCGTCGGGGGCAGTGAAGGCGCCGAACGCGAGCGGCTTCCCCGGCTTCATCCGCACGGTCCAGAAGGCGATCTCCCCTTCGCGGGCGAGGACGTCCTTGACGACGTCGTAGTCGCCGCGTGAGACGCCGGCGCTCGTCACGAGCATGTCCGCGTCGAGGCCCGCTCGGATCTTCTCCGTCAGGTCTTCGACGCTGTCCCGGGCGATGCCAAGCAGCTTCGGGATGGCCCCGTACGACTTTACGAGGGCCGCGACGCTGTACGCGTTGGCGTCGTAGATGTGGCCGGGTTCGAGCGGTTGACCGGGCTCGGTCAGTTCGTCTCCCGTGGAGAGGATGGCCACGACCGGCCGGCGGTACACGGTGACCTCGCGGAGGCCGAGGCTGGAGAGGACGCCGACTTCCGACGGCCGGATGACGCGGCCGGCGGGGAGGACGACGCTCCCCGCTCGGACGTCCTCGCCGCGGCGCCGGATGTTCGCACCTGGCTTCGCCTCCTTGAGGATCCGGACGGTCGCACCGCGACGGGGAGCCTCGTTCGGACCGCGGAGGGGCTCGTCCGTCTCCTCGAACGGCACGATGGCGTCCGCTCCCGGCGGTACGGGGGCGCCCGTCATGATGCGGACTGCTTCACCTTCCTGGACGGCCATGTCGAGGACAGCCCCGGCCGGAAGGTCGGCGACGACGCGGAGCTCCTTCGGGTTCGTGGGCGAGGCGCCGACGGTGTCAGCGGCGCGCACCGCGTACCCGTCCATCGCCGTGTTATCGAGCGGGGGGACATCGAAGGGGGCGACGACGTCCTCGGCCAGGACCTGGCGCAGCGAGTCGAGCACGGGCTGCCGTACCGGCTCCAGCCGCTCGACGTACGAGAGGATGCGCTCGCGCGCTTCCTCCACGCTGATCATGTCGCTCACCGGCACGGTCATCGTCGCTCCTCCGTCGCCGGTCCTTTAGGAGAGTCGGACTGCGAGGCAGGTGGTCGTGCGCTGGACGCCGGGGACCTTCTGGATGGCCTCGGTGATGGCGTTCCCCAGGGTGTCAAGGTCCTCCGCCTCGAGCTGCACGATGACGTCGTACGGCCCCGTGACGGTGTCGACAGCAGCGACCTTGCTCCCTGGGTACGAGATCTGCGCGATCGCCTGGCTGACAGCCTTCGCCTTCCCAACGTCGGCCTCGATGAGGACATATCCTCGCACCGCCATTCGGAGCCTCCCTTCCGTGTTGGCACCATTCGACTCCCGGAGGCGAGCGCGTGTCAACCAGCCGGCTAGGCGGGGTCGACACCGCCGGAGCTCGCTTCGTAGCATGCGAAAGCGACATGCCCGAGCCACCACGCACGTCGGACGAGATCCGGAAGGCGTTCGTCGAGTTCTTCAAGGCACGGGGACACGTGGAGCTGCCCCCGTGGCCGCTCGTGCCGATCGGCGACCCGACATCCCTCTTCACCACCGCAGGGATGCAGCAGTTCAAGCCCATCTTCATGGGGGAACAGGAGCCCGAGCATCGCCGGGTCGTCACCGTCCAGCGCTGCTTCCGGACGACGGACATCGAGGAGGTCGGCGACCTGAGCCACTGCACGGCCTTCGAGATGCTCGGGAACTTCAGCTTCGGCGACTACTTCAAACGGGAGGCTATTGGCTGGGCGTGGGAGCTCCTCACGGAGGTGTACCAGATCCCTCCCGAGCGGCTGCACGTGACCATCTACCTGGACGACGAGGAGGCCTACCAGTACTGGCGGGAGATCGGCCTCCCGGACTCGCACATCCACCGGTACGGGGAGGAGAAGAACTACTGGTTCAGCTTCCCGGTCGATACGCCGGGGGCGAGCGGCCCCTGCGGGCCGGATAGCGAGATCTACTACGACTACTTCCCCGAGCGGGGGCTGGAGGGCATCGACGTCGCGAACGATGACGAGCGGTTCCTGGAGATCTGGAACCTCGTCTTCATGCAGCTCTACCAGCGCCCCGACGGTACCCGCGTGCCGCTGCCGGCGAAGAACATCGACACGGGGAGCGGGCTCGAGCGGGTGGCAGCCGTCCAGCAGGGGAAGCGCTCGGTCTTCGAGACGGACATCTTCCTGCCGGTCCTCGAAGCTGCGGCACGGGTGGCGAACGTCGACTACTTCGGCGGCCGCTGCAGCGAGCTGGAGGCGTACGCCGTCCGCGCGATGGCGGAACACTGCCGGGCCGCGGCCTTGCTCATCGGCGATGGCGTGGTGCCCTCGAACGAAGGCCGGGGGTACGTGCTCCGTCGCGTCATCCGTCGAGCCGTCTACTTCGCACGGAAGATCGGCGTGAGGGAGGTCTTCACGCCACGCGTGGCGGAGGCGGCCATCGAGAAGCTGAAGGGTGCGTACCCGCATCTCGACGCGAACCGGGAGTTCATCCTCCGGGCGCTCGCCAGCGAAGAGGAGCGCTTCCTCCGCACGATCGCGTCCGGCAGCGCCCGTCTCGACGCCCTGCTCGAGCGGCTCCGCGAGGAGGGTCGCCAGGAACTCCCCGGCGAGGAGGCCTTCGTGCTGTACGACACGTACGGCCTCCCGCTGGAACTCACGAAGGAGATCGCAGCCACGCAGGGATTCTCCGTCGACACGGAGGGGTTCGAGCGAGCGCTGGAGGAGCAGCGGAGGCGGGCCCGCGAGCAAGGGGCGTTCCTCCGCGGAGAGCCGTCCCCGCTCCTCGCCTCGCTCGGCAGCGACCACTCCGCCTTCGTCGGCTACACGCACGTGGAGACCGACGCCCGCGTCGTCGCAATCATCAAGGATGGCCAGCTCGTCGACGCGGCCCACGCGGGCGAGAAGGTCGACATCGTCCTGGACGTGACGCCGTTCTACCCGGAGGGAGGGGGCCAGCTCGGCGACCGCGGTGTGCTCCGCGGCCAGAACGGCATCGTCCGGGTGCTCGACACGCAGGCGCAGGGCGGCGCCATCGTCCACCGGTGCGAGGTCGCGGAAGGCGAGGTTCGGGTGTACGACGCGGTCGACGCGGAGGTCGACCTCCGCTGGCGGGAGGGAGCGGCGCGGCACCACACCGCCACGCACATGCTGCACGCCGCCCTGCGGCAGATCCTCGGGCCGCACGTCCGCCAGCAAGGCTCGCTCGTCGCGCCCGACCGGCTTCGCTTCGACTTCACCCACCTCGAAGCGACGCCGCGCGAGGCGCTCCGCGAGGTCCAGAGCCTCGTCAACGAGAAGGTCCGCGACGACCTCGAGGTCCGCTGGCGCACCACGACATACCAGCAGGCGATTGCGAGCGGGGCGCTGGCCTTCTTCGGCGACAAGTACGGTCCCGAAGTCCGGGTGGTGGAGATCGCCGAGAACGGTGAGCGGTTCTCGGCCGAGCTGTGCGGGGGGACGCACGTCCATCACACCGGCGAGCTCGGGTTCGTCTACATCGTCCGCGAAGGCGCCGTAGCCGCGGGGACGCGCCGCATCGAGGCGCTCGCCGGGCCGGCGGCGGAGGCGTACCTGGTCGAGCAGGCGGAGCGGCTCCAACGGCTCGCTGAACGGCTCTCCACCTCGCCGGCGGAGATCGAGTCCCGCATCGACGCCCTCCAAGCGGAGCTGGAACGGCTCCGGAAGCAGGCAGAGGCTGTCGAGCGCGCACAGGTCGCCGCCGTCACGGAGGCAGCCCTCGAGCGGGCGCGGAAGGTCGGCGAGGCGCACCTCGTGGTCGCGGCCGTGGACGTTCCCAGCGCCGACGCGCTCAAGGAGGTCGCCGACCGGCTGCGCCAGCGGCTCGGGTCGGCGCTCGTCATCCTCGCCACGGTCGTCGACGGTCGGCCGGCATTCCTCGCGGCGGCGACGAGGGACCTCGTCGAGCGGGGGGTGCACGCCGGCAACATCGTCCGCGAAGTTGCGAAAGCGGCCGGCGGCGGTGGTGGCGGCAGGCCGGACCTCGCGCAGGCCGGCGCTCGCGATGCATCGCGGCTGCGGGAGGCCCTCGAGACCGCCGAGCGGGTGGGCCGCGAGGCCCTCGAGCGGGTATAGTCCCGAGGGCGAACGAGGGAGCGGCGCGTGTCCGAGGAACCGGTTCAGCCCGAGGTCCCGAGGCCCGCGGACGAGGACGAATACGCGGAAGAGCGGGCTACGGTCATCCACGTCGACCGAGGCGAGGACATCGCCGGGATCTGCGGGCGCGTTGAGATGGCGCCGACGTATGCGGTCATCATCTATGCGCCCGCCGGCAACCGGTCCCTCGCGACCGAGCTCGGGATTCGCCGGCTTCTCCGTCACGCGGAGGAGAGCGGCAAACGCGTGGCGATCGCGACGAGCTCCGTGTCGCTCGCCTCACGCGCCAGGCAGGCGCGCATCCCCGTTGCCCGGCGGCCCGAGCACATCCGCTGGGACGCGCCCGGGCGGATCGTCGTCCGCGTCGGCGGGGTCACGCTCCTGCTGCCCGCGATCGGCCGCTACCTGCAGGTCCTCGCCATCCTCCTCTTCGCTGTCGTGGGGGTTGCACTGCTCCTCACCATGGGGCCCTCGGCGACGGTCGTCGTCTACCCGCCAGTCGAGGTGCTCGAAGAGACGGTCCTCGTGACCGCCTCTCCCAACTTCGAGGAGATCGACCCCGAGCAGCTGCGCGTTCCCGCGGCCCTCGTCTCCACGGTTCGACACGTCACGCTGGCGGCTCGCACCACCGGCCTCGTGCCGGTCGGCGTCGCTCCCGCACGCGTGGCGCTGACCATCGTGAACCCAACCGGCGAGGCGTTCGAGATCCCCGCCGGCGCGCGGGTCGTCGCGGAGCCAGGAGGCGTCGAGTTCGCCCTCGATGAGGCCGTCTCCGTCCCTCCGAACGGGAACGCCTCCGCGAACGCGACCGCCGTGCAGCTCGGCACGGTCGGCAACGTCCCCGCTCAGGCGGTGCGACGCTTCGTCGACGCGGAGTTCTCGGAGCTGCTGGTGACGAACGAATCGCCCGCTGCCGGCGGTGCGAACGAGGATCGGCCCGGCGTGGCTGAGCAGGACGTCCTCCAGCTCCGCCAGCTCGCGCAGGCGCTCGCCGACGCCCCGCGCGTCCGCGGGTACCTCGTCGAAGACCGGCCCCACGATGCCGTGTTCCTGGGGACGGCAGAGGTCGAAGTCGAACTGGGGGACGTCACTCCGCCGGTGGGGACGCCGGCGGAGGTGGTGTTCCTCGACGTGACCGTCCGCGTGCGGGCGCTGGCGGTGCTCTCGGAGACCCTCGAGCGGCTCGCTCGGGACGTGCTCCGGCTCGGACGGGGAGAGGGCGAGTTCATCCCCGGCTCCATCTCGGCCGAGGAGACGGGCGCGAGGCAGTTCGACCCGGAGTCGGAAACGGTGACGACGGAGATCGTCATCCGCGGCGAGTTCGCCTCCGGCATCACCGCCTCCGAGGTGCGCGACGCGGTGAAGGGGAAGCGGCCGGAGACGGTGCCCGCGCTCCTCCGCGACCGGTATGGTATAGACGAGAGCGAGGTGCGGCTGTTCCCGGGATTCGCTCCGTGGCTGCCGCGCTTTGACTTCCGGGTGTCGGTGGAGTTCCAATCTCCCCGCGAGCTCGAAGCGAACGAGCAGGAAGCGAACGGCGACGAGAGTGGAAGCGAAGGCTCCGAGTCGGCTGATGGCGGTTGACTTCGGCGAACGCCGCGTGGGGCTGGCGGTCTCCGACGAGCTCGGGCTACTCGCTCACCCGCGGCCTGCGCTCTTCGTGCGCTCACTGGAGGAGGCAGTGCGCCGGGTCTGCGAGGAGGCGGAGCGGGCGGCCGTCGATGAGGTCGTTGTGGGGCTTCCCCTCTCCCTCTCCGGGAAGCACTCGGCGCAAACGAAGCGGACGCTTGCCTTCGCGCAGGCGCTGCGGGAGCGTCTCTCCATCCCCGTGCATGAAGTCGACGAGCGGCTCACCACCGTCGAGGCGGAGCGACGCGGCCTGCGGGGAAGGCGTGACGGCCGGCGGGACTCCGCCGCCGCCGCGCTGCTGCTGCAGTCGGTCCTCGACGCTCGCCGTGGAGCCGCCGGTGCGGGTTGACCGGCACTCGCTCCTTCCCCTGGCGTTCGTGGTCCTGCTCGTGACGGCGGCGGCGGTCACGCTCGCTCGGATGCCCGCTTGGACGCTCGACGCGTCGGACGCTCCCCTGCCCGGTGACGGCGAGCCCGGGCGCTCGGTCCGCGTCCAGATCGCGGCGGGCGAGTCTGCGGGCGAGGTCGCGCGACGGCTCGAGCGGCTCGGCGTCATCCCCTCCGCCGCGCAGTTCGAGATGCTCGTCCGGCTTACCGGGGCCCAGCAGAAGCTCGCGCCCGGGGAGTACGAGCTCGCCACCGGCATGAGCGCCCTCTCGGTCATCGATGCGATCGTGGTGAAGCCGGACCCGCCGGTGT
>ERZ795042.1370-NODE-1370-length-16064-cov-191.123306_pt1 | contig 16064 bp, 20 predicted proteins | sample MGYA00375126_ERZ795042 | MGnify/ENA primary metagenome ERZ795042 (study PRJEB30171, sample SAMN05518105) | compost metagenome | isolation source: Feedstock adapted compost from Newby Island compost facility, Milpitas, CA | place: USA:Newby Island compost...
GCAGGCCGACCTGAAAACCCATCTGCCCCACCGGAAAGGCCAGGCCGCCGCCGAGCAGGGCGCATGGCTCGGGGGACTCGAGGTAGTCGGAAACATCCGCCCGGTACGACTCGTAGCGATAGAGGTCGCTGTAGACGGTCTCGACTTCCGCGTGCAGCAGCAGCGCCAGCGCGATCCCACCTTCCAGGTAGACTGGGCAACCGTGCTCACGGGGAAGTCGAGACGGAGCAGGCTGGCGAGCTCGAAGTAGTCGAAGCGGTACGTGTCCTCGGCTCGCATCCCGCCCTCTGCCACCACGAGGCGCCCGCCCCGGCGGGAGAAGGTCGCCTCGGTCTGCAGCCCGATGGCTAGGGCGAGAGGGCCATAGGGAGAGGCTCAAGGGGCCACCCTCATTTTGGGCTCTCGCGTGGCCTGCTGTGCTTCTTCCCTAGGGAGCCGCCAGGAGGTCGACCAGCGCCTTCCGCCACCTTTGAATTGCGGCCTGCTCGTCGAGGTAATCCTCGTGAAGCTGCCCCGAGAGCGTCGAGCGGAGCCTCTCCCGAAGGATGGCCAGCCGCGCGTCGAGCGAGTCGAGGTACCTCTTGAGGACCTCGGGCGGCATGCCCTGCTCCGCGTGTGCACAGTCCGCCGCGCAGACCTTCTCCCCGGGGGCGAGCAGGCGGTGGAAGAGGTCCATGATGCTCTCGAGCACCTTCACCTCGATCTTCTGCGTGTACCGCCATTTGTGGGCGCTCACGTGCTGATGCGCAGGCGCTTCCGGCCCGGGGAAGGCCGCCTTCCTCCGCTTCATCCTCGAGGCGCGCTCCTCGTGCATCTGCCGCCAGTACTTCGCTACCTTCCGTCCATCGAGCGGGCGCTCCGGCACTTCGTTTTCGCCCTCCGCCTCCGGGAGGAAGTAGCAGCCGAGCCGTGGTACCACCCACTCCGTCTTGACCCAGTCCGCAACCATGGTGACCTCCGCTCGTCATCCAAGGACGCTCGGAGGCGGTCGAACCTTGCAGACGACGGCCGTGGCTCCAATGGGCCGGGCACTGTCCACTCGGCCGTCGCTCGCAGAGGCACGCCTTCGCCGAGAAGCCGACGACCTCCCGGCCCGTCACATCAGCCACCCCGCAGTCGTCGAGCTCCCGGTACAGCACGTTGTTCCTCCGGACCTCTCAGTCTGGCACGTTGCATGACGGCGTACCGGCAGGAGGGGCTGGCGACGAGGCTCAGCGAGAGGGCGCCAGAAGTCGGCTATGAGCGGTGAATAGGAGCGCTTTCGGATCGTCTGGCAGCGGCGACAATGCCGACGAGGTGAGAATCGACCATGGTTCGAGAGAGAGGTGGGTGGAAGGCGCGGGTTTGGGTGGCGGTCGTGGCGGTCGCGTATGCGTGGCTGGGCGCTTGCACCGCGCTACGCATGTCGGTGCCCGCCGACGTGGAAGCCGAGAGCGAGGTCTTCGAGGCCAAGGGCCGTAGCTCGGTCTCCGGCCTCCTGGTGGACGAGTCCTTCCGTATGGGCCCCTTCACCGTTCAGGACGTCGACCGGAACGCGACCACCGGCCGGGAATCCGCCTTTGGCGTGCGCGCGGGCGACGAGTATTTCTGGAGGGTGGGCAAGGAGACGCTGCGTGGCGGCTACACCTTCCGTTTCACCGAGGGCGGCGAGACGCTCGAGGCCGAATGCCGAACCTTCACCGACCGCGACAAGGTGACACACTTCGGCTTGGAATCGATCGAGGAGACGGCCCGCCTGCGATGCGCTTGCCAGGGAGCCGATCGGACCGCCACCCTCGACCTGCGCCTGACGGGCCGCAAGCCGTCCGGCTCCGTCGTGCTCTCCGGCCAGACCTTCGAGATGACCGGCGTCACGACCGCCAACACCAGCCTCGCCCCCGCCGAGCCCGTCGGCTTCCGCGTCGACGGCGCCGACGGGCCGCTGGGCGCCGTCGAGGTCCTCCATCCCGGCCGCGTCTGGCTCTCCAAGAAGCTCGACCCCGCCCAGCGCCGCGACCTCGCCTGCCTCCTCGCAGGCGTCATGCTCCACGTCGAGCCGTAGCGTCTGCCTCGGCTCTGGCGCGCGCTCGCGAGCCCCACGAGGCCAATCGACGTGGGCCTCGAAGGCGCCGGCGTCGCATCCCTGACCGACGGGGCCGCGCTTCGCCGCCCTGGTTGACGAGGAGGGGCTCGCCCCAGGGATCGGTGCAATCCTCCACCGGAACCCGCTCCCGGGCGGGAGAGCCGGGCCGGAGCGGATAGGTCAGTGTGGCGCCGCCATGAAAGCCGAGATCCAGGAGCAGTGGCTCAATCCGCACTCCGTCCGTCAGGTGCGTCTCGGCCACGAACATGGAGCGAATCACGCTGTACCCGCCGGAGTTCTAGTGAGAGGCGTCGCCCTCCACCTTCGTGGGCTTGTCCGACGGCGTCTCGTTCCCCGACAAGACATATCCTCTCAGGTGAGTGGGGCCGAGGATGTAGAGCTCCCCTGCAGAGGAGGGCTCGAAATCGTCGATGGTGCCACGCCGTGAGCGAACCGAGGTTGACGATGCCTCCTCCGAAGCTGCTCCCTTCGTTGTAGGTGCGGCTCGATTGCTCGGGCCAGAGCGTTCCCGCGTTGTGGATGGCGCCACCCGGGAATTCGCCGAGGTTGTTGGAGAAGGTGGAGGACTCTATGCGCGCCGTTCCCGCCGTGTAGATGGCGCCTCCCTCGTTGGACGCCACGTTGAAGTCGAAAACGCTGCCGCGAACCGTGAGATCGGCTCGGTGGCAGATTGCGCCGCCGTACGGCGCCATGTTGCCGCGGAATAGTGCCGATTCGATCTCCGCGGTCCCCTGGTTGAACGATGCGCTCGCGAAGTACCCTTCGTGCCGCGTGTGAACGAGCCGAAGGTTGCCATGGTTGACGATGGCGCCCGAGGTATGGCCGCCGGGTCCCGCAACGCTTTCGACCGTGTAGCTGCCCGGCGCGAGGTCTTCCAGGAGCGTGGAGCGTGCCACCGCTGGTGGTAGCCGTTGGGCCCGCTGATTTCGATGTCCGCTTGGACGTTTTCCGGCAGGTTCTCCACCGTGATGCGAAGGCGTCCGACGGGGTCGGTCGCAGGCGCCTGCACCCGGACCACCGCCGTTGCCGTGTGCTCGGGAGCCGCTGTGCTCGCCGCCACGATCTCCGCCGTTCCTTCCGCTAGCGCGTGCACCACCCCGTCCAGGACCGTCGCCACCTCTTCGTTCGAGATTGAAGTCGCCTCCGCTTTCCACCGCCGCCTCTAGCCGGCCCGTCTCGCCCACCTCGAGCGTGAGCTCCTACGGAGCAATCAGGATGCCCGAGATTTTGGGCGCCTCCGGCTACGACGGCGCCGGCTTTCGCTCATACCCCCGCCGCGAGCGCCCAGGCCCCCTATTGCACCCAAAGTGACCGACAATCTCGCTTCTCCGTCCAGACTGTCTGGCGTGGCGCCCATAAGCTGGAGCATTTTTCTAGGTCCTACCTGTACACCGAGAGGCCAAGCAAGGCAGCTTAGATTGCGAATGCATGGACTCACCTGGATCGTAAGCACGTTGTTGCGGCTATAATGATTGCTAACGGCCCGTAGACCAGCATAATGCCGTAAGCGAAGTGGACGAGGGCGAGAATTCGCCCGGCGGGGTAAAGGATCTCGTGACCAAGCTCGCCTCGGGGTGTAACCGGGATTTGATTGGGATGTCATGGCGAGGCAGGTGCAGTGTGAAACGAGCGCCCTGCGCGGAAGAGATTACCGGTGGAGAGCTGAGATGCCGTTTCCAGACTACCATCGGAGGTCGGCGGCTCGCAGGCCATGTAGGTTGGAGGTAACGATCGGCTTGCGGGCGCGCTGCCTAGGTAGTGTGCTGACTGGGGCTTTCGGGTTAGTCGCGGCGGCTTCGATGGCCTTACGTTGTACGCTCTAGGAACTGGGCGGTATCAGGGGGTGCTGCCATGGCTTGGTGGTAGAAATCGGCCAGGGCTGCGAGAATCTTCTCGTGGTCGAAAACGCGGTGGGCGCACAGAAAGAGGTAATGCGCTCCATGAGCGCCAGCAGCCACCGCAGGTGCCCTCTTGCCGTCTCCAGACGAAGCCCCCGGACCACGTAAATCGGCACTGGCACCCGGAGGAACCACGAAGCGATCATGCCCAGGAGCGCCGCCTTGGGTGTCCCCGCGTTCACCAAGTGCGGCCGAAGGGACCGAAGCGCGAGGAAGAGGCCGACTAGGCTTTTCAGGTCCTGCCAGGGCGAATCGGCAGCTGGTCGTCCTGTACCGAATCAGCCAAAAATGCTAGGTAGCTTGACGACCCTCAAGAAGAACTGTTTTGTTCCGGGCGCTCTGAAAGTGATCCACTTCGGAGTCACGAAACTAATCTGCCCCACCTTCTCCATCTTAGCGGGTAACCGCCTTCTTGGAACGGCTCGGCTTCGTGTCGGTTCCCTCGTCTGTGGACTGCGTTCCCTGGCCACGCGGGAGCGCTGAGGGTAGCACCGGCCCTTTGCGGTGTACCCTCGCATGACCGGCGAGCAGATCGCGCGGGCTTCAAGTCGTGGCTGCTGGACTCGAATTCGGCCCCAACCAATAGACCACTTCGATCGTCCCCGTCTCCGGATCGTACTCGCCGAGCCGGCGGCTCCAGATGCCGAAGGGGGCGCGTCGGTCCTCCACCGTTTCTCCTGCGCAGAAAACCGCCTCGCAGGTCCATCCAGAGGCCCGAAGTCGTGCGGCGGCCGCTTGGACGTGCCCCCCACTTGTGATGACGTCATCTACAATGACGCAGCAAGCTTCGTTCGGGACTCCATGAGGGAGCAGAACGAGCTTCTTGTAAAGCTCCTGAGCGGCGCGAGTGCCGCCTCCCTTCGAGGCCGACTTCATCGGCTCTGACCAACGCAGTACATCCGCGACCACGGCCCCCGGCCCGACCTTCGCGGCAATCGCCCTGGCGAGCATGGCTGTCCTGCAGTCCTGCACGCCTGGTGTTGCCTTGCTATCCGGGACAGGCACGAGATGGTAGCGGTCCCGCTGAAGAACTTTCTCCCAGATACTAGCGATCTTGGATGAGAACCATTCGATGGCAATCTCGGGGGCGTCAGCCGGAGCCACCATGCGGCCATCGGGGAGGCGGAACCACTTTGGCTCACCTTTCAGAGCCAGCAGCGCGTGCTTGCTTTCCCAAAGCGGGTCGCCGGGCGGCAAGACGATAGAGGTTCCCGGGTAGCTCGCGAAAGTAAAGACCGTCAGCGGCATCTCCGGGTCTCCTGGATGGTCATGAGGACATCCTCAACCCTGTCGAGAATCGCGACTCGAGGCTTCCCGAGAAATCTTTTCGGCCATGTCACTTCCGGATTCTCAGCGAGTGACCGCGCGATGAAGAGCCAGCGACCGAGCCTCGTGCATTCGGCCGCCTGGTGGAGGGTGCCGGAGGTGTCTGATGCCTCGACGATGACCGTGGCATCCGACAGAGCCGCCATCGTACGGTTTCGAGCCGGGAAATTTGAAGGAAACACCTTGGAGCCGGGCGCCCATTGGGAGACAAGGAGGTGGTCCCGGTAGATGCGCACTTGGAGCTCGGCATTCGATGCCGGGTAGGCGCGGTCGAGGGGCGTACCGATGACGGCGATGGTGCGACCTCCCGCCTCGATGGCTCCGCGATGTGCCTCGGTGTCGATTCCCTCGGCCAGGCCGGATACAACGGTCACCCCCGCCTTCGCCAGCGCGCGAGCGAGCTGCCGGGCCCGCCGTCGTCCTTCCGGTGTCGCCTTGCGCGAGCCCACGATGGCGACCGCCAGCGTCCGAGCCAGGTCGACGTCGCCGGCGACCCAGAGTGTTGGCCCCTCCGGCGCCTCCGGCCCGAACCCAAGCCGTTGCTGCTGCCCCGTAGGGATGTCGCGTACTCCGCCATCAAGCTCGCGCAGCCGCATGACGCGGTAGTAGGGCGGGGGCTCGTAGTGCTTCCGGCTACGGGCGGGTGGCATCGCGGAGATCTGCATGGGGTCCCCTCCTAGCCCTCGCCGCGGACTGTTTGCCCGGGGGCCCGGGCATGGTCCGCGTAAACACGACCGTACCCCCTGGCGGATGATGGCGCAAGACGCCTGTGGACAAACGCGGCCGTCGGTAGACGTCTACGGACGTTCGCCGAATCGCTTCCTTGCCGGCAGGGCGCGCCCTTCGAGGCGCCTGGATGCCTCCCAGGTGATCAAGTCCGCGCGGGGGTAGAGCACCCGCCCGCCGATACGCACCCAGGGCGGTCCTTTCCCCTGGCTCCTCCAGTTCGCGAGCGTCCTGGGCTGCAGGCGGTATCGCGGGGTAATGGTGATCGAAGGCCCCGCGGATGATCCAGCTCCCCATCCTCGTCTTTCCCGACCCGGTGGGATCGGCGACAAGAACGCTGCCGACGTTTTGGAGGATCCAGATCGCCTGCGAGATGCCCTGGCGCTGGTGGAGCCAGAGCTTCCGGGCGGCATCGTCCGGCGGTGGAACGTAGCGCTGCACCCACTCCCCGTCGAGCAGCTCCGCGCAGGCCCGCCCGAGCGCTTCTTCCCATCCGACTGTCCGAAGCAGCCCGTCGAGGAGCTCCAGAAACCACTCGTCATCGTCTCGGCCGGCTTCCCAGAGCTTTTCCGCCAGCGCTCGCGCCTCCGCGTGCCGCGCTGCTTCCTCGGCGGTGAAGCGGACGTTGGCTTCCGCCTGGTAGCGCAGCCCGGAGTGGGTGAAGTTGCTCGACCCCAGCGTGATCGCCCGGTCGGTCGCGTAGACCTTTGCGTGCAGCTTTCGCGGCCCAGGGTAGGTGCGGACCCGCGCCGTTTTCGAGGCGACGAGCTCTCGTGCGTGCAAGATCGCGCCCGAGAGGTGAACCGAAACCCCGCGGCGGTACCAGTAGTCGCGGACCTCGGAGTGAAAGTCGACCGAGCTGCCGAAACTCGCGCGCTGCGAGGGGAAGGGTTCGGAGCCGAGCAGGAGACGGACCTGGCCCTGGCCTGCCGCGCGCGTTTCGAGCAGCGCGACAAGTCGATCGAGTGCGCTGTAGCCGGCGAGCTCCGGGGCTCCAACGGACGTGGCCCCGGCAACGAGAGAAAGCTGTTCGCCGGGTGCGTCGAGAACGCCCACTGGTGGCAAGGGTTGGGCATGCGCAAAGCGCTGGAGGTCCTTTAGCCAGCTCGCCAGCATCTGGGCCCGGCGGTTCCGCGTCGATTCGGAGAGCCCTGTACAGTCCGAAAGGAAGCGCGCCGCGTCCTCCGGGCGCAGCTCGTTCAGACCGGTCGCCCGGGCCCACCGAAGCCAGTTGCCGCGGAAGCCCCCAACATCACCGCCTCGCTGACTATAACCTTCGGTAGGTGCCAAATGCCCCATACCGCGAATAGCCTCCTACTTGACCAGAATAGATTTCGCAGCTCCGCCACAGGACGCCATAGCCACATCCGGTTCCGTCTTCGAGGCCGAAAGGTAGGCCGTCACCTCTGGGACCGCAAAAGAAGGGCGACTTGCTCTGGGGCCCAAATCGTTCGCCCACGCTAAGAACCCTAGGCAACTCTCGAGTAGGACGAAAGCTTGCGGGACCGACCGACGGCCGTGCGCGTCCGTGGACATGACGAGCAGTCTTCGGTAGATCTGCTCGGCCGACTAGGGCACGACCTTGGTGAGAGCCGCGTGAGTAGGTCCAATTCAGTGAAGGCGGAGGTAGCCGACGCCCTCTCCGCACATCGTAAGCCGGACAAACCGACGCCGAGCGAATCAAGCTACGATGACCGACCTATTGCTCAGGAAGCGCGACCATCTCTTCGAAGGAACGTTCTTTGGTCCTTCTTTGGCACGATGTTAAACGCGCTTTGTAACTGGCTCTCGCTCTTTGTGGTTGCGCGCCTGGGTACTCCTCAAGATGTTGGCACATTTGCGTTAGCTGGGGCTGTCTGCACTCCAATTTTCATCTTCTTCAACCTGCAGCTCAGGGGGCTTCAGGCAACCGATGCCACTGGGAAATTTCGATTTTCGACATTTTGGAGTATTAGGTTATTGACGACTCTTGGCGCGTTTGCGCTTCTGGCTGCCTATTCGATGCTATTTGAGGACGAACCGGTCCTAAGGGCAGTGATCGTTGTCACCGCATTGGCGAAATCGTTTCAGGCTATGAGCGACATTATCCATGGGTTCCTTCAGAATTCCGAGGAAATCGAATGGATTGCTCGCTCAATGGCTATGCGTGGCGTTGTGTCGCTTGCCCTTCTGTCCGCCTTGTTTGCCTTAACAAGGAACATCGTGATTGCAACGGTAGCGATGGCGGCCGCCGCGCTGGTTGTGCTGCTGCTCGTAGATTTTCGGCGCGTTCGCCGGTGGGGGGTGTTGTCGTTTCGGGAAGCTGTGCAGGTAAAGGTACCGCGAGCTGAACTTAGGTCGATCCTGGCGAGCGCGCTTCCCCTGGGTGCAGCACTAATGGTAAGCTCGATCACAATTCACCTACCCACCTATTTGCTCGAGGCGTTCGCTTCTCGCGCTGACGTGGGGTACTTCGCCGCTGCAAGCCAGCTTGTTGCTGCAGGGAGTCTCGCAATCGGTGCTGTGGCTCAAGCAGCAAGCCCACGCCTAGCCAAATATGCAGCGGGAAGATTCACACGACAGTTTCGTATGCTCTTGTTGAAGATGATCCTGTTTGCGTTTGCTCTTGGCCTATCTGGTACGCTGATTGCGGCCTTTGGGGGGGAGGCGCTCCTTGCGGCCTTGTTCGCTCCGGGGTATGAGGAAGCTTGGGGAGCGTTGGTCATCCTCTCGATTGCCGCGGCATTCAATTTCGCATCGTCGATTTCGGGCTATGCAATGACAGCGCTTGGACTGCATGCTGTCCAGCTCCCGATGGCCATATTGGTGCTAGTGCTCGCCCTATTCTCGGGACGTATGCTTGTGCCAGAAGCGGGGCTGTTGGGCGCAGCGATCTCGGTTCTTATTGTAGGCATTGGTAGTTTTTCCGTTAGTGTCGCCGTGGTTGTGCGACGAGTACGAGTGCTGTGACTGTGCGGCTAAGAGTGCTCCATGTTGTTGGCAAACTCGATCCTGGTGGCGTAGAGACGTGGCTATGTCAGCTGCTTGAGTGCTTCGATCGGTCGAGGTTTGAGATTGATATTGCTGTCACGTGTGATGAGCCGGGCCGTCTAGAACCGAAAGTCGAGAGGCTCGGAGCAAGAGTACACCGCCTCGGTCATCCAAGAAACCTATTACGGTTTGCGCGACGGTTCAGGCAAATCGTGGGAGCGTTTGGTCCGTATCGCGTTGTTCATGCTCATCTTCATCACTTCTCGGGAATTCTTGCATGGCTCGCTGCAAGGGAAGGCATCCCACATCGCATCACCCATTCTCACAGCGACAGACGGCATGCGGAAGGTCGAGGGATAATTCGGCAGACGTACCTCGCTGGTATGAAGGCGTTGGTGCGCCGGTACGGCACGCTCCATCTCGCCGTGAGTTCTGAGGCGGCAGAGGCTCTTTATGGGCCGCGATGGCGGGATTTGAGCAATGTCGCGATCTCGCGGTGTGGCCTTGATTTTAGGCGTTTTGGGGAGGTCCAGAAGAGAAGGGATGAGTTGCGGCGCCAGCTAAGAGCGGAGCTAGGTGTTCCAAGTCGCGCCTTGGTGGTTGGTACGGTCGGCAGGCTAGTCGAGGCAAAGAACCAGGCGTTTCTTGTCGATCTTCTTCGGGAGCTGAGGCGCGCGGGGCATGATGCTTATCTGGTTATCGCGGGAGACGGGCCGTTGCGGGGACGCCTCGTAGGAAGGGCTCAGGAAATCGGAGTTGAGGCGAATATGAGACTCCTGGGCATACGGCAGGATATTCCTGAGTTGCTCAGCAGCCTCTACGACGTTTGTGTTCTCCCGTCACTATACGAAGGACTGCCTTTGGTTGCACTCGAGGCGCAGGCTGCGGGGGTTCCCCTGCTGATGTCGTCCAATGTTACCGCGGAGTGCATCGTAATAAAGGATCTGGTAAGAAGACTTCCTCTTGACGATGGTCCAAGACGCTGGGCTGAGATCTTGGCCGAATTGGCGCATTTGCGACAAGCGATTGATGCAGGCGGATGTTGGAAGGTGATGGAGGAGAGCAGCTTTTCAATTCGATCCAATGTGGAAGAGCTAGCGAGATTCTACGAGATGCCCGTTTCAGGCGAAAGTAGCTTCGAGTAGGCAATGGTACGCCTTGAGAAGCATCAAGCTAGGGAGAGACGAATTCTGGCGCTTCTGCTGCCGCTTCAGGCGATCCTTGGGGTTGGCCTGGCGACGTTGGGATTATCGCCGCTAAGGGAAACTCTCGCAGAGACGCCAACCGAAGTCTGGTACGCGGCAACACTCGCATCCTTCATCTGGATCGTCTGGGTTGTCCGTGCTGCGCTGGGACCAAGCGCGCTTATGCTCCTGGCCTTCATAACAGCTGCATTTCTATTCAACGGTGGGAGGGCGTTCGCGTTCCTAATTGGCCTTGAGGAACTCCCACCACTTGCACCAGGGCTAATCGGGGCCGATGAAAGCCGAGCGGCAATTGCAACACTCATTGTGATGCAGGGAGTAGGTCTTGGTGCGGTGATGTTCGCTGCCTATCCAAGGCTTCTCAAGAAGGTGGAAGCGCTTGGATCGGAGCGCTGGGCAGGCACGACGTCGGCAGTGGGAGTCGGTATGGCTCTTGTTGCCAGTGTGCCTGCCGTATTGGTGTTATGGAGAGCAGGTAGCGTCGTTGTGGAATCGGGCTATATGGGCCTATATCAGGTCGACGCGCCCACCAGCTATGATGCGGCTTTAGACAGGATTGCGGGATTTTTTGTGCCTGGGTGCCTCTTCGCTCTTGCTGGGGCGAAGCGAAACTCGGTAAGGAAGAGTATTGCGGTAAGTGGGATATCTATCTACGCCTGTTGGCTCCTCTTTCTCGGATTTCGAGGGTGGGCGATCCTTCCGGTTGTTTCGGCCGCAATAATTTGGCACTATCGATTTGGGCGTATCAGCTGGCGTTGGGTGGCATTCACGGCAATGGTCTTGCTCTTTGTCGTGTTTCCGCTCGTGCCGGTGGTGCGAAACACCTCAGGATTTGAACGATATAGCTTGACCAGCCTTAGGGGTGCCTACGAGACGATTGAGAATCCGGCTCGGGTGATGTTCCTGTCGATGGGATCGACGGCTCAAACAACGGCTCTTACCCAAAGGCTCGTGCCGGCTTTCGAAGACCATCGGTGGGGAAAGACCTACCTAGATTCGTTTGCCCGAGTATTTCCGAACGTGATAGGCGGCGTACATAGGGCCGCGGCAGAGGGGTCTCTAGGGCACTGGATTACGCGACATGCGTATCCGGAGATCGCCGCACGAGGTGGAGGGATCGGTTTCTCGTTTATTGCTGAGATCTATCTGAACTTTGGATGGTTGGGGCTACTGCCTGCAGGAATTGTGATCGGCTACTTGGTGGCCTGGATGGGCAAGGTGGCTCTTCTGGGGCCGCTCCCGCTAGCGGCTGTGTCGACATTTCTATCGTACTTCGTCTTTTCTGTTCGGGGGGATTCGTCTGTTTGGATGCGACCGTTGTTCTGGTACGCCCTGGCGCCAGTCCTTTTGGCGGTGGTGCTTAGGCAGGTTGGGGGGCCAGGGTTTGGCCCCCGGCAGGCGAAAAGGGCTAATGACGGGAAAACGGAGGGAAGGGAATTTGGGGAGGCGAGGGCATGGCTAAGAGCGCATAATCGTGTCAGCGGAGGACCGGGCGACTAGAGGTGAGCGGAGGTTACCGACATGAGAATCTGCTCGATTCGCTCCGCGGCACGGTCTGCGGAGAAGCGGGGGGCGACGCGCGCGGCGTTGGCCCGTGCTGCAGCTAGTTGATCGTCGTCGTCGAGGAAGTCACGGAGGTATGCAGCGGCGACTTCCGGAGATCTTGGAAGGACGAGACCAATGCCCTCACTGCGGATTAGGTCTGCCTGCCACCCGCCGTAATTAATGGCCACGGGCACATGGGCTGCAAGGGCATCAAAAAACTTGTTCGCGGAATTGTCGAAAAGTTCTGGGATGTCCGCGACAGTTGAGAAGGCCAAGCTCGCAGCTCGTAGAAGGGCGGGAATTCGCGACTTCGGGATTCTGTCTCGCATGAAGAAGTTTCTGTTCAGCACCCGGCGGTTGAGGGCATGGGCTTCCACCTTTTCGCGTTCAATGCCGTCACCGACGATAAGGAAATGATAGTCAGGGCGCAAAGGAAGAATCTCGGCGGCTACATCTACAAGGTAAGAAACATCGTTGACGTGGCCTAGGGTTCCAGCATAGACGAGAAGACGGCGATGGGGCGGCAGATTTAGCTCGGAGAGAAGGGCCATTGCGTCGTCAGCGTTAGATGATGCAAGATCAGGGTTTGTCAGGTTGGGAATCACCGAAACTGCGTCATCGTTGACCCATCCAGACCTGAGTACGCCTTCCTTCATTCCCGGCGATAGAGTGATAATATGTGCAGACGATCGGTAGCACAGACTCTCAAGTCGGCGAGCGATCGCAATTAGGAGAGGGTTACGTAGGGCTCCCATGGCAATTGGTACCTGCGGCCATAGATCGCGCACCTCGAATACGAAGGGCGCGCCCCAGTGTCGCGCGGAAATGATAGCGGGTATGCCAATCGTAAGTGGAGTACTGGTGGCAAAGATTACGTCGGGACGCCATTGAAGCCCAAGGGCGGTCGCGTTGATGGCGAAACGGAGAAATGCGACGATTCGCGCAGCGTATGCCATCCGATTGGAATACGCGACGGGAATCCAAGTGACTTGAATGCCGCTTTCATTCGTGGTGCGTACCTCGGTGGAGGTCGGCTCTTGGTCGGACGTGATAATATGGACGTCATGGCCACGAGCAACGAGTCGACGCGCAATTTCATAGGACCGAGTCCCGCCAGGCATTGCCGGAGTGCAAAAATACTGGTGGAAATAGAGTATCCTCATTTCTCTCCTCGGGCAAAGCGGCGCTCCAGCACGGATGCGTATCCTGTAAGGCTCGCGCGCGCCACGCGTTCCCAGGTAAAATGTTGACTCACGAGGTTACGGGCATTGGCTCCGCGGCGAAGAAGCTCGGAAGGAGATTTTAGGGCGTCGAGGAGGGTTGCGGCGATGCTGTGGATGGTGGGTTGAGCGAGCCAGCCGGCTTCGAATTTCGTAATCTCGGTCCCGAGATTGGTCCCAGGGGTGAGGAGGACAGGGACAGCATGCGCCATCGCTTCGAGAACGGAATTTGGCATTCCCTCGAAACGGGAGGTTTGCAGAAGGAGGTCAGTTTGGTTCAGGTGGCTTGAAATGGCATCGCGTGCAATTGGACCTAGGATGGTAACCAGGTCTGTGAGGCCGAGCCGACGGAGGAGGCGGGAAAGCTTTCGATACGCGTGAGGAGTTGAGGGGCCGACGAGAGCAATGTTGCAACAGGCAGCACGGACTTCGGGTGCACGGGAAGCGATCGCTCGAAGGAGTAGGTCGAGCCCCTTAACGTAAGGCTCGAGTCGGCCGAGGAACAGGAGGCGATAGGAGCCAGGCTGCTTAGGGTTGCGAGGCGCGGAGGGAGGTAGCTCGCATCCGTTGCTGGAGATGATGTACGGGAGACCGAACTGCTCGGATTGGTTGGCTTCCGATTCGGAAAGAAAGGAGATTGCGGAAGCCCCACGAAAGAATCGGTCGAAAACTAGGCGTCGAGCTAGCCACTTCTTGAGGGCCTTTACGTGAAGTGCTCCCCGAGTCAGGCCACCGCGAGGGACAAGAATGTATGGAATATCTTGCTTTCGGGCAAGGGAACCAAGAGCGACATGGCGTGGGATAAACGTGCTGTGAAATACTAGAATGTCAAAGGCGCGTAGATCAGCGGGGCGATCTTTCCACTCGAGAGTCGGGACCGGGCCATGGGACGCAGCCAGGGAGCTGGCGGAATTTAGTAGGAGGACGGAGGCGCCGAGCTTTGCTTGCCAGTGTGCGAGCGTGGGAATGGATTTCGAGAGTCCGCTTACCTTCCCGGCGGGGACTGGAGCTACGTGAAGAATTCGCATGGGCGTAGGCGTCGCGAATGTCGGGGGCTCTGAGGCCTCCAGAGCCTTGATTGGCTCTCGTGGCCCATTAGCAGATTTGGGATTGCCGGGGCAAGGGGATATGCCATCGGGGCGAGCTAGGGGGAGAGTTCCGGAGAATAGGGGTAGTACGAGCCTAGACTGCAGGCGGGAAGGAGGCGGCAGTCTCCTGAGCGTCGCCCGAGAAGGGAGGAAGAAGTATGGGCAGAGCAGGGGATCGGCGGGCGATGAGGCAGTTGTGCGAGGAGGTGGCGGGCTGTAGGAATCGTTCAGGACCCGGCGTGCTTCCGGCTCGGTCGGGATTGGTCGCGCTGTGCTTGGTGCTGGGGAAGTGGAGTCGAAGGGATGTGGGCAAGGAAAGTTAAGCGCCTCATTGACGTCACCGCGTGTCTTATTACGCTGCCGGTGGTTTTGGTGGTCTGCGGCGCTGTTGCGCTAGCGATCTGGCTAACGATGGGGCGACCGGTCCTCTTTCGGCAGAAGAGGGCAGGGCTGTACGGCGGCGCCGGTCTGCCCCTACAGTTCGGGGACGTCGTTGTCAATCGCCCCTGGTGCCGAGCCGTCCAGGGAAGGGAGCGGGGCTGCGCAAGCCGTCGTCAGCGGGCTGAGAGGGCTTGATGAGCGGCTTGCGCACGTGCCAGAAGGTGCGCGGTGTCGGGGTGGGCGGCCAGGACCTGGTCGTAGAAGTCGGCCAGGGCCTGGAAGACCTTCTCGTGGTCGAAGACCCGCTGGACGCGCTCGAAGGCCGCCTTCCCCTGGCGGTCGCAGAGGTCCGGGTCCGAGGCGTAGCGCGCGATCGCTCGGGCGAGTCCCTCGACGTCGCCTCGCTCGACCAGTTCGCCCGTCACGCCGTCCACTATCGCGTCCCTAACGCCGGTAGACCGGTAGCCGATCATGGGGGTGCCCGCCGCCGCCGCCGCGGCAGACCCGCTGGTGACGGCCGGATGGTCGCGCGCCCCCTGGTTCTCGCTCGGCGTCGCGGTCCTTCTTGTAGCAATGTCCGCGCTGCAGCCGTTCAAGCACATCGTCGGGCCCAACGCCATCGCCGTCACTCGCCTGGCAGGCAAAGTCTTGGTGCCGAAAAACGAACTCGTCGCCGTTCGCCTCGTGGAACCCTCGGCGTTGCGAGGGATAAGGCGACGGTCCCCGTCGAACGGCCTTCACGGCTACCTCGCCTGGCTCGAGGGCGACCAGAAGACCTACCTGTCCCTGGCGACGAAATGGCAAGACCTGGTCTTGATCGAGGGCCGCACGGGAGCGCCGATCGTCCTGGCAGCAAGAAGCTGGAGGATAGAGGCGAGATAGTTATCCACTCGAAGGAAAATTGGGAGAACGCCGACAAGCAGGAGCGCGAAGGCTGTGGCCCCTATGCGCAGGCCCAAACTGCACCTACAGCAAACCGATATGTTGCGTCGGTGGCAATGATTGAGCGGAGCTGCAGGCTAGAAAGAACGAAAGCGGGGATGACTACTGCGGTAGCGAGCGCGAAGGTACCTACGACATCGGGAGCCCCGGCCTATGCGAGAACGAGGAGATAGTTCCATTGGCAGAGTGCGTGGATCAAGTTCCAGCGAATGACCAAGCCGCAACTTGAGTAAGCGGCGTCGTTCTGCGGTGGACCGGGGCGATCGAAGGGGCCGACGGACGGCTTCGCGGTCGGCTGCAAAGTGGGGGCAGCCGGATGAGTATGGATGCGCGCTCTTTGCATTAGCGGGAACCCCGCGGGGGCAACACTACCGGAGGCCTGCTAGGTGTCAAGAGGGCTGGGGGCAGCGGCGTTGGGCTGAGCAAAGGGGGGTTGTGAGGGCGGGAGCCAGTGGGGGCGTCGGAGGACCGTGCGATCCGGGATTCCGAATCGCGGGGCAAGGCTGAGTTTGCCGTCATGGAGGAATGCCATTGGGTTTTCGGAACGTGCAGATCGGGCGGAGGAGAGTTACGCTGTACCGCACCCGGTTCCCGGGACATTTCGTGAACGTATTCAAGCTGCCTAAGCCATCGCAAGAAATTGGTGCCTGACCGCTGCAGGGGGCCTGTGGCCATGCCTC
>ERZ795042.1374-NODE-1374-length-16023-cov-74.519101_pt1 | contig 16023 bp, 12 predicted proteins | sample MGYA00375126_ERZ795042 | MGnify/ENA primary metagenome ERZ795042 (study PRJEB30171, sample SAMN05518105) | compost metagenome | isolation source: Feedstock adapted compost from Newby Island compost facility, Milpitas, CA | place: USA:Newby Island compost...
TTGGAGACGCCGGTCTTCCGCGAGGTGCTTGAGCGGCGGCAGGTCACGCGAGCGCCAGTAGCGGCGGTGTTGCGCCTGCAGCCGCGCGAGCTGGCAATCGCCTCACTGCTCAACATTGCTCCCAACGGCACGTTCTACGTCTTCAACGTCTTCCTGCTCGGCTACGGCTCATCGATTCTCAAGGTGCCACGCGCCATCCTCGTCAACGCCACCATTCTCGGTGGGATCGCGGCAGCAGTGGCGACGCTCTTCTCCGGGTACCTTGCTGACCGCATCGGCCGACGCACTCCTTACCTGCTTGGCACAGTCGCGCTCCTGGTGTGGGCGCTGCCAGCATTTGCGCTGGTTCACACACGCGACCCGTGGCTGATCGGTCTAGCGATGGTCGGCGGCTTTGCCATCTTCGGCATCATGTATGGTCCATTGGCAGCCTTCCTGGCCGAGGCGTTCCTGCCGCAAGTGCGGTACAGCGGCGCCGGGCTGGCCTACAACATTGGTGCTATCTTCGGCGGCGGTATCTCACCACTCATCGCCAACTGGCTGACAGCACGCGTTGGTACGGTGTACAGTGTTGGTGTTTACCTCGCGTTCCTGGCGGTGGTTGGCGCACTCGGTGCTGTGGCCCTGCGGCCGACGGGTGTCACCAGCGCCGACACCGTGGCCGATCAGGAGCTGGCGCTCGAAGGGTAATAGTGGGGTGGGGCACTGATACCCCACCCTCGGCAATGACGCGATGGGAGGTTGCCGATGACGCTCACAACACGCCCGTTGTTCCAGCAACTCTGGGCCCGGCCGCAGTGGGAGGGCTTGCCGCCCTACCGCTCACTCTTGACGCCGCTCCTCTTACTCGAGCGAACGCTCCACGTGTTTCCCGACAAGCTCGGCGTGGTCGATGGGACTCGGCGGCTGACATACCGTGAGTTCGGCGAACGAGTCTACCGCTTGGCAAGCGCGCTCCGTGCCCGGGGACTCGCGCCGGGTGACCGGATAGCAGTGCTCTGCCGTAACAGCCTGGAGGCGCTCGAAGCCCACTTTGCTGTGCCCTACCTCGGCGGTATCCTGGTGCCGATCAACGTGCGCCTCTCGAGTGACGAAGTCCGCTTCATTCTCGAACACGCTGGCGCGCGAGCGCTGCTGCTCGATGCTGCGCTCGCCGAGCTGGTCACCCCGATCCGTGCCGCGCTGCCAGATCTCCGCCTCGTCATCTGGGCCGATATCGATAGCCGTCACGGCGGACCGGCTCCGCAGCCGCCAGCCGCGGCGGACGTTGCCTACGAAGCCCTTCTTGAGGAGGGCTCGCCCGAGCCGCTCGTCTATCCCCTGACAGACGAGGAAGACGTTCTCAGCATTAACTACACCAGTGGCACAACTGGACGTCCCAAGGGCGTTATGGTGACCCATCGCGGCGCCTACCTCAACGCGCTTGGCGAGATTATCGAGGCTCGCCTCGTGCCTGAAAGTGCCTACCTGTGGACCTTACCGATGTTCCACTGCAACGGTTGGTACTTCCCCTACGCTGTCACAGGCATCGGCGCGACCCACGTCGTGATCCCGAAGGTCGAGCCTGCTCGCATCTTCCAGCTGATCGAACAAGAGCACGTCACCCACTTCTGCGGCGCGCCGACTGTGCTTATCATGCTGCTCACCGATCGTCCGCATCCCACCTATCGCTTCCCTCACCCGGTGACGGTGCTCACTGCTGCGGCACCTCCGGCTCCAACGACCATCCAGCAGATTGAAGAGATGGGTGGCACGATCATCCATGTCTACGGCCTGACCGAAACCTATGGCCCGCACACCGTCTGTGAATGGCACAGCGAGTGGGACACGCTGCCGCTAGCCGAGCGCGCCCGGCTCAAGGCGCGCCAGGGTGTCGGCTACATCCATGCTCCTGAGATCCGCGTTGTCGACGAGCAGATGCGCGACGTGCCGGCCGATGGCCAGACGCTCGGCGAAGTCGTCATGCGCGGGAACAACGTCATGAAAGGTTACTACCGCGACGAAGAGGCCACGGCCAAGGCTTTCGCCGGTGGCTGGTTCCACTCTGGCGACATCGGCGTCGTTCACCCCGATGGCTACATCGAGCTGCGTGACCGCAAGAAAGACATCATCATCAGTGGCGGCGAGAACATTTCGACGATCGAGGTTGAACGCGTCTTCTACCAGCATCCAGCGGTACTTGAGTGCGCCGTTATTGGCGTCCCAGACGACAAGTGGGGCGAAGTGCCCGCTGCCTTTGTAGTTCTCAAGCCTGGTGCTCAGGTCACGCCGGAGGAACTGATCGCCTTCTGCCGTGAGCGCTTGGCACACTTCAAGTGCCCGAAGCGGGTAGAGCTGGTCGACAGTCTGCCCAAGACGTCGACGGGTAAAATTCAGAAGTTCGTCCTGCGCGAGCGGGAATGGGCGGGACAGGAGAAGCGGATTCACTGACACGAGAGGAGGCTACCCCCTTGGCAACGGAACGCGACCCCTTCCGCGAATATGCTATTGAAACACTAGCCGTGCACGCTGGCCAAGCGCCAGATCCCGCTACCGGTGCACGCGCTGTCCCCATCTACCAGACGACCTCGTTCGTCTTCACCGACGCTGACCATGCCTCACAGCTCTTCAACCTCGACGAGCCCGGGCACATCTACACCCGCATCAGCAACCCGACCGTCGAAGTCTTCGAAAAGCGCATCGCCTACCTCGAGGGCGGTGTTGCGGCCGTGGCAACTGCCAGTGGCCAAGCTGCCACAACTCTCGCTGTGCTCAACATCACGCGTGCCGGTGACGAGGTCGTCGCGAGCACAAGCCTCTACGGCGGTACCGTCAACCTCTTTGCGAACACCTTGGCCGACTTCGGCATCACCGTCCGCTTCGTTGACGCCGCTGATCCCGAGAACGTCCGCCGGGCTATTACCGACCGCACCCGTTGCGTCTACGCCGAAACGATCGGCAACCCGAGGCTGGACGTACTCGACATCGAAGCGGTGGCGCGCATTGCTCACGAGCATGGTATTCCGCTGATCGTCGATAACACCTTCGCCACACCCTACCTCTGCCGGCCAATTGAGTGGGGTGCAGACATTGTGATTCACTCCACAACGAAGTGGATTGGCGGTCACGGTGTTGCGATCGGCGGCATTGTCGTCGACGCTGGCCGCTTCGACTGGGGGAATGGCAAGTTCCCCCGCCTCGTTGACCCTGATCCTGGCTACCATGGCATTTCCTACTGGAAGGACTTCGGCAGCCTCGCCTTCGTTACCAAGCTACGCTCACACATGATGCGCGACATCGGCGCCTGCATGAGCCCCTTCAATGCCTTCCTGCTGCTCCTCGGTGTCGAGACACTGCATGTGCGGATGGACCGGCACTGTGAGAATGCTCTTGAGTTGGCCCGCTGGCTCCAGGCGCATCCGGCTGTTGCCTGGGTAGCGTACCCTGGCCTGCCTGATCACCCCTCGCACGCGCTGGCCAAGAAGTACCTGCGGCCCGAGCATTACGGGGCTGTCGTCGTCTTCGGCGTCAAGGGAGGCATGGAGGCCGGCATCCGCGTTATCGACAACGTTGCGCTCTGGTCGCACCTGGCTAACGTGGGTGATGCCAAGTCGCTTATCATCCACCCGGCCAGCACGACCCACCGCCAGCTTACGGCTGAGCAGCGTGTGGCCGCCGGCGTGGGCGACGACCTCATCCGCTTGGCCGTTGGCATTGAGCACATTGATGACCTCAAGGCCGATCTCGACCGCGCTCTGCGGATCGCCACCGGTCTTTCCGCAGCGCAGACTGCCCCAGTTGCTCATCACAGCAGCCCAGCGCGGCAGCCGACGCCATCGCCGGAGCTGCAGCCAGCAACTGCAGCGGGCAACGGCCGTACCATCGCGCTCAACGACGAGCACGTCATCCGCACGGTCTGCGCCAACACGTTCGTGGCCGACGAACGTGGCGTGCGCCCGCAGGTACTGGCCATTGTCGGCCTCTCTGACGACCCCACTCGACCGAGCGCGCGTGTTGCCCGCAAGTTACAGCGGATGGGTTACCGTATCATCCCGGTCAACCCGAATATCCAGCAAACGCTAGGCGAACGGGCCTATCCGCGCGTGACAGCAATCCCCGAACCGGTCGACGTGGTCGTCGTCTTCCGTGCGAGCGAGCACGCGCCGGAGGTTGCACGCGACGCTGTGGCGCATGGAGCGCGCGTGCTATGGCTGCAGGAGGGAGTCGTGAGCCCAGAGGCAGCGCGGATCGCAGCCGAGGCAGGACTTGCGGTAGTCATGAACCGCTGTATTTACAAAGAGGCGCAGCGCTGGCGCGGTCACCTGCGTACCTTCCGTCCTGAAGCGCCTGTCACGGAGGCGACGCCGGCAGCATCAGCACCTGCTACCGAGTAGCGTCACCCCGCTCACTCATCCCTGTATCCAGCGGGAGGTACAGCGCGGGGTGTAGCACGTGGGGAACATGCCGACGAAGGCGTGCGGCACAGCCTGGGAGCGCATAGGGGTATGCGCCCCCAGCACAGCGTAGGTACTACTCAGATGCGCGTCCAATCTGGCCTTCCTGCTGGGTGTGGACGACCGTAAAGGCTATTGGACGCGGTACACCACAAGCCGTTCGAGAGATTCCTCATCCTCAAAAGAGCACAAAACAGAGAAGGACATGGGATAAGGAGGGAATCGTTGCGACTCCCTCCTTCGTTCTTCCGGAGAGGGCAATGCAGGGGACTATGGACGAGCCAGAATGACGTCAAGCACGGCTGACTGGCCGGACAGTGTCCGCTCGATCCCACGTCGCAGCGCTGGCAACAGCATCGCTGGATCCTCGACGCGCTCGCCGTAGGCGCCAGTAGCTTCGGCAAGCTTGGCAAAGTCGGGCGGCGGCGTGAGTGTGATACCCGGATACTGGCCAGTTTGCACCGCGAAGCCAGTGGGGTAGGCTGCTCGCAGAGGCTGGAGCGTCGCGTTGTAACAGGCATTGTTGCAGATAACAACGAGCACCGGTGCACCAACCTGGCTCGCTGTCCAGAGCATCGCCTCCGGCGCGCCGAAGAGGAACGAGCCGTCACCGACGAGCGCCATGACCGGGCGATCAGGCAGCGCGAGCTTGACACCGAGAGCCGCGCCCAGTCCCCAGCCCAGGCCTGAGCCACCACTCTGGAACCAGCTGCCCGGTCGCTCAACCTGCATCTGGCAGTAGAGCGGCACCTGGCTTGTGACAGCCTCGTCGACGACAACCAGATCGGGATGCTCCTGGCGCAACTGCTCAAGGCACGCACCAAGCCAGCTGACGCCAATTGGCTGCATGTTCGCCTGCGCCCGAGCATCCTTCTCCCACTGGGCACGCAAGGCTGCGTGCTGAGCTGCATATGCTGCGCGCCGCTTCGCGAGCCGTTCGTGATCAGCCGGACGCAAACGCTCGGCTACCATCTCAGCCAGCAATGGCAGCGCCTGGGCCGTATCACAGGGCACCGCGAGATCGACCGGGAAGCTCCAGAGCGGGATTGTGACGTTGACAGGATCAAGGCCAAGCGCAACGATGCGGGCGTCGGGGTGGGGGTGGCGGCGAGTCGGAATGTACGGCACGTCGTGGTCGAGCACGAGCACGAGATCGGCTTCCTCCAGGCCGGTTTCCAGCCCGTAGTTGTAGCCAAGGTGAAGCGGATGCGTCGACGGGAAGTTCGCCCGGCTGCGCCACTCGATGACCGGGAGAGCGAGCAGATCAGCCAGCTGTAACAGGCCGTCCCAGCCCGCCGACGTCCGCCCAACCGCTGACGTCAGCACAAGTGGTCGCTCAGCCTGGACGAGCCAGTCGGCAATGCGCTCCAGCGCAGCCGGGTCGCCTGCCCCGAGACGAGCTGGGGCAAAACGGTTGGGCTGTGGCTGCTGGCCGATATCTGGCGCCATCAGCACCTCACGGGGGAGCGTCAGGTAGACCGGTCCAGGAGGGTCAGAGCAGGCAACCTGGAAGGCACGGGCGATCGCTTCACCAAGCTGGTCAGGACGACGGACCTCGTATTCCCATTTAACATAATTGCGGACAATACCGTGCTGATCGCGCTGCTCCTGAAGCCAGTGGATGTATGTATCACGGGTACCGCGAATGGCTGGGTCAGTTGTGTAAGGAGCACGGCCGGCGCTGATGAAGACGGCGGCGCGGCCGCGCTGAGCATTGTGGAGCATCGCACCGAGATTCTGCGTGCCGACATCAACATGAACAAGCACGGCCTGGGGACGGCCGCTTGCAGCATAGAAGCCGTGGGCTGCGGCTAAGGCCACGACTTCGAATGGGCAGAGGACGACGGTCGGCGCGGGTAGGCCGAGTGCCTGGCGTCGGGCGATCGCTTCTTGGACAGGGAAAGTGTCAGTGCCGGGATTAAGGAAGAGGTGGCTGACGCCCTGGGCAAGGAGCGCAGCGACATAGGCATCGGCGGCATCAACAGGCTCGGCAGGCGGCGTGGCTGTCACGTGGGCAGTAGCTGGCTCGACCATCGACGATGCTCCTTTCGCGTGCACGCATGATACGCGAGTGATGACAATGCTCCTAGTGGCTAGGCTAGGGACCTTGCACAGGTTGGTCAAGCCTGCTGGTTGGCATAGCTGAACAGACGCAGCAGCCAATGACGCCGTACGGCCGTGATACAGGCAGTGTGGAAGGCCAGCCTAGCCAATGGTGATGGGGTGACTGGCCGAAACGCCGTCGCAGGTCACGGTAACTGTGCCGATCCCTGGGCGGGTGCTTGTACCGATCTTCCATGACCAACTCACTCGGCCATCGGCACCAGCGTCACGCGGAACGAGTCCCTGAGCCTGGCTGGTTGTGCCCGCCGGTGTTCGATACTGGATCGTACAGTGCGCACCCGGCCGAGTCTGGACAACAACCGAGGCTGTACTGCCTGGCGGACCGCCAGTAACACTCACGAAGACGACGCCGCTTGCTGCAGCCGTTGTGGCGGGCGAAGCTGACGAGGCCATCGGCGTTGGGGTCGCTGCTGGCGCGCCGAAGGCCGGGCATGCGCCCCACAGCCCACGCCGCTGGGCTTGGGCCTGTACCTGTGCCTGGCGAAACCATTCAGCGTACTTGACATCAGGCGGGATGGTAAGCACTTGGGCATAGCCTTGTGCGACGAGTTCATAATTCAGCATCCGTCGCCCATCTGGCTGGTCAAGCCAGACGTAGCGCAAGAGCCGGCCGTACTGATCAGTCTCGCTGACATCACGTTCAAGCAACACGCGGTTGCCAGCCCGAGCAATCATGTCCTGAGTGAATCGCGCAGCCTCAGCAGCGTAGCACTGCACCGGCTTCCGAGGATCACGTAGTTCCGGTGCATCCATACCGATCAACCGGATGCTGACGATACGACCGTTGAGGCTCACTTTGATGGTGTCGCCATCAACCACCTCGGTGACGGGATACGGGCCGTCAAGCACCGGGCCGCTCGACGTTGACGCCGGTGTGGTCATCACCGAGGGCTGAGCAGATTGGGTAGGCTGCGTTGCAAGCCAAGCGGTCGGAGTTGCCGCCAATGTCGCAGCTGAGCGCGGTGGTGACGTGGGGCTCGTCGTCGCTGCCGGCTGCACATTAGGCGTCTTCGTCGGGGCAGTACAGGCCATTAACAGTACGAGCAGAACAACGATCCAAAGCCATCGCCGTTGCATCAGTGGGCTCCTTGGCGATGCGCCGCTACTCCCAGCGGACAATCAGCTCGGCAAGCGGACGACGTGGCCGGCGTTGAGGATCAGCAGCAGCATAGCCAAGCGTCACGAGAGCATGGGGGATAAGCTCCTCCGGCAAGCCGAGCACCTGTCTGACGGTTGCTGGGCAAAAGAGTGGCGCACACATCCATCCGGTGTCAAGACCAAGGCGATAGGACATCAGGAGGGCATTTTGCACCGCCGCTCCGAGGCTCTGGATCGCCATAATCTCTTCAGCAGCCTGCCGCTCGGAATCGGGGTAACGATCGAGGTCGCCAAGGAAGAGGCAGAAGAGCAGCAACACCGGTGCCTCGCGCAGCCGACGCTGCGAGCCGGCGACACGCTGGGCGATCCGCTCGGGGGCCTCGCCATCGAGGGCGAGCTGCCTGGCCCAGGTGTCAGCCATGGCTTGGGCGAGCTGCTCCTTGCGTGCCGGCTCGGTAATCACGACGAATCGCCACGGCTGCGTGCCGTGAGGCGAAGGAGCCCAGGCTGCAGCTTCCAGCACCGCCTCGACGACCTCAGGTGGTATCGGGTCGCTCCGCATTCGGCGCACGGAGCGCCGCCCGCGGATTAGCTCCGGTAGGTCGAGCGCCCGTTCACCTGGCAGGTGCAGTGCCCGCGCGCGTTCCATCGGCAGATTCATGAGGCGGCAGCGCGCGGCTCAGCTTCAGCTGGCTGCGGCGCCGGGATGCCGGTCAACGCCGTGATCGCCAGCCAGAGGATGACGAAGCCGACAAGCTGCGTGCCGTTAATGCGTGCCCCGAGGAAGATCCAGTTCACGATAACAGCTGCAGCTGGGTAGGCCAGCTCGGCGAGCGTAGCGTAGGACGCGCGGGTACGACTCAACCCAGCATAGTAGATGAGCATGCCAGCCAGGCCAGGCACAAGCGCGAGGAAGAAGAGACGTAGCGGTTCATGCCCCAAGCCAGTGTGAATCGCTGGTACAAACGCGCCGTCGAATACAGCGAGTACTGCGAGGAATGGCAACGCTGAGAGGAAGCGCCCAGCCGTCAGTGTCGGGAAGTCCAGATCAGCGATCGTTAGCAAGTAGCGGCCAAAGACAGTCGCTGCACCCCACAGTGTTGCCGCACCGATCGCCAGCGCTGCTGTCAGCAGACGATCGCGCGGTAACTGCCAGAACGGCTCGAGGGTGCCAAAGGAGACAAGGTAAGCACCAACGAGCGCGACAGCGAAGCAGGGCCAGTACAGCCGGGGCAATCGCTCACGGAGAAGCAACCCGGCTAATGCCACAGCGATCAACGGCTGCAACTTCTGCAGCAGGATAACCGTCGTTGGGTTGCCGATCTTAAACGCCTCGGTGAAGAGCACGGTGGCAAGTCCTGAGCCACCCCAGCCGATGGCCAGCAGTGCCAGCCAGCCGCGTCCACTCAACTGGGCGAAGATGCGGCGCGCCATCCAGACAACCGGCAGCGCATAGAGGGCAAGGAAAAGGTGCTCACAGAGCACGATCGCGGTTGCTGGCAGTTCGTTGGTCAGTGGCTTGCGGATCGGCGCATCCACTGCCCAGAGCGAGGCGCCGAGCGCCACCAGCACCACGCCCCAGCGCGTCACCCGATCCTTCTCCGTCATTGCCGTCCCTCCCATCCTGTCGGTCACCGGGGCCATTTAGCCGCGTTAGTGTGCAACGTTCCGCGCTATCGCCCTATTCCCATGGTCAGCGCTCGTCACTCGTCCCAAGCAACAGTCGTTGTTGGCAGTAGCCCCAGCTGTGCCGCATCATCCGGTGTATCGCAGTCAGCAGCCGTACCCCACGCCCAATATTCTCGAATGCATAACCCAGCCTGAGCAGCCACACGCCGATGCCTCCAGCGACTCCCTGGTCCGAACTGGGGATCGAGCGGTTTTGCTGCTGGCCACGCGAGCAGGTTCGTGCCTTGCCCGTGGCGATCTGGGGCCAGTACTGCTGTCGCGGCATCAGCTAAGGCAAGCAGGGCTGTGACGTTGGCAACGGTCAAGTGCGGTAGGTCGCCGAGCACGACCAGCAGTGTCCCCCATCCCTCAGCCTGGGCCAGCGCCTGTCCTTGCTGTACTGCCTCATTCAATCCACCAGCCGCCTGCCATAATCCACGCGTCCCGTATTGTTCTGCTAGCGCAAGAACCGTTTGGTCAGGCGTGACGACAACGACTGTGCCGACGCCCGGCGTGGCCTGCAATACCGTCACAACGTGCGCAAGCAACATCTGGACAAGCGCTTGCCGGGCAGCCGGATCGAATGCCGGAGCAAGCCGGCTCTTGGCTCGGTTCAGGTGCTGCACCGGCACAATGGCCAGAGCAGGCATTGTCAACCCTGCTCCACACGCTTACCCAGCCGTTCGGCAAACGCCAGTGTCTCAGCCGCCAGCCGTTGCCGATCGGCCTCGAAGCGCATCACTGTATCAGTCACGTGCACCGCGATGCCCAGTTGCTCAATCGCCGGTGCGAGCGCTGCATCCTGGTTGTCGATGACAATACCATCGAGGAAATCGGCGTAGAGTCGGGCAACGCCCCGAGGTGAGACCTCATGACCGAGGGTCGCCAGCATGCGATCTGCCGGGCCCTTGAGCGCCTGGCCCGCGACGATCGGGCTTACTGCGACGATTGGGACATGGAGTGCTCGCAAGCGTTCGCGTAGGCCCGGCACGGCCACGATCGGCCCGATACTTACGATGGGGTTCGACGGGCAGAGCACAACCACCGCGGCAGCATCGAGTGCGGCCAGCACCTCAGGCGTCGGTCGGGCCCGTTCAATGCCGCCGAAGCGTACACCTACCACAGTGTCCTTCTGGCGGCGGCGTACGAAGTAGTCCTGAAACGGCAGGGAACCAGTAGGCGTCTCGACGATCGTCGGGACAGCCTCATCGCACATTGGCAGAATACGGGCGCGCACTCCGAGCGCAGCGGCAAGCTCAGCCGTCACATCGGTCAGCCGAGCGCCTGCGCGGAGGCGTTCCGTGCGGAGGATGTGGGTTGCGAGGTCACGGTCGCCCAGCCAGAACCAGGTTTCCCGGCCATATCGGCCGATCATCCGCAGTGTGTGGTCGGTGTCGCCCAGGATCCCCCAGCCGGTCTGCGGATTGGCGATCCCGGCTAGAGTGTAGAGCACGGTATCGAGGTCAGGAGAGATATGCAGGCCGTAAAGCGTAAAGTCGTCGCCGGTATTGACAATGACACACAAGCGTTCCTCAAGCCCATTCAACGCCAGACCATGAGAGAGCTTTGCGCCACCAACGCCGCCAGCCAGTGCGACGACAAGCCCGCTGCCAGTTGCCGCCACTGTCTCCATGTTCTCCCTTTCTGCTGCCCGCTCGCCCTCGTCATACATCTTCAGGATCGAGTCATCCCGCCGCATCATCAGGCGATGCTACTCCGCTGCCCGTTGCTGCGGCAACCGCTTCCTCCGCGAGTGTCGTTCAGCAGTCTGCCTGCCAGTAGCAACGACGTGGAAGCTCGGTGAACACAGAGCAGTGCAGGAGGGGTTGACAGAAGGGGGAAGATTTCCGACAATAGTCCTACACCGTTCCCAGACCAGTCAAAGGAGATCCCCATGGGTGATGCCAACCATGTCGTTGAGACGATTCTTGCTCACCTCTGCGCCAAGGGGGTCTATGGCGACGTCACTGAGTGGTGTGAGACGCGCGCAGACTGCGTCTTCGTCGTCACCTGCCCCGATTGCGGCCAAGCCTTCACGCTGACCGAAGACGAACTCGCTCTCCTGCTCCAACGTAGCCGGGAACGTCAGGCATGTGGCGTGGCCCTGGCTGAAGACTGGAGCAACATCGTCCGCCGTATCGGCTACGGCCCAGCCTAATCACCAGTGCATCAGGCTTCGCGTCGCGGCGGTGCAGCTGCTACTCGCGCCAGGAGGAGCGTTGCTAGCTGCCGAGCCAGCGCAGTCGCGGTGTCAGCAGGCATCACCGCTTGGACTGGAGTCGAGAGCCGCAGCACCTGCTCCTCCGGAAGACGGGCAACATACGCGGGAGCCCAGGCATTAGCACAGACGATGGCCGAGAAAGCCGCTGGATCGAGTGCTCCTGGTGTATTCGACACTGGCCCAGCGATAAGGCGCGCTCGCCACACGGCCGCCTCTGGTGAGTCGACAATGTCCAGGAGGTAGGTTTGCAAATGCGGCCGGGTGAGGGCACCGACCCAGCCAGCAAGCGTCGCATCAACGCCCAGCTCAACGACCGCGATGTCGGCCGTGGCAAGCGTTCGTCCCAGCCACTCAACCAAGTCCGCGCCAAACCGACGCTCGTACGTGTGGTAGCGCAGCTGTGGGTGATCGTGCGCGAAAGCAGTCAGCGCGCGGGCGCCCTGCTGGCGCAGCAATGCCACGACCGCCGGATTTCCCCGTTCCTCGAGGAACAGCACCTCCTGCCCAGCGGCGACAAGTGTCTCACCGAACGCCCGCAGCACAGAGCAAGCAGGGTTTCCAACGTCCGACAGCACTGACCGCACAAAGAACACCCAGCGCCAGCGAGGCAGTGGCCCCCAATGAAGGCCATCTCCACGGTAGCCGTTGCCATGTTCAGGAACCATCGCCGCCTCCTGTTGCGATCAACACCTGCACATCGCTAGCGCCCTGCCACTCCAGCGTATAGCGCCGGTCAGTGCGGCTGACCCGTAGATCGAGCGTCCGCCCAGCAAAACGCATACCGCGCACCTCTACTTCATGCAGCCAGTCAGGAAATGCCGGACGCAGCACCAGCCGACGCTCAGCTGCGCGTGGCTCAACACCGAGCATCACTCGCAGGAGGAAAGGCATAGTCCCAGCAGCCCAGGCCTGCGGACTGCAGCTGACCGGGTAAGAGACCGGGAGAGCACAGGGAGTCTCGTCGCGGCCAAAACCGCAGAACAGCTCTGGCAGGCGATAGGAGGGGAATTGCTCGGCGGCACTCAAGAGGTCGGTAATAACGGTACAGGCCTCTTGATCAAAGCCGTAGCGTCGCAGTCCAGCAATCGCCAGTGCGTTGTCATGGGGCCAGACGCTGCCATTGTGGTAGCTCATGGGGTTGTAGTGCGGCATGGTACGGCTGAGTGTACGGATACCCCAGCCGGAATAGAGATCTGAAGCAAGCAGCCGGCGTGCTACCAGGGCCGCTCGTTCCGGACTAACAATGCCGCTGAAAAGGCAATGCCCGGGGTTGGAGCTGATTGCATTGACCAGCCGCCCTTTGCCGTCAATTGCCTGGCCATAGAACTGGTCTGCCTCGCTCCAAAAGCGCTGCTCAAAGCGCTGACGCAGCTGTTCAGCTTCAGCTCGTAAGCGGGCAGCCAGCGCGTGATGGGCAGCGTTACCATAGCGCTGGAGCACGGCGGCCAGCCCACGCTTCGCCTGGTAGACATAACCCTGAACCTCGACCGGGGCGATCGGGATCGCAACTTCGGTCACACCGTCGGGAAACTGCAGCGAGTTCGCGCTGTCCTTCCAGTTCTGGTGGACAAGTCCCCGAGGCGACTGCTTCCCATAGTCGACGAAGCCATCATGATCGCGGTCGCCATAGCGAGTAATCCAGCCGAGCGCAGCCTCGATCGCTGGCCAGAACTCTTCGAACAGCGAGGGCGAGCCCACCCAGTCCATCAGTTCACAGAAGAGGACGATGAAGAGCGGCGTCGCATCGACCGTGCCGTAGTACGGCGTGTGCGGCGTCTCGCCCAAGCGGGTCATCTCGCCGAAGCGCAGTTCGTGGAGGATTTTGCCGGGCTCCTCTTCTGTCCAGGCGTTGACCTGCTTCCCCTGATAGCGGGCCAGAAAGCGGAGCACATCAGTTGCCAACTCAGGGGTGAAAAGCAGCAGTTGCAGGGCGACGATCAGGCTATCGCGACCAAAGGGGGCCACGAACCAGGGGATGCCGGCGGCAACGAGCGGCCCACCGGGGAAGGGCGTCATCAACGCCTCAATGTCGCGGAGACTTCGGTCAAGCACGCGGTTGAATAGCTCATGGTCGGTTTGCACCTGGGCAAAGGGCAGTGTCGCCTTTGTCGGTGCCTCGGCCGTCGCCGCTACGTCCGGAATACGCCGTCGTTGCTGGTGCTGCAGCAGTTGCCGTGGTGTAATCCGCACACCCAGTTCCGCAGTGCCTCGCGCGGGCAACGCCAGCCGAAACGTTGTGAAGACACGCGGCGGTCGTAGCGCACCCGGCGCCCGCACGAGAACATCATGGCCAGGCAAGAGCAGCCGCGGCGGCACAGCCAGGCGCACTTCAGCGCTGCCGGGCTCGACGGTAGTAATGTCAGGTGGCTGACTAAACGCGATTTCCGTTTCCAGGACAAGGCCATCAGGTGCGCGGTAACTCAAGTGCACCATCGAGCCGTCCTGCTGCGGCAACTGCTGCAGTCCACGGGGACGCTCACGGGGCCAGCCACGAACCTCAAAGATATCCAAGAAGTCAGCGGCGAAGACCAGCGTGAGTTCGAGCGTAACCGGAAATACGTTAAAGTTCTGAACGAGAAACGTGTCGCGTAACGCTTGACCAATCGAGCGGCAACGCTGGAGTGTAATCGTGTGTGGGGCGACGTCGTGGCCATCCTCGGTGCGGAAGACCGGGTTACTGAAGACGAAGATGCCGTCAGTCACAAGATCAGCTGAGGAATCAAGCAATTCCGGCTCAGCGCCGTTGAGCAGCAACCAGTACTCACTGAGAAAGCGGGTATCACGGAAGTACATGCCAGCGCCGGGCAGTGAGCGACGCACATCACCGCGCTGGTCACTCAGAATGAAGATCTCACCGTGCTTGAGCGTCCGGCTCTCGCGGGCCAATCCCATGCGTTGTCCTGCTCCATCATATGCGTGCCGCGCCCGTTGCCGCGACTGGAACGGCACGACCGTCCTGCGCCTAGCGCAAGTGTACGAGCACTGGTGGGCAATGGCCACTCAGCATGGTACTGCTGGCCAGCCGGTGCAGTCCGGTCAGTTCTGTCGCCCCTGATACGCGGCAACGCCCGGCCGCTCCAAGCTGCACTACACACGGTGCCAGATGCTAAGCTGGCGTTACGACATAACCGAGGCACACGTTTGAGGACAGACGCGGTTTGCGCTCACGGGGACGTTCGCCGCATCGGCACGCCACCGACAGCCACCTACCCAATGCCCGAACAAGACGCAGAAGCGTCGTGGGCCTAGGGCTACCTGGTTGGGAAGGGGATGCCGGTGAGCGTTGCGCAGAGGTCGAGAAGCGCATCCTGCAACGCAATATCCTCGGCCTGCGGGTGAACGCACGTTGGCTGGAGGCGATGAAAGAGGTATCCACTGACCTTCGCCCCCGGTGCATCACAGACCGCTAACCAGACCTGTGTCCTGATACCGTCTTTCGGATCATCTGGAGCATAGGGACCACCCATTTTCGTTGGCACCCACCCAGGGTCAACAGCATTGACGGCAACATCAGGCCACCGGCGGGCGACGGCCTTAGCCAGAAGCACGAGAGCGAGTTTCGAGTCGGCATAGCTGACAGCACCAGCGGCGAACGCAGCCGGGTCGAACCGCCCCTGGAGGTGCAGGCTTGAGCTTATGTAGATCAGTCGAGCGGGACGATGCATCAGGCATGTGAGAACATAGGGCGCAAGGACATTCACTGTCAGCACTTCTGGCCCTGGGTCCCGGTAGACTGCAGCATTATGGATCACTGCCTCAAAAGGGCCAGTGACGTTGGCTTCTTCAGCGAGTCGCTTCACTTCGTCGAGCTTGGCTAGATCAGCCACCAGCACCCGCTCAGCTTGGGGTACTTTGGCTGCTGTCTCGTGAGCACGTGCAGCGTTACGGGCATGGAGAACGACCTGGTGGCCGAACCGGATGAGTCGCTGGGCAGCCCATAAGCCGAGGCCGTCGGATGAACCCGTGATGAAGATCCGATACGGCATGGAACAAACCCTTCATGATCATTGCTGGAAAATGCAGTGCTGCTCTGCTCCTGCAGGCAAGCTCAGCCCAGCAGCGTGGCAGAGAACCGCCAGCCGGGTCACATTCCCGGCACTACCCATTCTGGCACCGATGCCTCAGCCAACGCCAGAGATGCAACCCAACAACGATGCATCCATCTTTTCCGTGGCTCCCATGCGCGTGGTAGCCTGCAGGTACACCCAGCCCTGGAGTATCCGGAACTGGTATCTCACATGCCTGAGATCCCCCCTGTGACGACTCTCGCCGTGTCCAGCCCCTGGTTGCCAATCTAACGTCTTCTGTGGTATCGTCACTTCCTGCTGAAAGGGAAGTTGGTTCTTCATCAGGAGAGGAGCAGTGGGATGGCTCGCCCCCAGATCCAGCGGCTGGCACGCTTCGTTACCCTCTGTTTCCTGCTAGGGAACCTTGCTCTCCTGCCGCCACCAGCAGCAGCCCAGCCAGCCCCAGGAAGCC
>ERZ795042.1376-NODE-1376-length-16016-cov-229.432680_pt1 | contig 16016 bp, 15 predicted proteins | sample MGYA00375126_ERZ795042 | MGnify/ENA primary metagenome ERZ795042 (study PRJEB30171, sample SAMN05518105) | compost metagenome | isolation source: Feedstock adapted compost from Newby Island compost facility, Milpitas, CA | place: USA:Newby Island compost...
GCCCCATTCGTTCAGCCAGCCGGCGATGAACGGCCCGGAAAACATGCCGAGGGAAAAGAAGGCCTGATAAAAACCCATCGCGGTGGCCCGCTGCCGCGCGGGAAAATCCCGAATCGCCAAACCCATAAGCAGCGGGGTGAGCACCCCCTGGGCCGCTCCGTTCCACGCCTGTGTGGCGTATAGCCAATACAGGTTGGGGCTGAAAGGAATCAGCGCCGTAAACACCGCGCTGACCAGAAAGGCGAGGGCGATCAGTTTCCGCGCGCCGAACTTCGGTTCCAGCCAGCGGCCTGCGGCGAACGCGAACAACGCGTTCGGGATCATGATGGCGCAGGTCAGCCAGGTAAGCTGCGTTCCCGACGCGCCCAATCTTTCCGCCATGAGCGGAGTGAATCCGAACATGGTGATGAACGTCACGCTGCGCCAGAAGGGACAGACTCGACGCCCAAATCAAATTGGAGGAGGTCATCAACTGTTTCCTGGAAGGCCCCCGCTCTTCCGGAACTCCGGCGCCGGGAGAGGGTTCGGCCCGGCCCCCCCTCGGCTCGCGGATGAACAGCGCGGCAACCAGTCCGGCGGCGGCCAGTCCGGCGCCGGTCAGAAACACGGCGTCATATCCGCCCGCTTCCAGCAGCCAGCCCGAAGCGACCATGCTGAACAGCCGGCCCGTGTTCGTCAGGAAACTGGCGTCGGCCATCGCCTTGGTGGCGTCCCGCGGCGGGAAATAGGACGCGTACAGGACGGTGAAGGCCACCCAGGTGGACGCGCAGACGCCGGCAAAGATCCGTCCGGCGAGCAGCATTTCCCAGTCCCCGCCGGCGATCAACAGCCAGCAGCTGATCACCCCGATGACGAGCCCCAGCAGCATGAACGGCTTGCGCCGGTTCACCCGGTCCGACCAAAGCCCGAGAGGAAACCGGATGATGAGCTGCGTCAGCCCATAGCTGCCGAGCACGAAGCCAATCAAGCCCATGGGAAGGCCGCGGTACTCCAGGTACGGGCTTAGTACGGGAACATAAATATACATGGATGACCAATACAGCATCGTGACAACGGCGAACAGGGCATGGGCGACGAAACCGGCGGGCATCTGGCGGGAATGCGCGGCGCGTTTCGATTCGCGGGCTGCTCCCGGAAGCGATGAATGGTCGTCGGGTCGGTCCATGTTTTCCTCCAGGTCCGGGACACGATCGTTCCGTCGGTTTTGGAAAGAGCTTTTCTCCATCAATAACTTTAATGTTATCATGGAGAAAGAAAAAGAAAACAGGTTGTACGCAGAAGAAAAATATACGGGTGGGAGAGCCGTGCCGTTCACATTCGGGGAAGACGGACAGACGATCTACGAAAAAATCGGGGGAGAACCGACCATCCGCCGTCTGGTGGAAGCTTTCTATCCGAAGGTGAAAGCCGATCCGCTCATCGGGCACCTGTTTCCGGACGACATCCGGCCGCTCATGGAGAAGCAGTTCATGTTTCTTACGCAGTTTTTCGGCGGCCCGCCCCTTTATTCCATGCAGTACGGTCATCCGATGATGCGCGCCCGCCATCTGCCGTTCCCGATCACCGTCGAGCGGGCCGGGGCGTGGCTGGATTGCATGAGAAGGGCGCTGCAGGAAACCGGTCTTGCTCCGGAGTTGCAGGAACTGGTGCTGGAGCGGCTGAAAGGACCGGCGTATCATTTCGTCAACAGTTGACCGGAGACGCCCGGCGGAGTTGCAAAGCAAGGCAACAGTCATGGAGATGCGGCAGGGAGAACGGCCTTCGAAGCGGGAGGATTCCCGCTGCGAAGGCCGTTTCTTGGATGGCGGAAGTTTATTTTTTGAACGGGCAGGGAGGAAGCCTCCACAGGAAGCGGCGGCACTCGTCCCATACCGCGTCGATGACGCGCTGCAGCTCCCAGGCGCTTGTGCCCAGCATGCGCACCGCGATGCCGCGATCCTCCGCCAGGCTGGCGCCGGCGATCAGCGAATCCGTGCTTTCGGGCAGCAAGGCGCGGATGCGGCTCAGCAGCTCTTCTCCGGCGCGATCGGACAAAATCCAGCACATGCCGCTGTGCGTGAAATGCTCCATCGCCCCGGGAAGCGTGTGCCGGTGCGCGCCAGGCTCCAGGCGGAAGTGGTCCCACATCGCGAGACTGCCGCACCGGTACGCTTCTGTCCGGAGAGAAAGCGACGCGTAGCGGAAGCGCTCGCCGCGGCGGGTCCGGCCGGGCGTCAGCACGTCGGCGTAAAACAGCTCGGCGCCCTCGTCCAGCTCGAAACGGGTATGCGAGGCAAACCGGCTGTCCGCGAACGGAATCGTCGGTTCGGGAACGTATTCGAGCGCGGCGCCGCGGCCGACCGAAAACACCTGCCTGATCCCGGCGCCGAGGCGGGGAGAAGGGTGCACCTTGGCGAACGACGGGTTGGTCACGAACAGGCGCGTGCCGGGATCCAGGCGGATGGAAACCTCGTACCGGTCGCCGTCCATCAGTCCGGGGGAGACGTCCAGGATGTAAAGCCCCAGTCCGCCGGAGGCTTCTTCGGCGAACGTTTTGGCGATTTTGAGCGGCGCTTCGTGATAGCGGTCGGCCAGGATCGTCCGGCCGTCCAGGCGGCGGCATGCGGCGCGGAGGACGGCTCGCCTGGACGCCGGCTTAGGGGTGCCGGCTGATCCGATGGCCGTGTCCATGTCCGCTTTCCGCATATTCGGCGACAGGCAGCTGATGCTCGAGCCAGTGCACGATTCGCCCAAGTCCTTCGCCCGTCCTGAGATTCGTGAACACATAGGGCCGGTTGCCGCGCATCCGCTCCGAATCCCGCGCCATCACTTCCAGGCTGGCCCCGACGTAGGGCGCAAGGTCGATTTTGTTGATGACCAGAAGATCCGACCGCGTGATGCCGGGGCCGCCTTTGCGCGGGATTTTCTCTCCCTGCGCGACGTCGATGACGTAGATGAACCGGTCGACCAATTCCGGGCTGAACGCCGCCGCCAGATTGTCGCCGCCGCTTTCGATGAAGATGATCTCCAGGTTCGGGAAACGGCGCATCAGCGTGTCCACCGCTTCGAAGTTCATGGAGGCGTCTTCGCGGATGGCGGTGTGCGGGCATCCGCCGGTTTCAATGCCGATGATGCGGTCTTCCGGCAGCGTATCCAGGCTGATCAGGATGCGCGCGTCTTCCTTGGTATAGATGTCGTTGGTGATGACGGCGATTTCGTAATGGTCGCGCATCGCTTTCGCCAGTTTTTCCACGAGGGCGGTCTTGCCGGAGCCGACCGGTCCGCCGATGCCGATGCGGACAGGCCGCCGGCCTACAACCGGCGGCGGGCTCCATTCGTCGTGGACGTGATCGGCGCCTTGGCACATGGCGCATTCCTCCTCGTCATGGGATTCAGGACATAAACAGGCGGGAATACAGCGACTCATGCTGCATGGCGCGCACGTCGTGGGCCGCGGCGAACGCGTGCAGCTCTTCCGGAGGCAGGTGGCGGACGGCCGCCCATTCCCCGTCGATGGCGCCCAGCATGCGGGCGATCAGCGACTGGCCCTCGGTCTGTCCGAGCGGCATGAGCCGCAAGGCGCTGCCCACCAGCGTTTGCACGCTTGTGTAGAGATAGCTCCGCACGGCATCGTCGAGGTCCACTTGCAGCTTGCGGCTGATCCAGGCGAAGACGATCGGCAGCGTTCCGTAGGCGCCGCCGCGCTTCAGTGCCCCGTCCAGCGTTTCCAGTTCCGCGTCCGGGTAGAGCACCGTCCCCAGCTTGAGCAGCCGGCGCCCCATGGAGCGGGCCGCTTCACGCGATTCGCGCGCGGCACGTTGGACATGCACGACGATGTCGTAACGCGCCGCTTCGTCCGGGTCGTTCCGGTCCAGGGCGCCGTACACGCCCTTGATCGCCAGTCCGTCCAGCCGCGCCAGGCTGGCGTGAAGCTGTCCGAGCAGAAATTCCTCCAGCTGGCGGGCATTGGTGACAACGCCCTGCTGAACGTATGTTTCCAGGCCAAACGAATGGGAAAACCCGCCGATTGGCAGCGCCGAATCCAGAAGCTGCACATACCGCAAAAACAGCCCGGCGTCGGAGGGTTTCACGCCTCTCACCTCCGTCCAAAATCTGTCCGGCCATTCCCCGCCTCATAACCTCAAAACAGGAAATATCGCTGCGCCATCGGCAGGCGTTCGGCGGGTTCACAGGTGACGAGCTCGCCGTCCACCCGCACTTCGTAGGTTTCGGGATCGACTTCAATGCGGGGCGTCCGGTCGTTGTGGATCATATCCTTCTTGCCGACGGCGCGGCAGCCGTACACCGGCTCGACCCGTTTGCGCAGCCCGAGCTGCCGGTGCACGCCGGATTCATAGGCGGCGCGGGAAACGAACGTGATCGACGAACCCAGCGGCGCGTTGCCGAAAGCGCCGAACATCGCCCGCCCGTGCATCGGCTGCGGGGTGGGAATCGATGCGTTCGGATCGCCCATCTGGGACCAGGCGATGACGCCGCCTTTTAGCACCATTTCCGGTTTGACGCCGAAAAACGCCGGCTCCCAGATGACCAGATCGGCGAGTTTGCCCGGTTCCACCGAACCGACGAGATGCGAAATGCCGTGGGCGATGGCGGGATTGATCGTGTATTTGGCGATATACCGCTTGATGCGGAAGTTGTCGCCGCCGGTCCCATCGTCTTCCGGAAGCGGTCCGCGCTGGCGTTTCATCTTGTCGGCCGTCTGCCAGGTGCGCGTGATGACTTCGCCGACCCGGCCCATGGCCTGCGAATCGGAGCTGATGATGCTGAGGACGCCCAGATCGTGCAGGATGTCTTCGGCGGCGATCGTTTCCGGACGGATCCGGCTGTCGGCGAAGGCCACGTCTTCCGGGATCGAGCTGTCCAGATGGTGGCAGACCATCAGCATGTCGAGATGCTCGTCGATCGTGTTGACCGTAAACGGCCGCGTCGGATTGGTGGAGGAAGGGACGACGTTGGGTTCCGCCGCCGCGCGGAGGATGTCGGGCGCGTGGCCTCCGCCGGCGCCTTCCGTGTGGTAGGTGTGAATCGTCCGTCCGGCGATGGCGGCCAGCGTGTCCTCCACGAAGCCGGCCTCGTTGAGGGTGTCCGTATGGATGGCCACTTGGACATCATACCGGTCGGCCACCGACAGGCAGGCGTCGATCGCGGCGGGCGTGGATCCCCAGTCCTCGTGGAGCTTCAGGCCGATGGCGCCGGCTTCGATTTGCTCCGCCAGCGGCTCGGGCGTCGAGCAGTTGCCTTTGCCGAGAAAACCGAGATTCATCGGGAACGCCTCCGCCGCTTCGAGCATCCGGTGAATGTGCCAGGCGCCCGGCGTGCAGGTGGTGGCGTTGGTGCCGGTGGCGGGTCCGGTGCCGCCGCCGATCATGGTGGTCATGCCGGATTCGAGGGCGGTTTGAATTTGTTGCGGACAAATGAAATGAATGTGCGTGTCGATGCCGCCGGCGGTGACGATCTTGCCGTCCGCGGCGATCACTTCCGTTGACGCGCCGACGACGAGGTCGGGGTGGACGCCGTCCATCGTGTCGGGGTTGCCCGCCTTGCCGATGGCGACGATGCGGCCGTCGCGGATGCCGATGTCGCCCTTGACGATGCCCCAGTGGTCGATGATGACGGCCCCCGTGATCACCGTGTCGAGCGCGCCGGATGCCCGCGTCGCCCGCGCCGACTGGCCCATGCCGTCGCGCACCACTTTGCCGCCGCCGAATTTGCATTCGTCTCCGTACACTGTGAAGTCACGTTCGATAACCGCCCACAATTCGGTATCCGCCAGGCGAACGGCGTCGCCTGCCGTTGGTCCGAACATGGCGGCGTACCTCCGGCGGGACAGCCAGGCGCCTTCCGCGCCGTTTCCCGCCGCGCCGCCGCTTACGCCGCGGCCGGGGCCGGTTCCTTCGCCTGCGTTTTCGTCCGCTTGCCCGGCCGGGAGATCTTCTCCCGCCCTGCCGTTGACGGCCCCGTTGAAACCGTGGATTTCACGCGCGCCGCCAAAGGGCACGAGCGTGACCGGCTTCTCTTCGCCAGGCTCAAAGCGGACGGCGGTGCCGGCCGGGATGTCCAGCCGCTTGCCGAAAGCGGCTTTCCGGTCGAATTTCAGCCAACGGTTCGCTTCGTAAAAATGAAAGTGAGATCCCACTTGAACCGGACGGTCGCCGGTGTTGACGACGGTGATCGTCGTGCGCGTCCGGCCTTCGTTGATTTGGACGACTCCGTCCGGGGTGCGGATTTCTCCGGGAATCATGAAAGACCTCCTTTCCGGGTTGAATTGTTCATCGTCGCACGGGTGGATCGGCCGTTCGGACGTCCGGCCCAAGCCGGGGTTCGCCGAGCGCGACATCCGCCGGTCAGGAGCGGATCGGTTCGTGTACGGTCACCAGTTTCGTGCCGTCGGGGAATGTCGCTTCCACCTGAACTTCGCCGATCATTTCGGGCACGCCCTCCATGCACTGATCGCGGGTCAGAATGCGCCCGCCGTACTCCATGAGCTCTGCCACCGTCTTGCCTTCCCGGGCTCCTTCCATAATTTCCGATACCAAAATGGCCATGGCTTCCGGATAATTCAGCTTCAGGCCGCGCTCCAGCCGCCTGCGGGCCAGATCGGCGGCATAGCTGATGAGCAGCTTCTCCCTCTCCCGCTCGGTCAGGCGCATCAATGTCACCTCCTTTTACAATCGAGTCTCGATTGTGTCATAAATTATAACACAAATGATGCAAATGAAAAGCGTTTATTCCTCGGATGGGAATTTTTATGTAATAAAATCTTACAGAAAATTACATGATGACCCGTTCCGATGTTAGCATAATTGACGTAAATTACAAAAACCCGGAAATCGGAACAAGGAGTGGGAGTGGGGTCATGAAAGTCAAAGTTTGGTTGGTTGTGCTGGCATGTCTCATGTTGCTAACCGTTGCGCTTGCGGGATGCGGTTCGGGCGGCGGAGGCGGCGCCGCGTCTCCGGCCGCCGGTTCCCTGTCGGCCTCTTCGCCGGGGGAATCGTCCGCGGCTGCGGGAGGCGAGACGATCAAGGTGGGCATTTTGCATTCCCTCAGCGGAACGATGGCGATCAGCGAAGTGTCCGTCAAAGACGCGGAGATGATGGCCATCGAGGAAATCAACGCGGCCGGGGGCGTGCTGGGCAAACGGCTGGAGCCGATCGTCGAGGACGGCGCCTCGGATCCGCCGATTTTCGCGGAGAAGGCGCGCAAGCTGCTGCAGCAGGACCATGTCGCCACCGTGTTCGGCGGCTGGACGTCGGCGAGCCGCAAGGCGATGCTGCCCGTGTTCGAGGAGCTGAACGGCTTGCTCTGGTATCCGGTGCAATATGAAGGGCTGGAAGCGTCGCCCAATATTTTCTACACCGGCGCCACCACCAACCAGCAAATCGTGCCGGCGGTAACCTGGCTTCTCGAGAATCGGGGCAAGCGGTTTTTCCTGCTCGGATCCGACTACGTCTTTCCGCGCACGGCGAACAAGATCATCAAGGCGCAGCTTGCGGCGGAAGGCGGGGAAGTGGTGGCCGAGGAATACACGCCGCTCGGCCATACGGATTACAGCACGATCATCAGCAAAATCCGGGAAGCCGCTCCGGACGTCATTTTCAACACGCTCAACGGGGACAGCAACGTGTCGTTCTTCAAACAGCTGAAGGACGCCGGCATCACCGCGCAGGACGTGACGGTGCTTTCGGTGAGCATCGCGGAAGAAGAAATCCGGGGCATCGGCGCCGACGTGCTGGCCGGCCATCTGGCCGCGTGGAACTATTTCCAGACGACGGACACCCCGAACAACGAGGCGTTCGTGGCCAACTACAAGAAGTTCACCGCGCCGGACCGGGTCACCGCGGACCCGATCGAAGCCGGCTACCTGGCGGTGTACCTGTGGAAGCTGGCGGTCGAAAAGGCCGGCACCACCGACGTGGACGCCGTTCGGGAAGCGGCCAAGGGCATCGAGTTCGACGGTCCGGGCGGAAAAGTGAAGATCGACGGCGACAACCAGCACTTGTATAAAACGGTGCGCATCGGGGAGGTCCAGCCGGACGGCATGTTCAAAGAGATCTGGAACTCCGGCGAACCGGTGAAGCCGGATCCGTACTTGACCGGTTATCCGTGGGCCGAAGGTTTGGCGGAGTCTCCGTGACGGGAGATCCTCATCGGCCGGGAGCGCGGAGGCCGCGGTCCGCAAGGCGGCCGGCCCCCGCTTCCCGGCGGGCCATCCGGGAGGGGGGGACGGCAATGGGCGTACTCGCGAATCAGCTGTTCAACGGTCTCAGCCTGAGCACCGTGCTGCTCCTGATCGCGCTCGGGCTGGCCATCACGTTCGGCCTCATGAAAGTCATCAACATGGCGCACGGGGAATTCATCATGATCGGCGCCTATTCGACCTATGTGGTGCAGCAGTTTTTTTCGGCCTATTTCCCCGCGGAGATGTTCGACGTTTATTTCGTTTTCGCCCTTCCCGCCTCGTTTGCGGTGGCGTTTCTTTTCGGGCTGCTGATGGAAATCGGCCTCGTTCGCCATCTGTACGGAAGACCCTTGGACAGCCTCTTGGCCACCTGGGGCGTCGGGCTGGCGTTGCAGGAGCTTGCCCGGCAGATTTTCGGCGCACCGAACGTCGCGGTGATCAGCCCGTCGTGGCTGAACGGCGGATGGACGGTCATGGAAGGCGTGGTGCTGCCGTACAAGCGGCTGTTCATCATCGGCATGGTGGCGGCCGCGCTGGCGGTCATGTACGTCTACATTTACCGCAGCCGCTCCGGACGGCGCATGCGGGCGGTCATGCAGAACCGGGACATGGCGGCGTGCCTCGGGATTTCCACGCGGCGCGTCGACGCCGTCACGTTCGCGATCGGGTCGGGTCTGGCCGGCCTGGCCGGCTGCGCGCTGACGCTGCTGGGACCGATCGGTCCGGCCATTGGCACCTATTATATCGTCGATGCGTTTATCGTCGTCGTGCTGGGCGGAGTGGGAAAACTGGCGGGGACGGTCGCCGCCGCTTTCTGCATTGGCGTGTGCAATACGCTGTTTGAATACTGGACGACGGCCACGCTGGGCAAGGTGCTGGTGTTTGCCGGCATCATCGCCTTCCTCCAGTGGAAGCCGAACGGGCTGGTGGCGATGCGCACGCGCTCGATCGATTGAGGACGAATGAAACGGCAAAGAAACGCGCGGGAGGTGAAGCGCCCCATGAACCGACCAATTTCTCCGGCCGCCCCGGCCACCGCGGCCGGACGGCGCCTCCTGGAGACGGCCGTTCTCGCCGCAGCCGCCCTGCTTCTGTTTTGCGCGCCGCTCTTCCTGCCGGACTTCCGGCTCAATCTGCTCGCCAAATTTCTCGCTTTCGCCATCGTGGCGATCGGCCTGGATTTGCTTTGGGGCTACACCGGCATCCTGAGTCTCGGCCACGGCGTGTTTTTCGGGCTGGGCGCCTATTGCATGGCGATGTATCTGAAACTGGAAGCGTCGGGCGGAAAGCTTCCGGATTTCATGAGCTGGAGCGGGGTAAACGAGCTTCCCTGGTTCTGGGAACCGTTCCGTTACCCGGCTTTTGCGATGATCGCGGGCATCGCCGTGCCCGTGGCGCTGGCCTTCGCGCTCGGCTGGTTTACGTTCCGCAACCGGGTGCGCGGCGTTTACTTCACCATTCTCACACAGGCGCTGGCCATCATCACCGTGACGCTGTTCATCGGGCAGCAGGGATATACCGGCGGGACCAACGGCATCACCGGATATACGACGGTGCTGGGGTTTCCGCTGAACGATCCGGCCGTCAAGCAGGTTTTGTACGAAATCACGCTGCTTACGCTGGTGGCGGCGTATCTTTTGGCCCGCTTCCTGGTGGGAAGCCGCACCGGCAAGGTGCTGAAAGCGATCCGCGACGCGGAGAACCGCGTTCGCTTCCTCGGATTCGACCCAGCCCGCTACCAGCTGTTCGTGCTTTGTCTTTCCGCCGGCCTGTCCGGTCTCGCCGGCATGCTGTACGTGCTTCACGTCGGCATCATCTCGCCCACCGCAATGGGCATCGTGCCTTCCATTGAAATGGTGCTGTGGGTGGCGCTCGGCGGGCGGGGCACGCTGATCGGCGCGGTGCTCGGGGCCCTGGCGGTGAACGCGGCCAAGAGCGGCTTCAGCGAATCAATGCCGGAAGGTTGGCTTTATTTGATGGGCGCCTTGTTCGTCATCGTCGTCCTGCTGATGCCGAAAGGGCTCGCCGGCCTCGCCGGCGGCGTCGGCAAGCGAATTGGAAGGAGGAGATTGGGCCATGAAAGAACGCGCGCGGCAGATCATCCTGTCCTGCGAGAACGTCACCGTAACGTTTGACGGCTTCAAGGCCGTCGACGGCATGAATCTGCGCTTGGAAGAGGGCGAGCTCAGGTTCCTGATCGGCCCGAACGGCGCGGGCAAGACGACGATGCTCGACATGATCTGCGGCAAGGTCAAACCGTCGGCGGGCGTCATCCGGTTCCGCGGCGAGAAGGGCGAAGTCGACCTTGCGCGAAAGAAGGAACATCAGATCGCCCGGCTCGGCATCGGCCGCAAATTTCAGGCGCCTTCCGTGTTCACGGGCCTGACGGTGTCGGAAAATCTCGAGCTGGCCATGTGCCGGAGCAAAGGCGTCTGGGCGACCTTGGGCGCCCGGTTGTCCCGGCGGGAGCGCACGGAAATTGGGGAGCAGCTGGAGAGGATCGGGCTGACCGACAAAGCGTCGTGGCTGGCGGGACGCCTCGCGCACGGGGAGAAGCAGTGGCTGGAAATCGGCATGCTGCTCATGCAAAAGCCCAGGCTGTTGCTTCTGGACGAGCCGGTGGCCGGCATGACGGACGCGGAAACGGAAAAAACGGGCGAACTCTTGAAACGGATCGCCGAGGACCACACGGTGCTCGTCGTCGAACACGACATGGCGTTTGTGCGGGCGTACGCCACCAAAGTGACGGTCATGCACGAGGGCAGGCTGCTGAAGGAAGGGACGATGGAAGAAGTGCAGCGGGACCGGGCGGTTATCGCCGTCTATCTTGGTCAGGAACAGGAAGAGGAGCCTTTCGGAAAACGGGAGGGAGTTGAGCAAGGAGTCGAAAAGAGGCTTCTTCAGGAAGGGCGGATGGAGAATGTTGTCGGTACAACGGCTTGAGTCGGGCTATGGCGACAGCGTCGTGCTGCGGCAGGTCTCCCTGAGGATTGAGCCGGGTCAGGTCGTGTGCCTTATGGGCCGCAACGGCGTCGGCAAAACGACGTTGATGAAGACGATCGCGGGATTGCTGAAAGCCCGCGCCGGCACCATCGAATACGCCGGACGGGACATCACGGGCCTTCCTCCGTATGCTCGCGCGCGTCTCGGCATCGGCTACGTGCCGCAGGGGCGGGAAATTTTCGGCCAGCTGACGGTGCGCGAAAATCTTCTGCTGGGCCTGGAGGCGAAACCGGGCCTTCGCGAAGTGCCGGAGGAAGCGGTCGCGCTGTTTCCCGCGCTGGAGCCGCTGCACGAACGCAGAGCCGGGGATTTGAGCGGCGGCCAGCAGCAGCAGCTGGCGTTCGCGCGGGCCTTGGCTTCCCGGCCGCAACTGCTTCTGCTCGACGAGCCCACCGAAGGCATCCAGCCGTCCATCGTCCAGGACATCCGCGGCGCCATCCGGCAGGTCAAACGGCAGGGGAAAACGGCCATCCTGCTGGTGGAGCAAAGCCTGGAGTTCGTCCGCTCCGTCGGCGACGCCTTCTGTCTGATGGAAAAAGGAACGGTGGTGGCGGAAGGCCCGATCGGCGAGCTGGACGACGAGCTGGTCCGCCGGCACCTGGCGGTTTGAGGCGGGGCGTCGGAGCGGGGACAAGGCCCGCATATCCATCGTTCGTTGCGCAAAAGGAACGGCAGCATTGCCGTTCTTTTTTATGTTGGAATCCGACGGGCGGGCGGCGCACACCTTCGCCGGTATTTAACAAGCAGACGGACCGCCAAGAAAAATCCCCGGTTTCACGGAGAAACCGGGGATTTTTGGTTCCGGCCCCTGTCTTACACCTGGGGCAGGCTGGCCAGACTCTTTTGCAGGTCTTCTTCCGCGTAAGGGACATCCTGCAGCGAGCCGCTCAGGTAGGACTCGTAAGCCGACATGTCGAAGTGGCCGTGGCCGGACAGGCCGAACAGGATCACGCGCTTCTCTCCGGCTTCCTTTGCGGCGAGCGCTTCGTCGATGGCCGCCCGCACCGCGTGGGCGGATTCCGGCGCGGGGACGATGCCCTCCGCCTGCGCGAACTGCACCGCCGCTTCGAACACGCGGGTCTGCGAACAGGCGACCGCTTCAATCAGCCCGTCATGGTAGAGCTGACTGACCAGCGGGGAGTCGCCGTGGTAGCGCAAGCCTCCCGCGTGGATGCCGGGCGGCATGAACTCGTGGCCGAGCGTGTACATCATGAGCAGCGGCGTGAGCTTCGCCACGTCGCCGAAGTCGTAGGCGAATTTGCCCTTGGTCAGCGTCGGGCACGCTTCCGGCTCCACCGCCACCAGGCGGACCTTCTTGCCCGCCGTCAGCTTGTCGTACAGGAACGGGAACGCGAGCCCCGCGAAGTTGGAACCGCCGCCGCAGCAGCCGAACACCACGTCGGGGTATTCGCCGGCTTTTTCCAGCTGCAGCTTCGCTTCCTGGCCGATCACCGTCTGGTGCAGGCACACGTGGTTGAGCACGCTGCCCAGCGCATAGTTGGTGTCGCCGTGCGTCGCCGCGTCTTCCACCGCTTCGCTGATGGCGATGCCGAGGGAACCGAGCGATTCGGGATTTCGCTCCAGCACGGCGCGGCCCGCGTTGGTCCGGTTCGACGGGCTGGCGATGACCTCGGCGCCGAAGGTGTTCATCAGGATGCGGCGGTAAGGCTTCTGGTTGTAGCTGACCTTGACCATGTACACGGTGCAATCCAGGCCGAAAAACTTGCAGGCCATGCTCACGGAGGAACCCCACTGGCCGGCGCCCGTTTCCGTGGCGATGCGGCGGATGCCTTCTTTTTTGTTGTAATACACCTGCGGAATGGCGGTGTTCAGCTTGTGGCTGCCGGCGGGGCTGACCCCTTCGTATTTGTAATAGATGTGCGCAGGAGTACCCAGCGCCTTCTCCAGCTGGGTCGCCCGGAAGAGGGGCGTCGGACGCCAAATTTTGTACAGCTCGCGCACTTCCTCGGGGATTTCCACCCACCGTTCGGTGCTCACTTCCTGCTGGATGAGCGCCATCGGGAAAATGGCCGAAAGGTCCTGCGGTCCCGCCGGTTGTCCCGTCGCGGGGTTGAGCGGGGGTTGCGGCGGGTTCGGCATGTCGGCCATAATGTTGTACCAATGCGTGGGGATCTCGTTTTCCGACAACAAAATTTTTTTCGCTTCGGACACGGTCCGTCCTCCTTATTGATGGTTGGGTAGTTGCGGCGCCTGGTTTAAGGGTTTCCATTTAGCCGTATCCTTCAATCCATTCGACAGCCGGCCCGCGTATTCCTCTTTCTTTGGCGCATGTTGTAAGATGGGATTGATGATCGCGTTGAAAAAATCCGGCGCATCGGATGCGTCGGATGCGGAGGGGAAGATCCATCGGTACGGGGAGAGAAGAAGATCGGAAAAAAAGGGAAACCGGCGGTGAAAAATCCGTGTCTCCGCCGGACGGCATGTCCCGGGAGTCCAAGCCCGGTGAAGCGTACCTCGACCACCCGACTGGCTTCACGGAACCGCCCGGCGGTGCCGGGGATGTGACGTCCGATCGCCAGGAATCGGAACGGGGATCTGAACCCGGACCGGATCAGGGGAAGGGAAAGGTGATCCCTTTCCCCATGGCCGCGGTGCCGGAAGAGGCGGAAGACGAAGAAGAAGAAGTGGGCCGTTCCGGCAGCCGCAGGCGCTTGAAAATCGCCGTCCTCGCTTTGCTCGTGGTCGCTCTGCTCGGCAACACGCTGGCGTTCCTGCCGTCGATCTACAACCTCGACGCGCTTCGCTTTCTGCGGAAGAGTGCGGAGCTGTCGCAGCTGGAATTGATCCGCGAGGCGAAGCGGGCGGTGGTCGTCGTGCGTGCCGACGACGGAAAAGGGACGGGATTCAACATCGCGCCGGACGGCCTCATTGTCACCAATCACCATGTCATCGAGGGGAGCCTGCGGATCGTTGTCGATTTCGGCTCTTTCGGCACCTTCGCCGCGCGGGTGGAGGCAAGCGACCCCGGGGTGGACATCGCCTTTTTGCGCCTCACCGAAGCGAAAGGGGATCTGCCGGTACTGGAATTGGAGGAGGTAAACCGATGGACGCCGGGGCAACCCTTCTACGTCATCGGAAATCCGCTGTTTTTCACCCGAATCGCCAACGAAGGCACCGTCCTGGGGCAGGTGCCGGTTTCGGGGCGCCCGTCCCCGGTTCTGGCTTTGCAGGCGCCCATTTACAAAGGCAACAGCGGCAGCCCGGTGATCAACGCGGATGGAAAGGTCATCGCGGTCGTATACGCCACGGCGAAGTTTGCCTTCGACGGCGGGGAAACAAACGCCGGCCTGGCCATTCCGGTGGAGGCTTGGAAGGATTTGATCCCATGATGGGTGGTTTGATTTTGACAGGACCTATTCCTTTTATTTAATGAAGTTAAAGATTAATCATACTAAATATAAATGGATGACCCTTTTACGTTCGATTCCACTTGCAATCCGATAAATCGTGAAAATCGGGAGGCGCCCGCATGCTGATTGATCTCAAAAAACGGCTTCGCGAAGAAGAAATCCGCGAACTGCTGGCCTGTTCCGTGTTCCCCGATCCGGGACGGGTGGACGAGGTGATCGAACGCTACGAACAAAGCCCGGACTGGTCCATCTCGGGGCTGGAGGACGACGAAGGGATCGTCGGCCTGATCGGCTACCGCCTGCGGCCCCGCGGCGAGCTGGAAGTGCTGCATCTCGCCGTGATCCCGGAGGCGAGGGGCGTGGGGTTTGGCAGGTTGCTGCTTTTGGAGACGATCGAACGGGAACGCCCGGCGGCGGTGGTCGCGGAAGCGGACGAGCATACGGTGGAGTTTTTCCGGCATGTGGGCTTTGTGGTGGAAAGCCTGGGAGAATCCCCGTACGGCGAAGAGCGGTTTCGATGCGTGTTTGCGACGGATTACGGCGGCGAGCCGGAGGATTGAGCAACAAAAGACCCAGCAGATCCCGTTTGCCTCGACGGGAGCGTACACCGGGTCGCCGCCATCCCGGCCGAACGTGATGTTGAACGGGAAATCTCCCTCGCCTTCAAGACGCACTTCGATCGTGGTACCCGATTCCAATGTTTCGTCATTCCATACGGTGCGTTTTTGTACGCGTCGAAGGTTTTGGGCGTTTGCGTGCCGTCGCCCCAGGTCAGCTCGACCTTGTCGTCGATTTCATTGACGTTGAATGTCATCGACAGTTCGTTGGACGCCGTTTTGCTGAAATCGTACGCCGCGAAGGCCGTGGAGACGACCATGCCCATGCCCGGCAACGACAGTCCGGCGGACATCCACAATTTCTTCCACCATTTTGGCTTGCCCATCATGCTGTCCTCAACTCCTTACTGGTTTTTTCCGGACTTCATTCTACCGGCGTTCCGATGCACCCGTAAGCGCCATTTTTTGGGACTTGCGCAACCGATCCAAAAAATAAAATGGGCAGTCCCAACAACCTGACGACCGGTGTACCGCCCATTGCTTTTGGAAAAACAAAAAGAAACCCTCTTTTGGTAAAATGGAAGGGACGAGCAACCATTACCAAAGGAGTGGTTTCTTGGTTTATTCAGTATGGCGCGGGTCATCCGCGACTTTGCCCATCGGCTGGATGACGTCAGGCGGATTCCAGAGCGTCCAGAATGGCCAGGTTGGCTGTTTCGTTCCGGTGATGGGCAAGGGTCCAACGCCAGAGGTCCGCGGACTTTGCAGGGCATTCGCCGCACACGTCCACGCCGATGACCCGGGCGCGGCGCGTCACCGCGCGAAGAAGTTCACGGAGGCGCCCGAGCGGCATTTCGCCCTGGTCCCAGTTGGTGACGGCGGATTCGCGGTTCAGCACGTCCT
>ERZ795042.1377-NODE-1377-length-16014-cov-5.482110_pt1 | contig 16014 bp, 19 predicted proteins | sample MGYA00375126_ERZ795042 | MGnify/ENA primary metagenome ERZ795042 (study PRJEB30171, sample SAMN05518105) | compost metagenome | isolation source: Feedstock adapted compost from Newby Island compost facility, Milpitas, CA | place: USA:Newby Island compost...
TTCGTATTCTTCCCTTTCGCGTCCCATTATACCATACCCGATTTGCTATAATTGAGAAAGGACATGTGAAAAAGGAGCGTTTTGTATGCAGTGGGTGAGCAGACAGCAAGCGACGGTCCATCCCCCCGGCTTAAGCGAAGAGGAAAAAGAGCGCTATGCGCGGCAAATCCGCTTTTCGCCCATCGGTGAAGAAGGGCAAGCCCGGTTGCGCCGGGCCCGTGTCGCCATTGTCGGCGTGGGCGCCCTCGGCTCCGCCTTGGCCAACCACATGGCGCGGGCCGGCGTCGGCTACGTCCGCCTTATCGACGGCGACATTGTCGACACGAGCAATTTGCAACGGCAAATGTTGTTTGATGAACAAGACGCGCTAAACGGCACGCCAAAAGCGGCGGCGGCGGCAGAAAAACTGGCGGCCGTCAACTCCGGCGTGGAAATCGAACCCCACGTCGTCGAAGTGACATGGCACAATGCGGAGCAACTCCTTTCCGACGTCGATCTCATTTTGGACGGCACCGACAATTTCGCCGCACGCTATTTGCTGAACGACGTCAGCGTCAAGCACGGTATTCCGTACGTATACGGCGGCATCGTCGGCGCCAGCGGCAGCAGCGCCTTTTTTTGGCCGGAAAAAACCCCTTGCCTGGCATGCCTGTATCCCGAACCGCCTCTGCCCGGCAATCTTGAAACGTGCGAAACCGCCGGCATCATCGGGCCCGTCGTCCATTTCATCACCGCTTTCCAGGCGACGGAAGCGCTGAAATATTTGGCCGGTGACATTCAACACCTTTCCCGGCGGCTCATTTCCGTCGATTTGTGGAACAACCAACTGTTGCAGTTGCCGCTGGCCGGCAAACAAAACCCGAACTGTCCCGTCTGCGCCCGCCGCCGCTTCCGCTATCTGGAAGAACAGACCAGCGTCATTGAAGAAGCGGTTCTTTGCGGCAAAAAGGCGGTGCAAATCCGCCCGCACCGGCCCCAGCGCCTCGACTTGGCGGCAATGGCGGAAAGACTTTCGAGCTACGGACAAGTGGAACAAAACCGATTTCTGGTCCGGTTGCATTTGCCGTCCCACACTCTTGTCCTTTTTCAGGACGGCCGCGTCCTCGTTCAAGGCACCGACGACTTAGCCGTCGCCCGCCGGTTGTACACCCATTACTTTGGCATGTAATAAGCGCCCTGCGCAAGTGTAACACTTGCGCAGGGCGTTTTTTTTCCTTGGTTTTTCCCTTCTTGGATATTTTGGCAAAAAGGGCGCAACCTAAACGCAAGAACAACAAGAATGAAAAGGAGGAAACGATATGGGCGCGCCGGTGGAAAAAAAGGAGCAGGAACGGGAAGCGCAGGAAGAACCGATTTCGTACCGGGGCACGCTGTTTTTGTCCTTCCTGCTCGGGCTGTTCATCGTCGTATCTTGGGCTTTGGCCTTCTGGGCCTTCGTTCTGCGCTCTTAAGCTATAAATAATTTCCGCTGTTAATTGCACCGTGGACTTTTGAAACGGGAGTGAGGATCCGTTGCATATCCACCGCTACGAAAAAATTTGGCTCACATTGGGGGCCATGATTTTATTCGCCTTTTTCGTCATTCTGGGCCTTTACGGATTCATCGCCGGTTTCACCCCGCCCAGTCACATGGAAATCGTCGACGCCCAAACCGTCCGCACCACTCCCCCCTTTGACAAACCCGGGTTGTACAAAGTAGGGGAAAACGAATACGAAGCCGTCATGCTCGGTTTTTCTTTCGGCTTTTCCCCCAACGAATTGAGCGTCCCGAAAGGGGCAACGGTCCATTTTATCGTGACGACGCCGGACGTAGTGCACGGCATGTTCATACCCAACACCAACGTCAACATGATGCTGATTCCCGGCCACGTGAACCGGTACACCCATACGTTTGACAAACCGGGCGAATACCTCATTTTGTGCCACGAATATTGCGGCATCGGCCATCAAGCCATGTTCGCCACCTTGACCGTCACCGACGATGTCACGTGATGTCATGTCATAAACAAACCGTGTCAAGCGCGGATAATGCAAGGAGGTCCATCCAATGGCGGAACATGTGGTCGCTTTTTCTTCCCGAAACCAAGGGTCGGACGTCTACGACTTTTCCCGACAAGACAGGACGCTCATCAGCGCATTGCTCATGTTTGGCTACTTCATGATTTTCCTCGGGGTGATCGCCGGCCTGTTGCAAGTGCTGGACCGGGTCGGATGGTTCAACGTCATGCCCGTTGTCTATTACCAGCTCTTGACCGCCCACGGTATCGTCTTGGCGCTGGTGTTCACCACGTACTTCATCGTCGCTTACACGCTGGCCGGCGTGGCCAAAACGACCGGCGGATCCCTCCTGCCCGCCGCCCGCAGCTTCGGCTGGGCCAGTTTTGGCGTCATGACGGCGGGAGTGATCACGGCCATCGTGGAAGTCGTCAGCAACCGGGCCACGGTCCTGTACACGTTTTACGCCCCCATGGGCGCGTCAGCCGCCTTTTACATTGGCCTCGCGCTGCTCGTGGTCGGCAGCTGGCTGGGCGGCATCGCCGTCTTCATCCAATACGGCCGCTGGCGTCGCGCCCATCCGGGACAACGCTCGCCCTTGTTCGCCTTTATGGCGGTGGCCACGTTCATTCTCTGGATCGTCGCCACCCTCGGCGTCGCCGTGGAAGTCGTCTTTCTGCTCATCCCCTGGGCGCTGGGATGGACGGAAACCGTCAACGTCATGCTGTCGCGGGCGCTGTTTTGGTATTTCGGCCATCCGCTCGTATATTTCTGGCTCTTGCCGGTGTACATCATTTGGTACATCAGTTTGCCCAAACTGATCGGCAGCCACGTGTTCAGCGACTCGCTGGCCCGGCTCGCCTTTATTTTGCTGCTCATCTTTTCCTTGCCCGTCGGCTTCCACCACGAACTGACCGAACCGGGCATCGCGGAAGGATGGAAATACTTACAGGTCGGGCTGACGCTGGCCGTCGTTTTCCCCTCCATGATGACCGCCTTCGCGGTAGTCGGCACGATGGAACAGGCCGGACGCAAAAAAGGCGGCAAAGGGCTCCTGGCTTGGATGGCAAAGCTTCCGTGGGGCGACGCCCGCTTCCTCGGCATGTTTGTCGCCATGCTGGCCTTCATTCCGGTGGGAGCCACCGGCATCATCAACGCCAGCTTCCAGCTCAACCAAGTCGTCCACAACACCCTCTTCGTCGTGGGGCATTTTCATCTGGCCATCGCCACGACGACGGTGCTGACCTTTTTCGCCGCATCTTTCTATCTCATCCCGGCGTTGACGGGCCGGGTATGGACGGCCAACATGAACCGGCTCGGCATCATCCAAGTGCTCTTGTGGGGCGGGGGAATGATCATTATGGCCTTGTCCATGTACATCAATGGCCTCTTGGGCGAGCCGCGGCGCACCAGTTTTACCACCTATATGGATCATCCGGTGCGGGAGACGTGGACGACGTACCACGTTTGGATGAGCATCGGGGGCATCTTGGCGTTCCTGGGCGGGATTCTCTTTTTGGTCATTGTCGCCAACTTGTTTTTCTTCGGCAAAAAGGCGAAAGAAAAGGTCGAATTTCCCGTCGCCGACACGGTGGAAGACGTCCAGGCCACGCCGGCCATCCTGGAACGTTGGAGCGTCTGGGTGCCGGTCATGATCGGCCTCGTCCTCGTGGCCTACGCCGTACCGACATGGCAAATGATCGCCCATTCTCCTCCCGGCATGCCTCCCATCCAGACGTGGTAACGGCAGGAAAGCGGATGCGGCAACGCGAAAAGGGACGGGGTTTTGGCCATGGAACCCCGTCCCTTTTTTGCTTGTTTTTCTTGGATTGTTTCGCTTCCAGGATTGCAATGCGTTTATTGGCTGGCCGCCTGCAAATCTTCCGGCAACGTCTGCCCGCCGTCGACGACGATGGTTTGGCCGGTGATGAACCCGGCTTCTTTGGAAGCCAAGAAGAGCGCGGCGTACCCGATGTCTTCCACCGACCCCAGCCGTTTCAAGGGAACGGCCGCGGCCATGTCCCGCAAATAATCTTCTCCCAACCCTTGCAACCCTTCCGTCAACACATTCCCCGGCAACACGGCGTTCACCGTGATGTTGTATTTCGCCAATTCCAAGGCGGTGGTCCGCATGAAACCGAGCTGCGCCGCCTTGCTGGCCGCATAATGGGTCCAGCCCGGGTAGCCGGTGATGGGTCCGGTGATGGACGAGGTGATGACAATGCGGCCGTATTCCACCTTTTTCAAATACGGCATGCACGCCTTCACCGACAGGAACGTCCCCTTCGCGTTGATGTTCAAAACGTGATCCCAATCGGCTTCCGTCATCTCGTCCAACGTTTTCGACGGGAAAATGCCCGCGTTGGCGCACAAGACATCGATCCCGCCGAAATCGGCCGCCACGCTGGCAGCCATGGCCTCCAGCGAGGCCAAATTGGAGACGTCGGCCGTATAGCCCCGGACCTGGCCCCCTTCCTGTTTCAACTCTTCCACGCAAGCCTCCACACCGGAAGCGTCCCGCGCCACCACCGCCACATTGGCGCCATGGCGGGCGAACACCCGGGCGATACCCTTGCCAATCCCTTTGCTCCCCCCGGTGACAACCACCGTTTTTCCTGCAAATGAACGATACATTCCGGCATTCCCCTTTCTGTGTTTTTCTTTTTTATCCAGCCGTCAATGTATAGGTCACGCTGCCGTCGGAACGGATGTCAATGAGCGCTCCCCGCAACGTCCCTTGGTCGTAGTCGGTGCCGGGATTGATGCAAATCGTGCGGCCGATCTTGGACACGCCCCGGCTTTCGTGGACGTTGCCGTGCAACGCCAGGAGGGGCTGATACTTCTCAATCGCCTCCCGCACCGCCTTGCTGCCCGCCGGCGCCGTCGCCAGCGAGTCGCCATCCAACACCGGCGTCAAATCCTCATTGTACAAAACCCCTTGATCCAGCTCGGTGTCGTAGGGCGGCACGTGGATGTTGAAAATGCATTTGCTCATGTCTTTCACTTGCTTGGCCAAATGGTCGATCTTCTGGAACAGCTCCTCTTCGCTGAACTCCCGCGGATGCTTGAAGACGGTCGGCTTTCCGCCGCCGACGGACAAAATTTCATACCCTTTGTACTCGATGATTTGCCCGTCGCCGTTTTGCAGATGCTTGCCCGAGCTTAAGATGTCGTCCAAGTAGAAATCGTCGGAACTGCCCGGGATCAGGACGCACGGGATGCCCGCCGCCTTGTACCGCTCGTCGGCCAGGCGCACCCATTGCCGCAAAATCTCGATTTGCTTTTCCTTGATGATGCGCTCGACGTCTTCTTCCGTCAGCCGGTTCAACTCCGCTTCCTTGATGACCAGCGGATAAAACCCGGCGTCCCGCAAGTTTTTCTCCAAATCGGGAAGTTCCCGCGCTTTTTTCACCTTGACGGTCGAACCGTAATATCGGCACGTGTACACCCCGTCGCTTTCGACGATGGGCACGACCATCTTGCCGGTAAAATCGCCGCCGTTGAGCACGAGATCCGCCTGATAAAATTTGCCCGCGTTGGTAAATTTCCTGAACGCCGTTTCACCGGCGTGCAAATCCACCGCGTAAAAGATGCGCATGTGTTTCCCCCCTCCAACGTCAAATCCCCATTCACCCGTTCAACCATGCCATGGTCATTAATCGGCGGGAATTTCCTGGAATTGAATCTTCAGGTCGATGCCTTTTTTGGCGTTCGCGCGCTTCATGATGAAGTAGATGCACAGCGGCACGATCATCATCAGCAACGACACGACCACCATCGTAAACGGCAAGTCGCCCCGGAAGAACGGAATGAGCAAGTACAGACAAATGGACACACTGATGAGGAACGTCATCCAGCCCAGAATGGTCATCAGATGCACGCCGAAAATTTTCGTCTTGACGATAGGCGGCGACGATTCAAACAACACTTTGCGCCGCGACGCAAACACGATCCCGGCAATGCCCAAGAACACCCACGCCAGGAACCAGGTGAAGATGGTGTAGGCGATGTTGGCCGTCCACTCGGGCAGGAAAATGTCGATCATCAGCCACACCCAAGCCACCACGATCACGATGCGCAACGCGTTCATCGGCGAGTTGGTCTTCGGATGCAGTTCTTTGACCTTCTCCGGCAGCAGACGGTCCATGGACCAGGCCAGGAGGTTCCGGGACGGACCGAAGCCCAGACCGGCCGACGAACCGAAGGTCGCAATGGCAAAACAGATGGCAATCAGGAAGACGAAAATCGGATTTTGCGTCATGATGGCGATCATGAGCGTAATGAACGGCGCATAGTTTTCGAAAGGATACGCTTCATGTCCGGCGTTGTACAGGTAGTACAGGCTGTTGGACCAGATGTCGCCGAAGGTGATGTACGTCATGCCGTAGAAGACGGCCCACGTCACCATCAGCAGCGCCAGCGAACCGAACAAGGCCAACAGCTGGGACTTTTGCACGTTCCGCACCTCGCCGGCCAAGTTCGCCCCGTACGTCGAACCGAGGGTGTTCAGGATGATGTAGGTCGAGCCGGCCATAAAGGTGGCGGTCCAAAGGAATTCCGTCGGATACCCGTCTTCGCCGGCCAGGCGGATGACGTCGTCGTAAGCCAGACCGGTCAATTGGGTGAAATTGGCGACGAAGGCGTCGTGGCCGCTGACGAAGAAGGCGACGATGAACGTGAGGGCCCCGACGATGGTGGCGCCGAAGTTCAACCAAGCCAGCCGCATCATCCACTTGGTGCCTTTGTAGTAAATGAAATAGGTCAGCATCAGGATGGCGGTGCCGACAATGGCATGCATGATTTTCGTGTCGAAGAAATTCGCCAAATTCATCCAGAACGGATCATTGCCATTGATGAGAGCCATGGAATAGAAAAGTTCCACGATGGACCAGTTGATGAGCCAGTTGATCAAAACACCGGTCCAGGAGATGGATGTAAACGTTATCATGAAGCTCGACATTAAACCGATAGACGGGTGCAGAATGCGGCTGATGTAGAAATACTCGCCACCGGACCGGGGCATGGACACGGAAAGGAGCCAATACATCCCGGAAATGATGAACATTTGCGCGACGGTGACGACGGCCCAGACCATGTGCGCGCCGGGATACAAAGCGGGCGCCCACATGATGTAGACGAGGGCGAACATCAAGCCGGGGCTGGACGCCGAATAAATCATGGTGTCCCAAGGACTGATTTGCCGCGCCATGCCGGCCGGCGATCGCTGTTCAAACAGTGCAAGACCTGTGGCTTTCGCCATGTACACACCTTCCTTTCGTGATCGTTGTCAATGTCAACGCTTTCTTCACGACTGTACAGAAAAAGACGTCAACGCCTTCTCCCTTTCACCTCCTTTCAATGCTTCCGGCATTATTCGGAAGGTCCTTGTTCAGGCCCCCCTTGTTCGGAAAGCTCTTTTCCAGGGCTTTGTTCCGCCTCTACCCGTTTTCCTTCCCGTTTCCTTCTCCGCCTTCTCGGCGTTTGCCGCCCTAACAATCCCCGCGTCGCCTCGTCGGCGTGGGGGATAACGTGATATGCGATGAGCTCGCCCACCGCCGCGGCGGCATGCTTCCCCGCATCGACGGCTGCCTGAACGGCGGCGACATCGCCTTCGACAAAAACGGACACCAAACCGGCATCGGCTTTTTGCTGCGTCACCAAGCGAACGTCGGCAGCTTTCAACATGGCGTCCGACGCCACGATCGAACCGACAAACCCTTTCGTTTCAATCATTCCGATGGCCTTGGTCAACCAGAGCACCTCTTTCCACATCAATGGAATCGATGATGCCGACAATGAGGGCATCGATGGGCAATTGACGATCGGGCGTGATGTTGGCAGCCGGACTGCCTTTCGTCACCATGACGCGGTCTCCCACACCGGCGCCGATGCGATCGACGGCGACAAAAGCCGTTCCATGGGGCGTCCCGTCGGGCAGCTCGGGCTGTACGATGAGAAACTTCAATCCTTGCAGACGATCTTCTTTCCTCGTCGCCCACACATTTCCAATTACTGTTCCGAGTTGCATTGGCGTTCAAATCCTTTCATCGGCTTCATCCCCATCACCCACGACACAGATACGTTTTCCCAATTCCTTGGCGGCATCGCGGGCCAGCGGCGTGACAATGGTCGACGGGCTGATGTAAATCACATCGTCGGGACATTGTTTGACGTCGAATTCCGTCAACAATTTGCCATTCACAACCCCGGCACGCGCCGTACCCACCGCCGGGCCATTCGGCATTGGCGTCACCAAGTCCGTCCACGGAACGACCCGGGCGCCGAATCGTTCCAAACTTTTCTTGTAACCGGCAAAGAGGGCGGCATATTCCGGATTCGGATGTTTCCGCGGCTGCAAATCGAGAATCCAGGCAAATTCTTTTTCCGGCACCATGTAAACGCGCGTCCCTTGGCGCAAATGCCGGGAAAGGATGTCACAAGCCGGTTCATCGGACAATCCCAATGCCGCTTTGACAAAAACGTTTTGCGTGACGCCGAGAAAAGCCGCCTCCCGCACACCTTCCGGCACCGCCGCCCCTTGCGCCGCATCGATGACATTCCACCGCTCTTGCAGCCGTTCCATGTCCACATCTTCAGGCGCCTTCAGGACATACAAGGGCGGCAAGTGCATTGAACGAAGGACTTGGATGACGATTTGTTGGATGTAATCCCGGTCGATCATACACCTTCACACTTTTCCAAGCGGCCTTTTTGTCCGGTGGTAATCAGTCCCGCGTTGGCCTCGTCGGTGTCGATGTGCATCTCCAGGCGGTAATTCGGAGAGACGCGAATCAACACCCGCTCGAACGACACGGACCGTTCATTGTCCACCGTCACACGGACGTATTCGCCGTTTTTCACTCCGAAGGCCGCGGCGTCGTCGGGATGCATGTGGATGTGGGCGAGGGCAAGAATGGCGCCTTCTGTCAAATAAATGCTCCCTGCCGGACCAACGATCGTAATCGGTGCTGAACCGCCGATATTTCCCGATTCGCGCAACGGCGGATTGATGCCCAGCTGGATGGCATCGGTGCGGCTGACTTCCACCTGGGTCAATTGCCGGGCCGGTCCCAGCACCCGGACGTTATGGATGCTTCCTCTGGGGCCGACAATGGTCACCGTCTCATTGGCGGCAAATTGACCTGGTTGCGACAAATCTCTTAATTTTGTCAATTCGTACCCTTTTCCAAACAATATTTCTACATCCTCGGGTTTGAGGTGACAATGACGGGCCGATACGGCAATCGGAATCATCTTTTCAGAAAGGGGTTGTGTCGAAATCTGGCTGACGACCTCCTCGATTACGGCTCGAATCACGTGCTGATCCATGCTTTCCACCCCATTTTTCATCACCCTTCAGCCCGAACGGGAAAACCGCCGGGCTGAAGGTCATTGCCATCCGTGTGACGTGCCATTAGTCCAACTTGGGAAGGATGCTCTCCAGTTCGCTGTGCGGGCGCGGGATGACATGGACGGAAAGCAGTTCGCCCACCCGTTGCGCCGCCTCTGCCCCCGCCTCGGTGGCCGCTTTGACGGCGCCGACGTCACCGCGCACCATCACCGTCACGATCCCGCCGCCGACATGCACTTTCCCGATCAAATGGACATTGGCCGCTTTCACCATGGCATCGGCCGCTTCAATCGACGCCACCAAACCGCGGGTTTCGATCATTCCCAAAGCCGTCCATTCATTTGCCATCGTGTCATTCCTCCTTGTTATTTTTTGAACATCGCAAAATTGGCTTGCCGGATAAACATATCGGATTGGGGATGTGGGATGACATTATAGGTTCGCAATGTGCCGACCTCGCGCGCATACTCGACGCCAGCTTCCACGGCGGCCCGCACGGCACTGACATCACCTTCGACGTAAACGGTGAACAACGCCATGCCGACCTCGTCAAAACCGGCGATGCGGACGGAGGCCGCCTTCAACATCACATCGGTCACAGCCACGCATGTGGCCCACCCCAACGTTTCAATCATCCCCAAAGCTTGGCGTGACATGCATACCTCTTCCTAACCTTCGTAAAATGTCGCTTCAACGGTTTACAAAGGACGATCCAACTTCGGCAAAATTCCATCCAGCTCTTGATGGGGCCGCGGGATGACGTGCACAGAAAGCAATTCGCCCACCCGTTGCGCCGCCGTCGCCCCGGCTTCGGTGGCCGCCTTGACGGCGCCCACGTCGCCCGTGACGAAGACCGACACAATTCCGCCGCCAACATGCACTTTGCCCAATAAATGGACATTGGCCGCTTTCACCATGGCGTCGGCCGCTTCGATGGCCGCCACCAAACCGCGGGTTTCAATCATTCCTAACGCGCCATTCATAGACATGGTCAATCCTCCTAGTTCTTGCTTCAAAGTTTATTGCTTTAAGATAATTGCCTGATTTCATTGCGTCATGGACGTTTGACGTAATTTTCAAGAATGGTTTGCACAATCTTCGCCACTTCGTCCGGGTCAATCCCCTGAAGTCTCGTGCCGGCTTTTTGCATCACTTGACGGACGATGGGCTCGAGATTGTTCGCCTCCGCCCGCCGCACGAACCCGCCGGCAGGCACCGGTTCGGCTTGCCGCGGCGCGCTCTTGGGAACGGGAATGTCGAGTTCCTTGATGCCGTAGGCAATCCGTTTGATATTGATCAAATGGCGGGCCGTAATGTTGTCGGACGAAATGTTTCCGCCATACGATCCGCAACCGAGGGTCAGCGACGGCATCAAGCCTGTCGTACCTCCCGCCGCCCCAAGGGAAGCCAAAGAATTGACGATCAAGCGGGAAACGGGCATGGCCAGGGCAAACCGTTCAATGACTTTTTCATCGTTGGAATGGATGGAACAAGTATGGCCGCGGCCGCCCAAGTTCAGCAAAGCGAGGCACCGCTCAATCGCTTCCTCGTCATCCCGCACCGTATACAACGCCAAGATGGGGGAAAGTTTTTCAATCGAAAGCGGCACGTCTTTGCCGACCCGGTCTTCCTCGGCGACCAACACCCTCGTACCGGGCGGCACGGTGATGCCGGCCATGGCCGCGATAGTCTCGGCCGAGCGCCCGACGATTTTCGGATTCAACTGGCCTCTGGTCGGTGAAATGACGTCTTCCAGCAATTTTTTCTCGGCCTCGTTCAAAATGTAAGCGCCGTTGTTCCGCAGTTCCCGTAGCGTCATTTCCTTGATGTTCTTGTGGACGACGATGGACTGTTCCGAAGAACACAACGTCCCGTTGTCAAAAGTTTTGCTGTCGACAATGCGTTTGACGGCCATTTTGACGTTGGCGGTTTTTTCCAGATAGGAAGGGCCGTTCCCGGGGCCGACCCCATAAGCCGGTTTGCCCGAACTGTACGCCGCCCGTACCAACCCGGAACCGCCGGTGGCCAAAATGAGGTTCACGTCTTCGTGCCGCATCAGCTCGTTCGTCGTCTGAATGGAAGGACGGGAAATCCATCCGATGAGTCCGGCCGGCGCCCCGGCGTCCACGGCCGCCTCGCAACACACTTTTAACGCTTCCACCGTACAATGGGCTGCCGACGGATGGGGACTGGCCACAATGGCATTGCCTGTTTTCAGGGCAATCAACGTTTTGAAAATGGCCGTCGCGGTCGGGTTCGTCGTCGGCAGGATGGCGGCAATCACCCCGTACGGGTAGGCGATTTCAACCACTTTCTTTTCCCGGTTTTGGCGAATGACGCCGATGGTTTTCTCGTCCTTGATGGATTCGTAGACGCCCTTGGAAGCCAATTCGTTTTTTAGCTTCTTGTGTTCAAAGACGCCGAACCCCGTCTCTTCCACGGCCAGCCGCGCCAACCGCTCCGCTTGCTGGTAGGCGGCCTCCGCGACACATTTGACGATGCGGTCCACTTGCTCCTGGGTGTACGTACTGTACACCGCTTGTGCCTCTTTTGCCCGCCGTACCGCTTCCCTCATCTCTTGCAAGGACAATTGATCTTCGACGAGGTCACTCATACGCAAGCTCCTTTCTCTCCCTCTCCTCCCCGACTCCGTTCACTCAACCGTACTGATAAATTTTGATGAAGCCGCCGCCCCCCGTTGCACATTCATGGCCCGTTGCGCCATCTTTGGCTTTGTTTTTCGCCTTGTTGATTGAACAGGAAATTTCATCCCACCGTTTCAACTCATCCTGCGAAAGGGGCCGGTATACAGCTTGAGCCGTCACCGCCGCCGAACATCCCGCACGAAACACATTGACCGATTGGGATATGGATTCCCAGCGGGCCAACTCCTGTTGCGTCAGCGGACCATGGGTGGAACTTGCCGCCGCAAGATCGGCGCGAAGTTCGGAGCTCAAAACTTGTTCCAGTTTGGCGAGGACCAGTTTCGTAACTTGTTCGACGAACGCTTGATCCATCCTCACACCTCCTTCCGCACGTATTCAACGGCCAACTGGTCGTAGCGATGGATGATGTAGTCGGCCTGTCTCAAAACCGCCGCATCTCCCTGGGTGACGAGTCCAATGGACGCCTTGACGCCGGCCCGTTTGCCCAACTCCATGTCCGCGTTCGTATCGCCGATGTAGATGGTTTCCTCCAGGTCGATGCCGTAGCGGTCGCGGGCGAGGAAAGCCATGTCGGGATGCGGTTTGCCATTTTGCACTTGATCGCCGCCGATGACAAAATCGAAGTACTTCAACAAACCGCACACCTCTAAATGCTGCCTCGCTTTATGCGTGTCGTCGGCGGTCAACACGCCCAGCTTGACGCCGTAGGCCCGCAACGTTTGCAGAAATTCCTTCACACCGGCCACCGGCCGTACGGTGTTCGAACGGGTTTGCCGCTTGTTGGCGTAACCGACACTTTCCGCCGCCAATAGGACCGCCGCATCCCAAGCAATGCCCAACCGGTAAAGCAAATAAGCGACGATGGTTTTGCTTTCTTCGATGCTGGCCATGGCCAGCGGGCCCGTTGGTTCGATGCGCGGCGGCTCCCCCTGAACGCCAAAGGCCCGTTCCAGTTCTTCGCGGCCTAATTTTCCCGCCGCCTTCGACTGCGCCAAATAGGCCTCGATGTCGTACAGCCAGGGAAGCCAGATGGACGGCAAATCGATGAGCGTGCCGTCCTTGTCGAACAGCACTGTCTGAATACGTTCGCCCAATATTCGGACCATGACCGATGCGTCCTCCGCTGGAATTAAGTGTTATTTTCCGTAAGTTTCCAAATATTTGACGACCATCGGATCGGTGTCTTCCGTATACTTGCTGCCCAGCTCCCGCGTCGTTTCGTTGTCCCGGCTGCCAATCCAAGCAATCATTTGCAACCGCCGCATCATAATGAAGGTGGGGATTTCACGTTCCTCTTCTTCCGACAACGGGCGGACTTTGCGGTAACCCTTCAACCAAGAGGCGACCAAATCGGGCACGTACGGTCGATCTTCGATGAAGGTGAGGGAGGCGGCAAGATCGTGCAAATACCATCCGTAGCCGCAATCATCGAAATCGATCAATTTGACCCGATCTTTGTCGACAAGCAAATTGGCGTGCCGCAAATCGGCGTGAATGAGTCCAAAGCGCTCCCGGCCTTTCCCGAATCGCAGCAGCCGCTCCCGGATAACGTCGGAAACTTGTTGGTACAGTTCCGCCCGTTCCGGCGTAATCCCTTGTCCGTCTTGCCAGCGGCCCCATTTCGGCACCTCGCCCAAGATCGTTTCGTAATCCCACGTATGGCGCCGAATATTCGATTGAAACGTATCCCATCGGTCGATGGAAAGCTGGTGGAGGTGGGCTGTAATCTCGCCAATTTTTTCAAACACATTGGCCAGCTTCACCTCATCGTCGACATTCGGCATCTCGCCTTCCAAAAACTCGAACATCACGCAATTGAAAGGCTGGTCGAAGCCGTCCAACGTCAAGGTCTGCACGTGTTCGCCGTCTTTTCCCAAGATGGGCATGGCCACTTCAATCGGCGTGTTTTTGGCGATGGACTCCAGCCAAGTAATTTCGCCTAGGATTTCTTCTTTTGCATGGTAACCGGGGCGGCAGACCCGCAATATCGATTTCGTGCCGTCGGCTTGTTTCACCAAATACGTGCTGTTTTCCGAATGGTTCAGCAATTCGATCGTCGCATCGTCACAATTAGGAAACCGCTTTATCGCTTCAAAAGCTACACGTTCGAAAGTTTCCAAGAGATTCACAGCCATCCTCCTTTCACGCTTCACGCCATCTTAAGCTCCCGGGCCGCTTCCCGAATGGCGGCTTCGCAACGTTCCAGCAACTTGTCACAAAATTCCTTGTCGCACAAAATTCCCGGCTTAAATTGCAACACCCTTTCGTCGAGCATGGAATAAATCGCCCAAACGCCACGTTGATAAAGGTGCCGCATCACGTGTCTTGCTCCTTCAGGATGGTTGAACACCAACCCCATCACGAGCCCCAACTGCCGAATTTCGATGAAGAAATTGGGGAATTGCCGTTTGATTTCTTCCAATCCGGCCCGCAAGTAACGGGACGCATAACCGACGTTTTCGACCACTTCCGGCCGCTGCGAGATCTCCAACACTTTCATCGCTACGACACAACCCAATTCCGCACCGCCAAAGGTGGAAATATGGGCGAAACCGTCTTCGTTCATCCAATTCCCGGCCCTTTCGCTGACAACCGTGGCTGCGATGGGATAAATGCCCCCGCCCAAACCTTTCGCCGTCACCAAAATGTCCGGTTTGACGCCGTAATGTTCGATGCCCCACAGTTTTCCCGTCCGCATCAGACCGGTCTGCACTTCGTCGGCGATGTACAGTGAACCGTACTTTTCGCACAACTTTTTCACCGCTGCCAAATACCCTTTTTCCGGCATCGGGAAACCGTAGGTGGCCGGAATGGTTTCGATAATGACCGCCGCGACATCTTCGTTTTGAAGCGCTTTCTCCATGGCCTCCAAATCGTTGAAGGGAACATGGATAAATTCTCCCGCCGGCCCTTCGGCGAGAAACGGCCGGGAATACCGTTCATTGCCCAGCGCCACCGCCAAACCCGTATGGCCGTGGTAGGCAAAACGGATGGAGACGATTTTCTTTCTTTTCGTCGCGTAACGGGCGCACTTCAGAGCCACATCGATGGCTTCTCCCCCGCCGCTGGAAAAGATCGAATAGCGCAGCGTATCCGGCGTACATTTTGCCAAATCCTCCGCCAATTGGGCCCGGACCATGGAGGGAAAATGGTGATTTCCTATATCAAAATCTTCCAAACCTTCGATTAACGCCCCGATAATTTCCGGGTTGCGGTGGCCTAGATTGTACGTGCCGCCGTTTAAGTGGACGTCCATCAATTCTTTGCCGTCCATGTCGTAAAGGTAATACCCTTCCCGTTTGCCGATCACCAAATCGACGCCGTCTTCGATCCATTGGCGTGTCTTACCTGGGTTCCACCATTGGATGGACTTCTCGAGAACAGCCCGTTTACTGCCATATTTCCACATCATTCTTCTCCTCGCTCTGTCAATGTTTGCCACAAGAACCAACAAAATTCCACATCAAATAGAAAAAAAGAAGAAGAACTAAAAGAACAAACAACAAAAAGCGGTCATTCTAATTAGCTACTATTTTATACTCTTGTTATCAAAAATTCTACTACTTATTAAACATTTGTGATCAAAAATTCTACTTCCATTTCGGACAATATTTTCTTCCACTCGTCCGAACAGCCTTGATCCGTTATGATCATGGACGGATCCGTCAGGCGGCAAATGTGGGCGAACGCCGTTTTGCCAAAGCGGGTATGGTCGGCCAAAACGATGGCCTCTTGGGCCCGCTCCATCATCTTGCGCGAAATATTGGCGCCATGTAAATCGTAATCGGTGATGCCGTCGGTATACGAAATTCCCGCCGCGGCAATAAACGCTTTGTTGACTTTGATTTGTTCCAACATGCGTTCGGAAAGCGGGCCATACATCAATTTTTGTTCTCTTTCCAGTTCGCCGCCGATAAAAATGATCTTCCCTTTGAACACTTCCATGGCCAACAGCAGCACCGGTATGGACGGGGTCACGATAGTGACGTTCTGTTTATCGCT